>ENA-OSEO01004564-OSEO01004564.1-sediment-metagenome-genome-assembly--contig:-NODE-4564-length-14329-cov-3.604056_pt1 | contig 14329 bp, 11 predicted proteins | sample MGYA00237883_ERZ534232 | MGnify/ENA metagenome assembly ERZ534232 | reverse complement strand
GGTCGGCTGTCGAGAATGCCGCGTCGATTGCCGCGATGATTCTGACGACCGAAGCCCTGATCTCCGACATTCCGAAGGACGAGCCTCCGATGCCTGCCGGCGGCGGTGGTATGGGCGGAATGATGTAGTCTCAGGTTTTTCCGGGACACAACGATGCGTTATCCGAGCCCTTCCGTCAAGCGGAAGGGCTTTTTCTGTTTTCCACAACCACTTGATAGGTTTCTGTCAGGTAAAATTTCATTTTCTATTTGCAAAATAGCATCCGATGGGTTACAATTAGGGATGACCTTGATCACGAGGTCGATCGACAAGACCTGCTCGCTGAGTTGATGTATTGACTATGAAAGAACTTCCAGACCTATATCGTATTCTACAGGTGGACCCAAGCGCAGAGGCGGACGTCATATATGCGGTGTACAGACGCCTCGCGCGCAAATATCATCCCGACGTCAATCCCTCGGCGGATGCCAATCGGCAGATGCAGGAAATCAATATGGCGTATGAAGTCCTGGGCAATCCGGAACGGCGGCTGGAATATGACCGACGCCATCGTTTGCCCGGGGCCCGGTACCATGACGCCTCGCGAAAACGCTCCCGAACAACACGGCCCGGACGTTCCAGGACGCGCTGGTATGCCGCAGAAGAAGGTCCTGCGCGTCCCCGGCTGGTAGCCTCACCCGAAATGCTTGAAATCGGCTCTTTACCAAGAGGAGGGCAGCAACACGTTTCGTTCAAGGTTGAAATGACGCATGGACGAAAGATCCGGGGACGGGTCCTCTCCAATCAGTCGTGGATCAGGATCACGTCGCAAAAGGATCTGCACGACTTGAGTGAAACAATCGTCGAGCTAATCATCGATACATCGCAGCTTCGAGATGGTGTGCGGCACTATGGTTCGGTATCGATCGAGTCGCTCGCGTATGGGGGTCTCACCGTTCCCGTTTCGGTCTACGTTCAGGAAGAACCCAAACCGCAGTTGCGTGTCGAGCCCAAATTCGTGCAGTTCGACCTGGTAAAAGCGGGAGACCCCGCAGTCGTCGACTCGATTCGCCTTTGGGATGAGGCGGGTTTGCCCATGTCCGGTTCGCTGCACGTCAAGCCAAGCTGGCTCAAGACAGATGTCGTCGACTTCGATGGCGTGTGCGACCTGCGCGTATGTCTGACTGCCGATGTCGCGAACCTGCGCCCCGGGCAGACCTACAGCGGACGGATCGAGGTACATGCTTCGAATGGGCGGGGGACAATTGTCGTGAAAGCCACGGTATTACCACAAGCCAAGTCGCTGCCCGATCTGATGAACGAGAGCGAGTGGGGGGAGTTTCTGTCCCAGTTGGAAGCATCGACTGAATGGGAACAGAATTTTCTGCAAGTCGTCACACTTCAGGCTCGGCAGAAGGGATGGAAGCCCACGCACACACAACGCGCGATGCTCGAAGGAATGTGGCGCAGGCTTATGGAGAAAAGCTACTAAAAGATGGATATTGGAGTAGTCAAACTAATCGATATCGATAGAGAGATGCGCGGTTCCTATCTCGACTATGCCATGAGCGTAATCGTGGCCCGCGCTTTGCCGGATGCACGGGATGGGCTTAAACCCGTGCATCGCCGCATTTTGTACGCCATGCACGATATGGGGCTCCGTCCAGGCACGCCCTACAAAAAGAGCGCACGTATCGTCGGTGAGGTCCTCGGTAAGTATCATCCGCACGGCGATTCTGCCGTGTACGACGCCATGGCGCGCATGGCGCAGGATTTCTCCATGCGCTACATGTTGGTGGATGGGCAGGGAAATTTCGGCTCCATCGATGGCGACAGTCCCGCGGCGATGCGCTACACTGAAGCGCGTTTGTCCCGCATTTCAGCGGAACTGCTCGTCGATCTGGAAAAAGAAACCGTCAACTTCATCGACAACTTCGACGGCACGCTTCAGGAACCGGCGGTCTTGCCGGCGAAGCTGCCTAACCTGTTGTTGAACGGCGCGTCGGGCATTGCCGTTGGCATGGCTACCAATATCCCACCGCACAATCTGCGAGAGATTTGTGACGCCATCGCCATGCTGATCGATCACTACGACAATCCCGAAGAAGTCGCCGTCGAGGACTTGATGGCCTTCGTCCTGGGGCCTGACTTCCCGACTGCCGGGGTGATCCAGGGCAAGGAGGGCATCCGCAGTGCGTATGCAACTGGCAGAGGACGCATTGTGGTGCGTGCGAAGACAGATATCGAGGAGATGCGCGGAGGACGCCATCGTATTCGTGTTACCGAAATCCCCTATCAGGTCAACAAGGCATTGCTCATCGAGAAAATCGCCGCGCTAGTCCGCAGCGGCCGGTTGGACAGCATTTCGGACTTGCGTGATGAGTCGGATCGTCATGGGTTACGGATTATCATCGAGCTCAAACGGGGAGCCCAACCGCGCAAGGTGCTCAATCAGTTGCTCAAATACACCCCGCTGCAAACGACGTTCAGTATCAATATGCTGGCGCTGGTCGATGGTGAACCCCGGCTCATTTCCTTGCGGCGCGCATTGCAGATCCACATCGATCACCGGCACGAGGTGATCACGCGGCGCAGCGAGCATGAACTCAAGAAGGCACGGCACCGCGCGCATATCCTGGAAGGTCTGCTGATCGCACTCAACCATCTGGACGAGGTCATCGCGCTGATCCGCCAATCCCCCGATGCCGACGTCGCCAAAGACCGCCTGATGGAGAGATTCGGGCTCACAGAGATACAGGCTCAGGCGATTCTCGATATGCAATTGCGACGTTTGGCTGCCCTGGAACGCGAGAAGATCGAACAAGAGCATGCCGAGATACTGAAACAGATCGCCTATCTGGAGGATCTCCTGGCTCATCCGCACAAAATCCTGGCTCTCATCAAAGAGGACGTCCTGTACTTGAAGGAGAAATATGGCGACGAGCGCAGAACCACGATCTCCTCGGACGAAGCGGAAGATTTCAGCCAGGAAGACCTCATCGCGGACGAGGAGATGTTGATCTCAGTCACGCAGCGCGGCTATATCAAGCGCGTGCCAGCAAAAACCTATCGCAGTCAGGGGCGCGGGGGACAGGGTGTGACTGGCATGGTCACCCGTGAGGAGGATGCCCTGCTCGAAATTCTGACGGCTTCGACATTGGATGACATTCTCTTCTTCACTGACAAGGGACGCGTCTTCCGGCAGAGGGTGCACCAATTGCCGGAAGCCGAGCGACAGGCCAAAGGGATGGCTTTGATCAATATCCTCAATCTCGGGGCCGATGAACGCGTCACAGCTACCGTGGCCGTCCCGAACTACAGCGACTCGGCCTACCTGACCATGGCCACAGTCCATGGCAAGGTCAAACGCTCCCGCCTGGCGGAGTTCTCAGCGGTTCGCCCCAGCGGTATCATTGCCATCAGTCTGGAAGAAGATGACTATTTGGGCTGGGCGAAGCTGACGCACGGAGACCAGGAGTTCGTCATCGTGACGGAACGGGGAAAGGCGATCCGGTTCTCTGAGACGGAGATCCGTCCGCAAGGGCGCACGGGAGGAGGCATCCGCGGTATCCGCCTGGCGCCCGGAGACCGCGTTACCAGTGTGGACATTGTCATTCCCGACGCCAACCTGTTGGTCATAACGACGCTTGGGTACGGTAAACGTACACCGCTTTCGGCGTACTCTGTGCAGCACCGTGGTGGTGGCGGAATCGGGACGATAACGTCATCGTTTGACAAGACCGGTCCGCTTGCAGCGGCACGCGTGGTCAGAGAGAGCGACCAGGTGTTGTTCGTTTCGGCTGAGGGCATGGTGATTCGGCTGCCGGTAGCGTGTCTGCCTGTCACCGGGCGGATGACGCGAGGAGCACGCATCATGACGCTAAAGGGAGAGGACCAGGTCGCTTCCATGACGCGCGTCAGTGCGCCCACGGCTTCTTCAACAACTGCGAACAATGCTGCTGTTGAAGTCTGCACGGATGACGGTGTGGCGAACGAGGCGGCTCCAGAGCTGAGTTCTTGACCGGATCGCTGATGCGGGTGTGTGGAGTTGGTCGTCGATAGACGATTCGCACAGGTTCAGTTTGTCTGGGTGTTGGTAGCAATGTACGGTGTGGAAGATACGATCGCGGCCGTTTCCACGCCGGTCGGCGAAGGTGGGATCGGCATTGTAAGACTGAGCGGTGGGCAGGCGCTGGAGATCGCGAGCAGCTTGTTTGTGGCTGCGCGGACCGACCATAGTTGGCAAAGTCAGCGGCTCTACTATGGCCACGTGGTCGATCCGGCTTCCGGGAAGCGTGTCGATGAGGTGCTCGTCAGTTACATGCGGGAACCGCACAGCTATACCCGTGAGACCGTGGTGGAAATCAACTGCCACGGCGGCGTTGTCCCATTGCAGGAGATTCTGCGCCTGTGTCTGCGGCAAGGTGCGCGGCAAGCGTTGCCCGGCGAATTCACCCTCCGGGCCTTCCTGAACGGTCGCGTCGACCTCAGCCAGGCCGAAGCGGTTCTCGATGTGATCCGCGCCAAGACCGATACCGGACTGAGAGTGGCGCTGAGACAACTTGACGGGCAGCTTTCCGACCGTGTCAAGAGCGCGCGCAGACGGCTGCTTGATGTGCTTGCCTATCTGACCGCCACGATCGATTTCACGGAACAAGAGGTCCCGCTCCAGGATATTGGACCGGACCTGTCTCTAGCGAAGGCTGAGCTGCAGGCGCTCCTGGACGATGCAGACCGCGGCATCATATTCCGGCGGGGAATTCGTGCCGCGCTGGTGGGCCGTCCGAATGTCGGCAAGTCCAGTCTGCTCAACGCCCTGCTGCGCGTGAATCGCGCCATTGTGACGCCCATGCCGGGGACGACCCGAGATACGTTAGAGGAGACGTTGAACCTGCGCGGCATGCCGCTCGTGCTCATTGATACGGCTGGCCTCAACGACGCGGCGAAGGATCTCGTCGAGCAGTTGGGTATCGAACGGAGCCTCGCGGCGCTCACGCAAGCGGATATCGTTCTGTGGGTCATCGATGCGAGCAGTCCGTTGCAGGATGCGGACCGAGCAATTGCCGGCTTGATCCCGCAGCAGCCTGTGGTGATGGTACTCAATAAAGCCGATCTCCCGTTGATGGTGGAAAGCAGTGCATTGCCTCTCCCGGCCCCATGGGTGCAGGTCTGTGCCCTGACCGGCGAAGGGTTAGCTGACCTGGAAGATAAGATCGTGGAGACGATATTCGGGGAGAAGCTTTCCCTGTCCGATTCCGAGCTGCCGCTGGTCAATAGCCCGCGGCACAAAAATGCCATTGAACGCGCCCTGGCGCAGGTGTGCACTGCGCTTCAGTCGTACGAGCAGTCATTGCCGGCTGATTTCATCACCATTGATCTAACGACGGCATGTGATGCGCTTGGCGAGATCACTGGCGAGACAGTTGCGGAAAATTTGCTGGAAACGATATTCAGCAATTTCTGCATTGGTAAGTGAGGAGGAGAGACACGATGACCAAGACACAAGGCCGCCTGATCAAAATACTGGCTGCGCTCAACATCCTGATTTTTGCCGGTGCAGCCTGGCTGTTGTGGTATGTCTGGCCCGTCCTGGTCGAGTCTCCCATCCCTGTAGTGCCTACCAGTTCTTTCGTTGTCCCGGTAGCTGCGCCGACACTGACGCCGGAGACTACAGAGGAGGAATTCGCCGAGCTTGACCTGGCTACGCCTCCCCGTGTGATTCCCGCGATATCGCCGTCAGCGACCCTGGTCTTGTCGAGAACATCTGCCGTATCCGCATACATGACACCCACCCCACAGGATTTGATTTGGCCCTCCAAACAACTTGAGAATAACGCAAACAGCGCGGCTGGAGAATGGGGAGCTCCCACACCGATGCCGTCGGTCAAGTTGTCACCCCAACAAGTCAACATCTTGGTGATGGGGGCCGACTACCAGAAGGGCAAAGGGCACTGGCGCACTGACACCATAGTTGTTATCACGATCGACCCGGTAAGGCAAACGATTCGCTTGCTGTCGATCCCGCGCGACTTGTGGGTTTACATCCCGGGATACGGGCACGAGCGGATCAACACGGCCGACTTCTTAGGAGAGCGCACAGATGTTAACAATGGGCGCGCTGACCTCATCCGCCAGACGATCGAGCTCAACTTCGGCATTCCGATTCACTACTTTGCGCGCATCAACTATGATGCATTCGAGAAGATCATCAACACGTTGGGTGGGGTCAGCGTCCAGGTCGATTGTCCACTGCAAGAGACTTTCCAGGATAGCCGGTCGCCGACGGGTTGGAGCCATTTTTCCATCGAGCCTGGCATCCACCACATGGATGGATGGACCGCCCTCGTCTTCGCTCGCCTGCGCAAAACGACCAGTGACTTCGATCGGATTCGCCGGCAGCAAGCCATCATGAAGGGTGTCTGGCAGGGCGCGTTGGCTGCTGACGTGATCCGCGATGGTCCACGGCTGTACGGTGTGTTGAAAGATTCCGTGGAGACCGATCTGAATCTGCAGAATATATTGGCGCTGGGGTACGTCGCCGTTCGGGTCAGTCCATCCAGCATCCGTTCATATTACGTCGATCGATCCATGGTCCGAAGCTGGACGACACCAGCGGGAGCTGCGGTGCTGTTGCCCGTCCCCGAGCATATCGCAGAGACCGTTCAAGATATGTTCTCTGACCGTGAAGCGGTGGAAGAGATCGTCGAGCACGAAAAGGCCCGCGTGAAGATACTGGATGGCATCGGGAACCCGGACAAGGCGGACCTTCTGGCTTCACAACTGCGTTGGAAAGGGCTCAGAGTCGTTCGCGTAGAGCCCGCAGACACGACAGATTATGCCCAGAGCGTCATTATCGATTATGGTACGTTCGAGAAGAAGCAGAGCCTGGATTGTCTCTGCGAGGTATTGGGCGTAGCGCCCGAATCCGTCGAGAAAGTAACCGATCCCACCAGCACAGTGGACTTTCTGGTCATTTTGGGTAATAGCTACGATCCGTGCAACCTGAGATAATCAGTGGTTTCTTTTTGCTCATCAAAGTGCTGGCAAAGGAGGTATGTGGAAACTGGAGACTTTGGAACTGGTTAGAAAGATCCTGGATATCATCGAAGACAAGAAAGGTAGTGACATTCTTGTTTTAGACATACGCGAAATCTCCCTCTTGGCCGATTATTTCGTAATCTGCACGGCGGAGTCTGAGCGTCAGTTTGGAGCTATGGTGGATTCCATGATTTCCGAAATGAAAACGTATGGAGTCTACACGCTTGGGAGTGTTGAGGGAACACCGGATTCAGGTTGGATCCTGGTCGACTTCGGTGACATCGTCGTTCACATTTTCAGTCCCAAACAGCGCGATTTCTACGCCCTGGAGAAGTTGTGGCGTGATTCCAAGGTGGTGGTGCACATGCAATAACACCCCTCGTGTAGTCGGCTGTGCTGAGGGCTGAAGCGAACCAAGGCCCTTTCAAGATCCATAACGGTTTCGCCTGGACGAAAGTGCTGAAGGATCTCTGTTGTCAAACTTTTGTTGCAGAATATATAAAAGAGTATTGAAATAATTTGCTTTTTCGCAGGATTCGTTGTACACTAATTGGACGGAATGTGGAGCGACACCACGGATGGTCAAAGACGGCGGGCAAAGCGCGTTGGCCATTGATGTATTTGGTTTGTCGCTGCGACCGTGTCCGCGGACAAATGGGCCAAATGGTAGGTGACAGGACCAGATTTGAGGTCAGGAAGGACAGGGAGGTATCTCCTTTTCGAGAAGTGACATTCGATTGGGGTATCGTGATGGCATTTCTCGCGAAGGGCTTTAGGTTGGGCTGTGGAACTGAAATGAATGTATAGGAAGGGTTCCCGGTATTTCCTGGGGGTGAGTTCCCACCTGGTCGTGGGAAAGAGGTTGCGGGGCTGTACGTACGAAATGACCCTGATGTGTATGGGGCACTAAAAGCAGGCCAGAGAGTGCGTTTGGTATGTGCCACTCGGCTTGCCAGGTCCAGTGTTACGGCTATCAAACTACATGCTTGCTCACTTGAAGTGACTTTGAGGTCGTTAGGCTAATCAAAACGGATCGCTCTATTGAGCATTTGGTATTTTTAATACCAGTGGAGGAAAGGTCGAACGGTGATAGTCCAAATCGGTTCTCGTTCATTGAGGCTATTCCCGTGATTGTGGGCCTTAAGTTCCCGGAAGGTTCGTTGATCGAACGAAACGACTCTCTCGAACGTTTTGGTCGCTTGAGTTGTCAGCGGTATACCCAACCGCTTGTTTCAACCGTGTGTGTTGCTCGATACCAGAGAACTGGCGAAAGGGAGTAGTAATCGCATCAATGGTTCAGGCATGGACTCTTGGGCAGGAGTCTGTGCTCCAAGTCATTACTCCTCCTCTGGCGATGGGCAAACGCGGGTCTAAAGAGCATGTAGAGTCTCAGAGATAGCTGTGACTACGGATTGTCACGGCTTTTTTGCATTCTGGGAGCGGAATGGCAGGGACGATTACCGCACTTGAGATACAGAAAAACAAACCGCAGCGCGTGAATGTTTTCCTGGATGGAGAATTCGCTTTCAGTCTGGCTCTGGTGTACGCTGCTCAGCTAAAACGCGGGCAGTATCTATCGGTAGAAGAGATTGGGAGGCTCCTGGCGCAAGATGAACGGGAGCAAGCGTACGATCAATCGCTGCATTTTCTGAGTTACCGGCCACGAAGTCAGACGGAAGTCGCGCGATATCTCTCCAAGAAAGGCTGGAACGAGGCCGTGGTGAACCATGCAGTGGATCGCTTGCATCGTGCCGGGCTTCTGGATGATGTAGCCTTTGCGCAATTCTGGGTTGAGAATCGACAGCGATTCCGTCCGCGCAGCAGAGCCGCACTGCGGTACGAGTTGCAATCTAAAGGGGTAACCGGTGAGATCGTCTCCATCGTGCTGGCGGATGTGGACGAGGAGGAGACTGCCTATAACCTGGCTTTCCGGAAGGCTCAAAGAGAACCCAGGCCGATGTCACGTGAGGCGCAACGCAAGTTAGGTCAATATCTGGCACGCCAGGGGTTTTCGTTTTCCGTAATCAACAACGTGTTACTTAGATTGGAAGAAGAGAAGGAATAAAGAACTGCAAGTTGGTTTGCCCCAATGTGAACTTGTTCGTGAAAAAAAACGGATTTATCGGATCCAGCCTGATCATGATTTTGTTGCGCGAGAGTTCATTGGATATAGATCTCTCCTATAATTGAAAGAAAGGTAACCTAAGAGATGATGTGGTTGATAATGCAAGGGCCCGGCAGTGGTGGACTGGGATTTTTGATCATAGCCCTGATCGCGCTGATCGCGGTTGTGATCGGGGGTGGGCTGGGCTATTTCATCAAACAGTACACAGTCCGCTCCAAAATCCAGTCTGCCGAGGCTGAGGTCATCAAGATGATCTCGGAAGCTGAAACCAAATCGAAGGAACTTCTTCTGACGGCAAAAAGCGACGCATTGAAGATTCGCTCCGAAGCCGAAGAGGAGATGAAGAGAGGCAGACGAGACCTGCAGAAGCAGGAAGAGCGACTGCAGCAGCGCCGTGAGTCTCTCGACCGGCGTGTGGAGAATATCGAAAGCCGCGAACGGAAATTGGATCAGCAACAAACTCGTCTCGATCGACAGCGCAGTGAACTGGACAAGTTGCGCCAGAAGCGCCTAGCTGAATTGCAGCGTGTCGCCAGTCTCACCCAGGAAGAGGCCAAACAGCTTCTGTTGGACGCCGTCCAGGAAGAAGCCAGGCAGGATTCCGCACGGATCATCCGCGAGGTGGAAGCTGCTGCACGCGAGGAAGGTGAACGCAAGGCACGCGAGATCATCACGCTGGCGATTCAGCGCTGTGCGGCCGACCAGGTTACCGAGACGACAGTCTCCTCCGTGCCCCTGCCATCCGACGATATGAAGGGACGCATCATTGGGCGGGGTGGTCGCAATATCAGGGCCATCGAGAACATCACCGGCGTCGATCTGGTAATCGACGATACGCCGGAAGCGGTTATCCTGTCCAGCTTCGATCCTGTCCGCCGTGAGATTGCGCGCGTCGCGCTGAGCAAGCTCATTGTGGACGGTCGAATTCACCCGGCACGGATCGAGAAGGTCGTCGACAAGTCCAGAGAAGAAGTCGAGGCGATCATCCGTGAAGAAGGCGAGCGCGTTGCATTGGAAGCAGGTGTGCCCGGAGTGCACCCCGAGTTGATCCGGCTGTTGGGCCGTTTGAAGTACCGGACGAGCTATGGGCAGAACGTCCTGACCCATTCGCTGGAAACGGCCATTCTCGCCGGAATCATGGCGGAGGAACTGGGTGCTGACGTGGCAATCGCCAAAGAAGGGGGGCTCCTGCACGACATCGGTAAGGCAGTCGACCATGAAGTTGACGGGCCGCATGCGGCGATCGGGGCCGACATCGCCAGAAGATATGGTAAGTCGGCACGCGTCGTGAATTGTATTGCAGCCCATCACAGCGAAGAAGCAGCGGAATCATTGGAAGCCGTGTTGGTTTCGGCGGCGGATGCTATTTCCGGTGCTCGACCCGGTGCGCGCAGAGAGAGCCTGGAAAGCTACGTCAAGCGGCTCAAGGCCCTCGAAGAGGTCGCCAATTCCTTCCAGGGTGTTGCACAGTCATTCGCAATTCAGGCAGGCCGTGAGGTACGCATCATCGTAAAGCCGGAGGAGATCGACGACTTGGATGCCATTCGCTTGTCCAAAGATATCGCGAAACAGGTGGAAGAAAGCCTGGAATATCCGGGGCAGATCAAGGTCACGGTCATCCGCGAGACGCGGGCAGTAGATTACGCCAAGTAAGCACCACACGCATACGGTGATTTTCGAGGGAGGCAGCCCGCACTTGCGGATTGCCTCCTCCTTATTGCCAGGCGGTCACCGTGCCGCCCGCACATAGCGAACGCTTTGCATCAAACGAGAGTGTGCGGTATAATCCGCTCATCAACAGCGAAATGTGTGTCCGGAGACGTTTCTCTGTGTGTTCATTGTACCGCGCATTTGTGGAGGGGTAATCATGGAAAAGGGAAGGCACATAAAGATCGGTGGAATCATGCAGAGCACCGACCTGGGAATGATCGGGATGATGTCGGCACCCGATCGGCCGGGCATCGCCAGCGCCATCATGGATGCGTTGGGACAGCATGGCGTCAACGTCGAGTTCATTGTGCAATGCATCGACCTGAACAACATGTCTAACATTGTCTTCTGCATCAAGGAAGCCGTGCTGGAACAAACCATGGCCTTGCTCAAAGAAGTGCAAGAAAACGTTGGTGCACAGCGCGTGATCATGAATCGCAACGTAGCAATCGCATCGATCTTTGGCCCTGACTTTCGGCAACGTCCCGGAATTGCCGGTGCGATGTTCAAAGCTCTGGCCGATCAGGGCATCAACATCATGGCCATCAGCACCTCGATTTCTACGGTATCTTGCGTGATATCTGCGGATGATCTGCCCAAAGCGGTGCAGGCCATTCGCAACAACTTCGAGTTGCCCTGAAACAGATTACCAAACGGCTAAGGTGAGATAATAGAAGACGATTGGCACACTGAACAGTAAGCTATCAATCCGGTCCAACGCCCCACCATGTCCGGGGATCAGGTTGCTCGAGTCTTTGATCTTGACTTGTCGCTTGAACATCGACTCAGCCAGGTCCCCAAGCGGTGTGATCAGCGCAACAAGCATGCCCAGAACGAGACCGTGCCACCAGGGCAATCCTAACACCAGGCCAATCAACAGCATCGACAATGTTCCGGTGACCCAGCCCGCGATGGTCCCTTCCCAGCTTTTCTTGGGGCTTAATCGCGGGCAGCATTTGTGTTTCCCCCACTTGATGCCAATGAAGTAGGCGCCGGAATCCCCGACCCATACCGGTACACAAGCCAGGATTATCCAGCCCAGTCCATCAGGCAGATCACGCAATTGCAGGAACAGGTTCCCCATCCATCCCAGATAAAGAGCCCCGGCCACGGTCAGCGCCCAATCACTGGCGGGTTTGTCGGTAACCCCTGTTTCATAGGCGATCAAATGCCAGATCAGGGTCAACAACAAAGCAGCCGTCACAATAATATCCGTGACGAGAACCTCGGGAAACTGTGCCGTCAGAAGTAAGGCCAGACTGAACAGCACGCCAAGCGGGGTTCCTGGATGATATCCCCCCGCTTTCATGAGCTCATAGAACTCATAGGTCGCCAGACCAATGATCACCGCGATAGCAACAAAAAACCACCAGCCACCCAGATAGGCGAACAGGGCTGCCAGTGGTATCATGATCGCTGCACTCCAGATCCGTGTCAGCATGAGGCTTCCTTTCCGCAGTCAGACCGTTTCAGATGAAACCCGCACGTCCGTGTGCCCCCGCCAGAAAAAGCTGTGCGCCGGAACCGTAACCCGAGTCAGCTCTCGGCGGACAGCACGAGACCAAAGCGCCGTTCGCGTTTGCTATAAGACAGCAGCGCCTCATACAACTCGTCCTCACCAAAATCTGGCCAGAACACCGGTGTGCTGTAGTATTCGGCGTAGGCTGCCTGCCAGATCAAGAAATTGCTGAGCCGCCAATCCCCTCCTGTACGAATGATCATGTCCGGATCGGGCTGCCCGGCTGTATAGAGGTAACGACTGAATACCTCCTCGTTCAGCGTGCCGGGGTCCACACCTTCCTCGATGATACGTTTGACCGCATGCAAAATTTCATCCCGGCCACCATAGTTGAACGCGACGTTCAGAACAAGCCGGTCATTCGCCTTGGTGAGAGCAATGGCCTGCAAGACCTTCTTTTGGAGCCCGCCTGGAATACCTTCCAGTTCCCCGATATGGCGCAATTGCACACCGTTGCGATGGAGATCGGTTGCCTCACGGTCGATGACTTCGCCGAGAATGCGGATCAGCCCAATGACCTCGGCTTTGGGCCGCCCCCAGTTCTCCGTGGAGAAGGCGTAGATCGTCAAAATCTTGACCCCGAACTCTACACAAGCGCGCAAGACACGACGAATATTCTCCGTCCCCGCCCTGTGACCTGCCAAACGAGGCAAACCACGCGCCTGAGCCCAGCGTCCGTTGCCATCCATGATGATGGCAACATGATGCGGAACCTTCGCTAAGGGGTCCCTTTGTCCTGAGCCTTGTTGTGCAGTCATAGCTGAGCCTCTCACCCCATCCTGGTCATGCAGGCGGAGTAATCAGACCTCCATTACCTCTTCTTCCTTGGCCTTGCCTATCTCGTCCATTTGTTTCACGTAGCCATCAATCATCTCTTGGAGATCGTCGCGACCGCCAAACATCTCATCTTCGGAGATCATCTTCTCTTTTTCCATCTCCCGTAGATCATCCATCGCTTCGCGACGAATATTGCGCAGGGCGACCTTTCCCTCTTCCACACGCTTATTGACCAACTTCACCAGCTCACGGCGCCGTTCTTCTGTCAGGCGAGGGATATTCAGCCGGATGATGTGCCCATCATTCGAAGGGGTCAATCCCAAATCGGATTTCATGAGCGCTCGCTCGATGTCGGCCAGCGCCTTTGCATCCCAGGGCCTGATCGTAAGAAGACGAGGTTCCGGTACCGCGATCGTCGCCAACTGATTGAGCGGCGTCGGGACACCATAGTAATCCACCCGCACCCGTTCGACCAGTGCGGGCGATGCCCGCCCCGTACGCATGGCCATGAGGTCGGTCTGTAGCGACTCAACGGCCTTGTCCATCCGTCCTTTGACCTCGTTGACAAGATCTTTGATCATGGATATCACCTCCGCAGGCAGATATCTGTGTCTACAGCTGACAAGACAGCAGGAGCATCAACTCGAGATGAGCGTTCCGATTGCCTGGCCCATCACCACGTTTTCCAGCGTATTGGGATGCCATAGACTGACGACGATGATCGGCATTTGGTTATCCATACAGAGCGACAGCGCCGTGCTGTCCAGCACTCCTACGCGGAGATTCAACGCTTCGATGTAGCTGATGCGTTCGAATCGGGCCGCTTCAGGATTAACCAGCGGATCGGCGTCATACACGGCGTCGACCTTGGTCGCCTTGATAAGCACGTCAGCATCGATTTCCATAGCGCGGAGCGCAGCAGCGGAATCCGTCGTAAAGTAAGGGTTTCCGGTACCCGCGCCGACAATCACCACCCGGCCTTTTTCGAGGTGCCGGATGGCGCGAAGACGAATATACGGTTCGGCGACGGCGCGCATCTCAATGGCTGTTTGCACCCGTGTGGTGACGCCAATCCGCTCGAGAGCGTCCTGCAAAGCCAGGCCGTTCATGACCGTTGCCAACATACCCATGTGATCGGCGGTTGCCCGTTCCATGCCGTGGGCCAGCCCATCGCGTCCCCG
>ENA-OSEO01004563-OSEO01004563.1-sediment-metagenome-genome-assembly--contig:-NODE-4563-length-14329-cov-13.369983_pt1 | contig 14329 bp, 8 predicted proteins | sample MGYA00237883_ERZ534232 | MGnify/ENA metagenome assembly ERZ534232 | reverse complement strand
GCCCTGGGCATCCTTCCACCGTTCAGTGGTTGCGACCCGGAAGTTGGCAACCGCCACCTTGCTTTTGGTCTCACGGGCTTCCACGTCCGCGCCTAAGTTTCCGATCAGCATAGTCTTGTTCAACATGATTAATCTCCTTTTGCTTAAATAGAGGGGAACAGACCAATCCCCACCATGGGGAGAAGCTGCATCCCCATGAGTGCGGGTTGGCGCCGGCCACAATAGGCAGCCGGTTTTTCTGTCAATAAACCTGTTTGAGGTCCTGAATCCGGCTCTCCAAATCAGCGGCAAGCATTTTTGCCTCTTCCAGTTCCTGCCTGGTTGCGAAATCCGGCATGTCCAGATCGAAGATCCGAACATCCATATCTTCGACGGCATACACTGCCTGGACCAAACCACCTTCCAAGTGAATGATCACTTCGGGAAGGGGTTCATCGGCCTGGCGGTGTTTACTTTTGCCTCTGGTGAAAAGCCTTTTCAGAAATGAGAATGGTGTTAGAAGGAGTTCCTTGAAAACGTACTTCGTAGGAACCATCAATGGATCTGTCATGGTATCCTCCTTGGTTGCATATGCAGGGAGGATACGGAAATCCCCGTCGAGGGAATGGTATCACTCCCTCTGGTAACGGCTGTTGTTGAGGTTTTGGTTAAGCTGCCTTCATCCAGACTTTTTCTGATTTGTTCCAGGTAAATCCTGCTGCCTTGAGCTGTTGCCTTTTATCGAACAGCTTCTCCCCGATGGCCACAATGACACCCTGACGGTTTTCAAAAGAGACACCGGCAATCTCGGGAAATTCTGCGGCAGATTTGCCGCTCTGGTCAGCAGGTTTTTCAGCAGCCTGTTTTCTTTCGCCCTTGGGATTCCCTGGGCTTTGCAGATAGACGTTCTTCAGCAGGCCCTTGTAGGCATCACTCCCGATGGAAAGAAGCGACATGCACTTCTGGATCGCATCGGTAATGGCGCCCTTCTGGGCATCGCCGACATTGCCTTTAACGATCTGCATCTGACCCTTCTGCGAGCCTTTGCAGAACCATTCGCCATCGACCTTGAGAAAGAGCTTCACCTCAGCAACCGCCTGAGTTTCGAAGATCTCCTCCTTGGTCAATTCATACCGCCAGTTCTCCGGACCAAGAACCTCGTTGACGCAGTCAAAGACATACTGGGACCGGTAGCCGTACTTGATCTGGCCGATCACCTTCCCGTCCTTGTTGGTCATTTTGGTTTCCTGGACCGCTTCCTTGCCGAAAGAACGCAATCTTTCGTTGATCGAATCGATCTTTTCCTTAAGTGTTGCTGCCATTGTTGTTTCCTCCTGTATACTATGGGAGGGAAACAACAATGCCCCACTGGGAGCATAAAATTGTTTCGCTCCCGATTGATGGGGGGCTGGCTTCACACGAAGCCCTCTGTTTTGCTTGTATGATGATTCTATATGCCGGAAATGATCTCATAAAACTGGATCATCGGCAGAATACTGAAATTAGGAATGGAAAAATTAGGGACCACGCAAAACTATGCGATCAGGCAAAAAAGAAGTTCGCTACCGCGATTAAACTTTGTCCTGCGGACAGATGCGTGGCAATGATACTTGGAATTCAAGAACACGGAATGTGTTCAGCTAAGCCCTGGAAAGGGGTATCTCATTGAAAATGAGCCGGATTAATTGTTAATATTTTCATTCATGTTGCCTAAAAAGGCAAGGATAAAATTTAATAGTGATCTGTTTAGCCTGAGGTCACAACGTCCAAGCTGTGCGGTGATAACGAAGCGCATAGTAATTTGTGTCCGAACCAGTGTCTTGTTAGCTGCTGACATGCCTTAACAACAACCAAATTCTTTTTCTAATATTACCCACTCTCACTCCCCATCGGTATTTTTGATTATTCCCCACATGAGGGAATCGTATTTTGATTTCGTTGACTTTGTCGTAAATAGAATCAACTAATTCTTCGGTTTCCTTGCCCCCCCAACTTTCTAAGTCAGTGCCCTGGAGAGATTGATACTTCGATATTTTTGATTTTTTAAGCCTATTGAAATCGAACCCTTCCTTAGATAAACGCTTGTATTCAACAACGGACAATTTTTCTACAATATCTCCTAATTGCACACCGTCGGAGGCAACCATATCGAGATACGATAGATTGTCTTTGAGCTCACCTACTAGCGCCCGAGAATCCCCCTTTGATTTTTTCCACCAAGAAGTTATAGACTTCGCAGCTGACCCACCGGCGGAAAGAGTTTTGAGTACTGATGGTATTGTTATGTCCATGTTTTATGTTCAGTTCACTACATCGTTTACGCAACTAACGTTGTGCAAACTTGCCCGAATATAGTCATTTCCAAGTAGCAATGTTGATAAAGCCGTTCATAAATACCGCTATGGGTGGACGGTCAGGTAGTGACTGTTTAACCCAGTTGCATTGTAAGGCCAGTTTTAAGGTCTGGATTTTCTTTTAAAATATCTTTAACCATTTCAAAATCATTGATTGGAGAAAAAATAAACCTCCAAGAATTTCTAACGTGTAATGAATTCATATTTAAAATTGATTCATCTTTTGCTTGAACAGCGGTACCATGTTCAATTCCCTTAGCAATTTCTGTTATTGCTCTACCATTAAAGTTAGAAGCAGCTGAAGGGTTCAGGAATGTCATTTTTTTTAGTTTTTCACACCCTTCAAAAATTTGCTCCTCATAACTCGGACAAATCATTGAAAGGCAGTAAGTTTTACTAAGTGGAAAATATATTTCAATTCCTTTTACCTTTAGCCCAAGATTTCCCCTTGGGCCAAAATCTATCATGTTTTGCATGCATACAGGATGATCTGATGTGATAAATGGAAATCCAGGTCTGGATTTCATTAACACCCATGTTTTTTCAAGAAAGTGAACAGCAAATTCTTTCGAATCAGATAGCGATTTTAAACCATGTATTTTTACCGTCTCCTCTGTAACTTCTTGATATTCTTGTATTTGTGTAATGTCATGATTGTTTTTGCTTAACCACTCTTTTAATAATTTATCAACCTCCCTGAAGCCTTCACGATATTTTTTTGTCCTAAGCAGTTGAACAGCAAAAAAATAAGATAACCAAATTTTCTCTTCAAGCGAAAGGGAACCGATTTCTCCTTTTTTTATAATACGCTTAATAATCGGAGAAACCTTAGCTTCTAGCTCAGAGAGACTATATTCAAATGTTGCTGGTATATTATTAATATCGATATCGTAAAATGATGACTCAGAGGCAATATTTCTAATATTAGTTTTGAATGATCTTTCTTTATGCTTATCGAAAACCCATATTTGTGGCTTATTGCCTGAACAAAATCTTTTCAGGATAAACTGCGGTACATAGTGCTGATTTTTTACGACGCCATCATTTCTCATATTATTTTTGAAGGGTTAACATTTATAGGGGTCTGACCCGGGTCTGATCCCAATTATCCAAAGAATACCTTCCAGATTTGGTCTGAACTAATCCATCTCATTCAAATGTTCTCAAGCGAACAGAGAACTCAGCATTTTCCATCTCTACTCGCAAACCCTCATCACTCCCCGCCCAATCGTTGCGCAGAAACTCACAGTCGCTACGCATGCCATGCTCAGCTATAACATCGCAGAGAAACCGATAAGCATCGCTGGTACGTTTATTTTGCGCATATCGAGCAGCACGGCGCACAAGCTCGTTCGCTGTCATCCCAGCTTGCATCCTCCTCTCAGCCCAATAGTGCGCCTCAGTTCTGGAGCGTCGATCCTGGGCTAGCCTTCTATCCAACCACAGAAAATCTTCTGCCTCATCGATTCTCGCAAAGTCTCGATTTTCCGGAAAGTTGAGTAATGGGTCGAGGTGCGCGCGCCGCCATTCAAACCATCCACGATCATTACACGTTTCCCACAGGCTCCACTTATCAAGGTCAGACAGGTACTGGAAATATGGGAGTATCGCTTCGATTTGAGCATGCCTCTTGATACCTGGTCGGTTGTACGTTTTGATGCCGATGCGACTATCAAAAAATTCCAGAAGCTTCTCTGGTTCATCCGACTGCTTGATCGCCACATTTGCAACCGCAAGACTTTCCGGGGTTGCGAGATAAATCAGCGCTATCACATAGTTCTTTTTAAAGTGGACCTGGTCCCAATTCTCTAGAATTGTGCGCAGGGCGAATTCATCATCACGGTCGCCTAGTAGTTCGGGCAAAATATCGTCAGCACGAAAATAACCTTTAGGCTCCTCCTCATAGAACTTCCGCCGCCGCACAAAGAGTTCGCGGATAACATCCTCCAAGCCGTTCGTGCCGACATACCGGGCGTATTGAAGCCAATACCAGTCGTTCGCCTCTTGGAGGATCATCTGCCCCAATTCAGTCTTTGCGCTTGCGTCTCGGTTCATTAAACGCCCACGCAATGTGCGATCCTCCAGGCCTATTGGCGGAGAAGATGCGAGTTCCTTCAGGTCCTCTTTATTGAGTCTCGCGCTCCAGAGATCAAACGACCGACGCCGCACCCAAATGTCATTGTTTTGGTTTTCCCATTCGGCCTTCAACGCAGTACGAGAGCGCTCTCTCATCTGTCTGACGCCCTGATCGCGCATGCGACCCCATTGGTCAGCAAAGCTCATCCCCCATGGATTGAACTTATCCGTGCCTTCGCAGCGACGATCCACCTCAGCTACCGCCTTTGCGATATATTTAACCGCTTCCGGATGATCTGCATTTTGCAGAATCGATGCCACAGGGCTTTTGAGTTCAGGAAATCGTTGCGGCAACTTCAGCAGATAGCCAATAATCCGATCGCAAGGATCCCGTCGTACGGCGCCGCCAAGAGCGTAATAAGAAACATCATATCTCGGGTTCGAGTGCACCCTCTCATCATCCTTTTTCTCTGGCAAGCTTGCCCAGGCCCGAACAATTTCCTCCACGAACGCATTATCCCGCCCAACGGCGCACCGAATGGCCGAGTAGAGCATGCCAGCTGTTAGAGAGCGTCCGGCGGCTACATGTGCGCTCCATCGCCCTTTAAGGGGAGCAATCAGTTCGGCTTTTCCGATTTCTCCCGCAAGGTAAAGCGCGCCCTGCTCCAGATTTTCGGACCCATCAAACTCGGTTAGATAACTTCCAACTTCACGTACCCAGACTTCCCCCGCCGCACTCCGTAAATGAGACAGGAGCGCATCTCGCCGAGGCGAGGTCATATATGGATCATGGTGATAGCAAAACTCCGCCGCTGATTTGACGCACCCGTTTCGTGCCAGTCCTTCTTGCCGTATGAAACTATTCTCTCCCGCCTTTTCCAACAAACACCGAACATCGGTGCCGTCCAACTGAGCGAGTACGAACTGAATAGCGTACATCTGGCTTCTCGGCCCCGTTAGAAATTCGGAAGACGCCAACCGCTTCTCGCAGAGTCTGAAAATCTGGGACCTGAGATCGCTTTTCGCACGCACTGCCCATGCAAAAGCATGGAAAACAGCCAGCGGAGAAATGGCATCGCAGAGTGTTTCTATGTCGGTGCTTGCGGCTTGAGAAAATACGGCTGCACCGATGACTTCCGCCAAAAACTGGTCTTTCAGGATTTCCGGAATTTCGACACTGTCTCGAATAAGCGTAACCACATATTCAACCAGGATAAAGTCGCGAACACGGTCATGACGAAATCGTAACCGCTCGCCGCCGTCAATGCTAATGACGGCTCCGTCGTGAATCAATCGCCGAAATCGTTCTTCCTGTCCATTCCGCCGCATCACCTCTACGGCATCATCAAAAGCAGGTGCTAAAACACGTCCGGTGAGCATGTGTGCGCTCAGCAGCAACAAGCATTGTCTGTATTCTGACTTTCTGTACTGGCCGTCTGCCGCTAATCGTGCCAATGCATCGTCAACATAAATGCCAATGGTGCTCGCCGGATCGAGCCTATCCCAATCAGCCGTAAGCCCAATTAGCAAGGGGTCATAATTGAGCGCTCTCGCCGCATCAGAAGCCTGCAAAGGCGTGAGTGTGATCGATTGGGTATGGGCGCGCCTCAGGACGGCTTCCGTCGCCTCGTCCCAGCTATAGTCCGCGACGTATAGCGACGCACTGTCAATTCTCTCGCGTTCATTTCGCGTCATGGCCTGAATATGCTCCGGCCACACTGGGCACAAAATCTTAAAACGCGGATTGAGGGGCTGGCTTTTTTCAGAGTCCCGGCCAGAAGCCGAGGCCGTCCATCGAAACAGCTTTCGGATCAAATCTATTGGCGCGTACGCTCGATTGATGTCTTCAACCCAAAGAAAAACGCCTGGCGCCTCTGACAGTTCCGTCACGGCATTCTGGAAACTTGTCTCGCTTAGCCCCGGAGCATACGCCTTCAGTAGGCGCGCAAGAGCTTCCTCCAGAGAAGTTGACGCCGCCAATATCTCCTCATTGAGGATCAAGCAGACACCGTCGAGGGTCTCAATACGCTTCGCCCAATCATAACAAAGTACCGACTTTCCCATTCCGGAGCGTCCCTGGACAAAAACCAAATCGTCATTGCTGGCGAAGCGATCATCCAGTTGCTCGGATAATTTCCGCGGGACATATTCAGCGAGATCACCTAGTGGCCGAGCATCCTCGATTGTTTGCTTAGCAATCTTCCGCAACAGTTCGGACGACAAGCGCTGCTGCGGCATGCCGAGATATTGATGGCGCAGCCACTGACCATCCGGATTAACATCGAGGACATGGGCGAGCCTGCTTCCTGGCCAGAGTTGGATCGTTAGCTCATTATCGGCCGCCACTGCTTCGATATCCATGACAAGAGCGCTGTCAGGTTCGACTGAACAGGACAGAATTAAGATGCGTTTGCGCTCGCCAACCCGCGTCGACGCAGAGTTGAATAACCGGATCGCTTTCACCACGTCGCCGTCAGTCGGATCCAGCCACTTCGTTCGCAGACTGGTTTTTCGCGTGATGGTGTGATGGGCAATAATCGACAGTCTTTCACCATCAGGTGCCATTGTATACAAGATCCCATCCGCAGGGTCGGCTATTGTTTGTCCACGAACATTTGTGCCTGTTTCCACGATCCCGTGAAAAACAGGCTCCGCAATTCTAAGAACACCGGCAGCCAGATGTTCAAACAGACCTTCATCTGTGATGTCTGACAGCCTTTCTCTGGTCAGGGAGGGCGCCAAAGTCCCGGCACTATTGTCGCGTAAAGTGGTGTCGCTGGTTGCAGCCTCCGGCGAAGTCTTTGAAGTTCCCGAACTCATTGGCTCGCCTCCCTGTGAAGGCGCTCTAAAAACTCGGCCTCAACCGTCACGCCCGCCGCCATGATCGCCTCACAAACAGCATGCCATGCTGATTTATCGGAAAGAACCGCCGTTTTTTGTCCAATTGTGAGGACCCGGCGACCAATGCCGAACTCGTTCCAGAAACGGTTGTTTGCTTCATTCGCCCATTGTTCCGCCGTAACGACGAGCGGCCCCTCAACCGTCGATGGATCCAGGCATTCGAGGACATTCAGATACAGTTGAGCAATGGTCGGGCATGATGGCGCCTCGCCAGCGATCTCCGATAGCAGAGGCACAAACGGCGTCAGTTCAGGGCCGGACAAACCTTTTGTATAAGACTGTCCATCGCCAAACCCGTAGCTCAACCTCATGTAAAATGCGCTGACAAGCTCTTTTAGGTGAATCTCCATGCCGTCTCTCGGAGACAGCAAATGGCTGCGCCAATGCCATGTCTCCTTGAGGCGTGGCCAGAATACCTCCCGCACCGACAACAGATAGGCTCGATCCGCCGCATCACCTTCAATATTATGAAGATCGCTCTGCACAATGAACGCGGCGGCAGCGTCGATGAAAGCTTCATCTGAAAAGGCTTTGAGAACGTCGAATACCAGCTCCTGGCACATTTCATCCGACCAGTGACGGGCATGCGCCGCCGCATAGTTCATCAAGCCACACGTCCAGTCACGCTCGACGTCGCCGTCGTCTTCTCCCTCCTCCCCCGGCCTGTTCGTCTCCAGAAGCCAATCGCGATTGGCGCGCATCACCGCCTTCGACGTCGATCCGGCGCCTGGGCCAAGGCGCGCGAGAAACCGCAACCAGGCCATCCCGGTCCTTTCATCATAATAATAGTCCGGCCGCTCCGGTTCGCGAGAGGCGCGTTTTTTTGTGCTACCTGTTCTTTCTGATGTCAGGGTCCATTTCCGACGTCGCGTTCGTCGTGGAGGAGGCGTCGGCCAGTCCGGCTCCGCGCCACCTTTCCGCCATTGCCGCTCCGCTTCGATACGTGAGGCAAGGAGCGACTCCAAGTCGGCGCGGCGTTTCGCATAAGCCACTTCATCCTCGTCATAATGCGCGTGCCGTGGGATCATGCAGGCGAGGAGCGCGATGCGGCTAAGCGAGACCAAAAGCTTTTCACCGATCTTTTCGACAGCGCCGCCATGGCGCAGGAAAGCAGGCGCGGCGTTCGCCGGAAATGCGGCCACGGCCTGCAGGAGATCTTCCGCATCCGCTTCATCTCCAGAATTGGCCGCAAGGTAAAGACGCCCGGCGATCGCTATCGCGTGAGCGTCGTACATGACATCATCGCGCAGCAGGGTTCTCGACCGATCCCGAGATTGCAGCGCCTGTTCGAAGATAGATTTAATCTCTTGCCGATGCCGCACTACGTCTTCCTTAGACCAAACTCGGGCGAGGAACGCCGCAGCGGAAACTCTCGCAAGCCAGGGATCGTTCGGATCATGCGACGCTTCCTTTTCGCTTGGGGCAGCGGCGGCAGTCTCTTCCAGAATCGTTTCCGCATCGGCGGCGCTTACATTGATGACTTTGGTTTCGTCATCCATCGCAGCGCGGACCGCCATCGACCGGGTGAACGTCAAATTCTGTGTATTCACCTTTGCCGATCTCTCTTCCAGCCATCTTTTCTGTCCGAGTGGCCATTTATAAATCCATCTCTTGAGTTCCTCGCCCGCGTCCTTTTCCGTGACGAGTTCATAATTGTCCCGAGAAGCGAGGCGGAGCGCATGGGACGCCATGAATTTCGGCGACGCCCAATCGACCGCGTCGTCGGTCCACGGTCCAAGCCGGCTCACCGCCGCTTCAAACTGTGCCCGCAGTGCGCCTAGTTCTTCACTGGACAGATTGAAGACAAGCTGAGGTATCACGTCATGCAGAGCGACGCTGCGTGACACGCGACCCGCCAAATCTTCCTCGACAGCTTGATCAGCTGCCGGTCCCGCCCGCCAGGCGCGCAGAACTCCTCCACTCATTCGATCGACCGCGTCGACATTGGCGCGGCCGCCGTCGAGCGCCAGCGTTTCCGGAGACGCCAGAACGTCTCGGAGAAGCGCTCCGTTCAGGGATGAATGAGACAGGACAAGATCGACAATGAGAAGCCAAAGCGCACCAACGATCGGCCCCGGGACTAGGATGTCTCCGACCACAGCATCAAGCGTCTCGCCCCCGTCAAGTCTCCTATGCGCCCAGTGCTCCAAGGCCGCTAGCGCCTTGGTCAGCATGGCCGACGGCGCGTGTCCGCGTGACCATCCATAACTGAACTGCGCCCCAATCCTGTATGTCTCTCCCAGAAACTGAACCGAAAATTCCAGATCACCCTCCTCCGGCACACACGAGCACTCGATCAGGGCTCTGATAAAAGCAACGCCTGTAGCGGGCGCCGCTTGGAGAATTTCCGTGAACACACCGATGCCGCATTGGCCAAGCACGAAAGGACCGTCAACACGAGACATCGCATAGGAGCGGCGGCGCGCCGGCTTCCTACGAAATTCGTCTTCCTCCTCGTCGTCTTCGAGCGCGCGCAGAAAGGCGGCTGCGAATTCAACAGGCGCTGCGCTCGGCAACTGTCCGGGTAATTTGAGGATATGGCTCATCGCTTCTTCCGGCCGCTTCGAGTCCTTGACAGCGTTGAGATAGCGTGCCGCAGCACCGGGAGAGATCAACGCCCATAGCGCAAGATGGAGGCGGGCCTTATCAAGCGCATCTCCCGTCACGGCGTATTTGATTTTCGGAAGGGGCTCTCCATGTCGTGGCAAAGGACGGTACTTCCGTTCAATAGCCGCAACCAGAATATCGGCGAAGCGATCGAGCAAGATCGGCGTCACGGTCTTTTCGCCGAACGCTGCAAGGACAAGCCAATTTTGGAAAAGATCGACCGCAGCCGACAACGCTGTCACTCCCAACTGGCCAAACCGCTGCAAACACCACAAGATCAACCGCATCCATTCCGGCCCTTTCGGAATGGTTATCTCTTCCGGCGCAGCGACCCCTTCCGGCAGGACCTCCTTGAACAGGGAGGTAGCCGACTGCGTATGCGACGCGACAAAGCGTCTGATCAACCGCGCCGCACGGCGCCCGTCATCTTCGAGCAGAAAAGCGTCGTATCGCCCGAGCAGCTCGTCAGCGCGTTCGGACCGGACGAGTGCCAACAGGGCCAGCCCCACCCATCCTGGTGCGGCGCCTTCTGCCTCCAGGTCCGCGAGCAGTTTTGGCCACGACTCGTCCTCGTGACGTTCGGCGAGCATCCGACACCAGAGCTCGAATCCGCGTGCCATCCAGAAAGGCGGAGGGGCGCCCAGCCCCAGCCTGTCAATCACGTCAGGATTATCGAATAGAAAGCAGGCGACCGCCCAGTCTGTAAACAGATCATGTCGGAATCGGACCCGATCCGGATGGATCTCGACGAGCACCTCGTCCGCGATCAATTCTGAAACAGCCTGCGCGTCCTGCCCGGAGACATCGACAAGTCCAGCATTGTCGATGAGCCCGTTGGCGACAGCGTTGAGCACCCGTTTGCGAGAGTGTATCTCGCCTCTCGTTCTCTCGCCTTTCCCCGCGCCGGATACCTGCCAATCTCTCGCCAGCGCAGCTTCGCTGATCGCTTCCGTGTTATTGAGGCGCGTGCTGACCAACAGTCGTAATTTCAGCAAATTACGGGCGAGCAGTTTAGCCGGGTGGTCGGGCCTCAGCAGGGGCGCGAGTTGTGGGGCTGCCTTGGCGAGCGCTTCGGCTTCGTCATCGTCGAGCTCTTCCACGATCATGCATCCGCGCGCAGACAAATGCGCGAACACCTCTTCGCCAATCCACAGGGCACCCTCATCCTCCCATCCGGGCTGCGCGGTGAACAGTACCGTCACGCCCGGACAACTCAGCGCCGCCCTCAAGAGGTCAATGACCGTCTTTCGTTGCGCGCTGTCACGAAACCGGTCGAGGCCGTCAATGCAGAGATAGCCGCCGCCGTCACAGGCGAGATCGCTCAGTAATTCGTCAGCCGCGACTTCGATGCCGAAAACGGCGCGCATCGCTGGCCAGCCGCCAGGTGGCGTCCGGTCCGGAGCCAATACCAAAATGCGCGCGACCGCTTCACGCGCCTCGATAGCGGTTCTCAGTAAGCCGGATTTACCGACGCCACTGGGTCCCGATATTTCAACCACTCCGCCCTGTGTTTCCGCCGCCTGAAGCAGCGCCTCCAATTCGCGCCGGGGCTTTTCCCGCGCGAGCCGGCAATCCTTAACCGTGATACCAATGTCTTGTAGAGCGTGACGACTCAGTTCCTCGATATGGCGGCGTACGACGGCAAGCCCAGGCGCCGCGCCGACGCTTACGCCGAGGTCGTTCAGTTTTCGAACCAATTCGTCCCGGTTCAATTCACCACCAATGGCGTCGGCGCGGAGAACAAGCCCGAATAACGAATCATAGAGATCGGCGCTACTTTTCTCAGACACCAAATGCCGCGCACGCAGTCGGTCATGGTGCTCCGCTATAGAGTTCGGACGTGCATAGTCGAAGGTCAGCACCGAAAATGACCGAAGGATGTCATAGAGAACGTCGTCCCCCGTTTCGTCCTTCGCCGCGAGGAGTGCTCTGAATGAGGCCACGAACGCCCGCATATCTTTGTTGCTGCGCCCAGGCATCTCCAGAAGCTTTAGGAACGATGCGGCGTCGATCGTTTGCTGAGCCAGTTCAAGCACTTCCTGCACGCCATTCTCGATCACTCCCGTCGTCCGCTCAATTGCGACGGCGAAGCGTCGATCCGGCTCGATCTTTCGCGCCCTGACGATCCCGTCCACGACAGACTGGAAATTGGCGTCGTTTTCCGTAAACGCCATCGATCGTTTGACCTGAACCTCAAGACACCGATCCTCGCCCTGAGGCGTCGCGCCCCGCACAATGACATCATCAAGCGGATGGCCCTGGCCGCCTCTCTGGAACTCAAGCCGATCGACGACCGCGCCCGGCAGTCCGAGCGGCTCAGTGTTCGCCAACAAGGCAAGCGCATAATGCGTTCCGACTTTCGTCTCGAACTGGGGGCCTGCTGGTCCAGTAGATCGAGGACTGGAGTCTTTTTCAGCAGAACGCATAGTCAGAGCACCATTTCCATACAAAAAACTTCATTTCAAGATTGCCTCATAAACATCTTTCGTGGAACCGAAGCAGTATCTATGCACGAACCTTCCACAGTCGCTTTTCTCGATTCAGTGCTAGTAAACCTGAGTAAAAACGGCAAACCGGCTGTTCCCGCATCAGCTGTAGAACGCTTATTCAATAGGCGTGACAGTGACGTCGTTTGGAGAGGTCAATGCTAGGAGTGTATTACGAGGATAAAATTTAAGATCGACCTCACTTTCACTGACCATTCCATAGTGGTTCATAAAATCATCATTTTGAAAATTGGTTGTCAACTACTGAACTACATCTGAAAAGCAGACATTAACAAGGAGTTATCCTGTTTCCTGACAACTACTCCATGTTGGAATAAATGTTAATCAATTTACAGCCTATGCGGCTGCTCTAACTTGATATCATACATTATCAACTGGATAACATGAAACTGATATTCTTCCATGATCCAAACTCCTGCCCGTTTCAGGCCAAAATAATCCTTAAATAAGAATTACCTTTCGCCTCAAAACAAGTCATCCCCTCTGAAAAGAGTATGTAGGACTAAAGCATTCGTTTCCAGCAAGGAAAACAGAACGGGATGAAAATAAATATGAAGGATATCATAACGTTATTTACCGGAAAATATGGACTGACCAGGCCTGAGGTCATGGCAGAAATTGAGACAGTGTTTTCCGTTACACTCTCTCGCTGGTACGGGATAAAAGTATTGGCTTTTTTCAGAGAGGATTTTCAGCTCGAAGCCGTTGCGTACAATAACTCCGGGGGAGTTATCTCGCAGCAACAATTCAATATGACAGAAATTAGAGGCCGGAACACTCTTTTAAGACAGCTGGAAGAAAAATTGGCAAAGATTGTGGTGATCAAAAAGGCTGTCCGCTACAAATCCTTTGAAAGGGATTTGGTTTGGGGCGAGATAACAGCTTTTGACGCCGAGAAGAATCTTTACATCGAAACAGAACCTATACCTGGGGAGAAAGTTATCGCGTGTTGTCCCCTCAATCGGATGGGCGTTCATGAACGGAATTCATCTGAATTTACTGTTGGTCGGCGACGTGCCTTTCATCTACGCAGGATTGAACCTGTTATTCTGAACGGCACTCCTCGACTGAAGGTCGTGGTGGACCGAGTTTCCAAAACCCTGGTTGAAAAATTGCTCAAAAGCCAACTCGGACAAAGGGGTGAAAGGATTCAAATCCGCTGCGTCAAGCGTTATGTCGGCCACAAAAGCATAGTCTTGACCACGAAACGACTTCCCAAATCGGCTATCATCGCAGTGGACCGGGAGCTGAAAGAACGGGTGCAAGTCAAGATCGTCAAGTCATTGCCGGCAGGATGATGCTTAAACGCAAATCAAAGGAGCTTTGGACCTCCATCGGTACCGGGGTTCACCTTGATCATCCAAAAACAATCCTTAAACTTGGCGTTCCTGATTCTTTCCGAAAAGGACATTTCTGGTGCTTCGGGACAACCAGGGTGGGCAAGACCAGGATTATGGAACACATCATCGAGCAAGATATCCGCAAGGGCTATTCTGTAGTGGCTATCGATCCTAAGGGGGACATCGATCTTTTTTCAAAAATCACCCAGATTGCCGACAAGACAGGCCGTCTTCATGATCTGATGCTGATCACCCCTATTTTTCCTCAATACAGTGCCATACTTGACCCGCTTTCTTCCTACTACATGCCGGAAGAACTGGTGGCCCATATCACGGCCGGGGTTGCTGTAGGCCGGGAGCCCTATTTTTTCGGAGTGGCTTACGAGGTAAGCTTGGTTGTGGTCCAAGCCCTGATCATGCTTGCTGAGAAGGCCGGAAGAAAACCTTCCTTCAATCTCAACGATATCAAAAATCATATCAGCCATGAAGATCTGGAACAGCTCAAAGAAAAAATTGATTATCTCGATAATTCAGAAGCTCAGCAGCTTTCCCGGGATATGCAGAA
>ENA-OSEO01004562-OSEO01004562.1-sediment-metagenome-genome-assembly--contig:-NODE-4562-length-14341-cov-3.436764_pt1 | contig 14341 bp, 9 predicted proteins | sample MGYA00237883_ERZ534232 | MGnify/ENA metagenome assembly ERZ534232 | reverse complement strand
TGGATGAGGCTGAAAAAAGAGCTGGTGGACACGGTAATCGCCATAAAAAAGACTGAACAGGACATCACCTTCAAAAGCAAAGAAAAGAGCCGCCTGGATCGGTTCAATCGGGTAAAAGGTGCTCTGGCCGAACGACGCGCCCTCATCGAGCGCAGTGACGCACTCGGGGAGGTGCTGCTGTTGCCGGAAGATTTCGGGGAAACAGTCCAGACCGCCCGCAGCACCCTGCGATCGATCAAAGAAATCAAAACCAAAGCCGAAGCCAAGCTGGCGCGCTTAAAAGCGGAGGTCGCAAAAATTGAGGTCAGGACCGAGTTGCTGGATAACGAAGAGCAGATCCTGGGGCTTTACAAAGAAATCGGTGGTGTTGAAAAAGCGATCCAGGACCGTCCCCAGCAAGATGCAAAACGGCGGCAGTTTCGCAGTGAAGCCGAACACCTCCTGAAGAGTGTACGTCCGGACCTCAAGGTTGCCGATGCCGACCAGCTTCGGCCGCTGACCAACAACAAAAAGTGGATCTCCGATCTGGCCAGGCAGCACAGCCTTTTGAAACAGAAGCAAGAAAATATAGAACGCACGGTAAGGGAGCTCGAGGACGAACAGTCGGCGATCAAGAAAGCGCTTGGCGAACAGGTTGAATCGCGCTTGGATCTGGGGGAATTGAAGGCCGCGGTTGCCGCAGCACGCAAGGCCGGTGACGTCGAGCACCGTCTGGACGACGCTCAAAACCGCGCCCGGGAAGACCATGACGCCTGTCAAAACGAGTTTTCACGGCTCGGAAGATTTTTGGGTCCCCTCGATACGCTTTTAAAAACGGCCATGCCGCTGCCCCAAACACTGGACGAGTTCGAAAAGCGGTTTGATGCGTTGTCCGATACAGCAAAGGAGCTTGACCGCATTAACAAAGACCTTTCAGAGGAACGGAAACGGGCGGAGCAGGATTTAAACGCGCTCTTGTTGACCGGTGCTGCGCCGACAATCGCTGCGCTTGAAGATTCGCGAACGGTGCGCAACGCTGGATGGCATCTCATTAAACGCAAGTATATTGAAAAAATCGATGCGGAAAAGGAAATCGCTGCCTATGCGCAGGATTCCGACCTGCCGACCCTATACGAGCAAAAGGTCGGTGAAGCGGATCACCTATCGGATCAGCTCAGATTGGCATCTGACAAAGTGGTGAAAAGAGCGGATCTCGAAGCAAAGATAGAAGATCTGAAAGCGCGTCTCACCGCCGCAGCCGATGAAACCGGAAAAGTTGAAACCGCTCAAGCCGCCTGTGAGAAGGACTGGAACGTAATTTGGGAGCAGTTGGAGATAAAACCCGGAACACCCCGGGAGATGAAACAATGGCTGCTAAAGGTAGACCCTCTGCTGTCCAATGTCCGGGCGGCCCGGATCGTTTCCGGGGAGGCGCAGAAGCTGGCCGCGGACTGCAACTCTCTGAGGAAAACCATTGCCCTGCAAATAGCAAGATTCGATGACACCCTCGATCCGGGCCTTATGCGCCTGGAGGCCATGATCGGCCTGTGTGAACAGCGGATCGCGCAGGAGGATGCGGCGCTTGCGCGAAAGCGTCAGTTGGAGCATTCGCTTCGGGATCTATCTGTTCGCAGTAAAAGGGGGCTTGAAGATCTCGCATCGATCGAAAATGCCAGGGCCGGTTGGACCAAGGAATGGGCACAGGCCATATCCGGATTGGGACTGGAACCGGACGCCCACCCGGAGCGGGCGACGGAGGTTTTCGAGCATTTGCTGGCCTTTTTCGATCGATTCGACAAGTCCGAAGAGCTGCGCCGTCGAATTTATGGGATTGACCAGGTTTTCGAGCAATTTCAGCAAAAGGTTCTGGCCTTCGCCGATCGTATCGGATTCAAAACAGACGACAAAAAGGCCGTTACCATCGCCGCACAGATGAACCGGGAATTAACCCATGCGCGTGAAGCGCGAGCGGGCTTTGAAAAAATACAGGCCCAGGAAAAAGAAACAACGGCGGAAATCGAAGATGCCGACCTGACGATCCGTTCGACACAGGATCGGCTTGTCGCTTTGCGGAATCAGGCGCGGGTCGAAACAGACGATGAACTCGAAGCGGCGTGGGACCGCTCCCGAACCCTGCGCGATTTAAAACAGCGGCTTGAGACGGTTGAAAAAGAACTGACGCGGAATGGAGATGGTTTAAGCATTCAAGAACTCGAACATGAGGCCGGTCAACTGGATGCCGATGCCGTCGGGGATGAACTCGGTCGCGTTTCCGCGGAGTTGGCGGATTTGCAGGCGACCCGTGACACGCTGCGCGACCAGAGGCAGACGGTTCAATACGAGATGCAGGCCAAAGACGGCAGCGACATGGCCGCAGCCGCATCGGAGGAGGCGGAGCAGCACCTCGCTGCCATGGTTACCGGTATTGAGCAATACCTTCGCCTGCAAATCGCAGCCCTCATTCTAGAACAGCGCATAGAAGCGTATCGCCGGATAAACCAGGCGCCGGTCCTCGCTCGGGCGGGCAAACTGTTTGCCGAACTCACCCTCGGCTCCTTTTCGACCCTTCGAGATGAGTTGAACGAAAGCGGCACGCCCATCCTGCTGGGCGTTCGGCCGACTGATTTGGAGGTGGCGGTCGATCAAATGAGCGATGGAACGCGCGATCAACTCTACCTGGCGCTCCGGCTTGCGACCCTCGAACAATACCTGCAGAAAGGGGAGCCGATGCCTTTTGTCGTTGACGACATTCTCATCGGATTTGACGATGACCGAACCACGGTCTGCTTGGAAGTGCTTTCAGCGCTTGCCGCCAACACCCAGGTTCTGGTTTTCACCCATCATCGACGCGTTGTCGAACTGGCGGGAAAACTGGAAACCCAGGCGGGGATATTCATCCATGAGCTGAATTGAGGCTGAACGAAGCATACGGGAGGTTCGCGCAGAAAATGGAGTAATGAAACACGGTCCACACGTTTACCCCCCTCACCCTGCCCTCTCCCCCAACATGGGGGAGAGGGTTGGGGTGGGGGGCACCTCCTCCCCGGTGACGACGTTCGGATGGTCTTTCCCCCAAGATGGAGGAGAGGGTTGGGGGGATGGGGCCAGAACCGTTAAATAGTATTTTGAGAGAGATAATAAATCCGGCAGGAGACTGTTGGCGGTTGAATTCGATATGCATGCCTGGACCCTACCGCCCCCGGTGTTACCCACAGTGGCCCTTCAGGCAAGCCCTGGAGGGGGATCGGCCCTTCGGCGAAAGGACGGCATTGGGTCTCTCTTTCTTATTTCGATGTTGACTGGTATTGGAGTGGTTTGGTATCTCCATTTGCAGATGCCGTTTTTAAATTTTCCGGCAGTCGAAGATGGGCGGCCACGGGGCAAACCCGATTCCCCGGACGGTGCGGGCGATCTGCCATTGTGCTAATGACCAAAAAGACAAAAACGTTTTGATTTTTGTTAGGGTGATGATGCGAGTGAAAAAAGGATCTGTCGGGGCTGAGCTATTCGTTTGGACCGATGTGGATTCCAATTACGAAGCAGATTTCAACAGGTGGTATGACCGGGAACATATGGAAGAACGGATTGCCATCCCCGGTTTCATTTGGGGCCGGCGGCTCCGGCTGACCGCGGGTGCGGGGCCGCGTTACCTCGCCCTGTATAGGACCAAAGACATCGACGTCTTTACATCCGAGGTCTACCGGCAGGCTTTCCAGCACCAGTCCGACTGGTCCAACCGTAATTTTCCCCGCATGCGAAACCCCCGGCGGCGGGTCATGGGGGTTCCCCTGGAGATCGGCATCGGCGTCGGGTCGGCCTGGGGATGCGTCAATTTGCGTCTTCCGAAGGTGGACCTGGAGAGGATCACCCCTGTCCTGGAGGAGGTCTGCGGAATCGATGGGGTGTTTTCCTCCTATGGCCTGGAGCCGGATGTGGCGCTGTCCACCCCGTTGCCCATGGAAGATAGGGAAAACCGTTCCATGGACGCCTACGCCATGATCTCCGCCGAGAGCCAAGCGGCGTTGGGAAGGGCCTTGTGCCGTTTCTGCTCGCTCGCCGGCATCCCCGAAAAAGAGGCGGCGTGCTTCGAGCTTTCATGGGAATTGCGTGCCGAGAATTTATAAGCGGAAGGGGGATACCCCGTTGCCGATCAACCCGAAGGGAAAGTTTGAGCATCGGTTCCCTTGCCGGTTCGGGGACCCTGGGGCTTCTCATCCCACCCTCGATCATCATGATCGTCTACGGGGTTTGCGGCCCAGGTTTCCATCACGCGGCTGTTCATCGCAGGCATCTTCCCCAGTCGGCTGTTGATGGGGCTCTTTTAAGAAAGGAGAGAAGAAAATGGGGGCAGAAAGCATTCCTGTCTACAGTTATGCGCAGGAGTCGAACGACATTACCCTGATGACGATGGCGGCGGTCGCCTCGATGATCAAAACCGGCAAAATTTCTCCGGTGGACGTCGTAGATGCTTGTCTAAAACGGAGCGAGGCCCTCCAGGGGAAGCTCAACGCGTATGTCTACTTGATGGCGGACGAGGCCAAGAAGGCTGCCAAAAGCGCCGAATCCGAGGTTCGGAAAAACTACAAGGGACCGTTGCACGGAATTCCCATCGCCCTAAAGGACCTGTACTATACCAAAGGGATCCCCACCACGGGAGGTTCCGGGCTGATGGTCGATTTTCGTCCCGATTTTAACGGAACGATCGTCCAGCGGCTGCTGGATGCCGGTGCCATCCTCATGGGCAAGACCAACACCCATGAATGGGCGTTCGGCCCCACCACCGAGGAGTCCTTCTTCGGACCCAGCCGCAACCCGTGGAATCCCAGGAAGATCACGGGCGGTTCCAGCGGCGGCTCAGCGATTGCAGCCGCTACCGGCATGGCCTATGCAGCCATGGGCAGCGACACCGGCGGCTCCGTGCGAATTCCCGCTGCCATGTGCGGCACGGTGGGGTTTAAACCGACCTATGGTCTGGCCAGCCTGAACGGAATCATCGGCTTGAGTTTCACCCTCGATACCCCCGGTCCCCTGACCCGCAGCGTCATGGATGCCGCTCTGGTGATGGACGCGTATGCCGGTCCCGACCCATTGGATCCATGTCCGGGGCGCCTATCCGGCCCGTTTCCGAAGTTTGCCGAAGGCCTGAAGGCGGTGGACAGCCTCAAAGGCAAGGTGATCGCCGTACCGACCAACTTCTTCTTTGACAAGACCGACCACGAGGTGGAAGCCCTCATCATGAAGGGCGTTGCGGCGATGAAGGACCTGGGAGCCGACGTGCGAAACATCGAGATCCCAAGTCTCGAACAGGTACCCCATGTGTCGACGGTGATTCTCTTTTCCGAGGCGGCGCACTACCACCGGGAGCGTTTTGCCAAATCCCCCGACAAATACCAGCCCGGGGTGAGGATGCGACTGGAACAGGGCGGCGCCTACAAGGCGGTCGAGTATATCGACGCGCTTAAAGGCCGTGAAAAGATCATGGCCGACTGGGAGAGGGCTTTGACCGGCGTCGATGGCGTCGTCGTCCCGACCTGCCCGGTCCCCGCCTATGACATCGGGCTGCCGCCGCCGTGGAATATCCAGGCCCGCGGCAAGACCGAAGAAGGCCGCGCGATGTGCACCTATCACACCCGGATCGCCAATACCGCCGGCATCCCCGCGATATCGATCCCATGCGGTCTGACCTCAGAGGGCCTTCCCGTTGGGCTGATGATCATGGGCCGCCGCGGCGATGATCTGGGCGTGCTCCAACTCGGGTATGCCTACGAGAAGCATATGCAAGGGGCAAAATCCATCCAGCCTTAGAGGATCCTCCGGGGCAGAGGAGAATTATCAAAGGAGTCAGAAATGAGAGCAATCGGAATCAGCAGCAGCGGCAGGACGGCTGCTTATTCGAAGATTATCGTGGAAGATATTTTAAACGCATCCTTTTGAAGAAATCCCCCTGACCCCCTTTAAAAAAGGGGGAAATTATTCTCCCCCCTTTTCTAAAAAGAGGCCCATTCCCCTCCTCCCTTTTTCAAAGGGAGGCCGGGAGGGATTTAAAACGATATCCTTTTTGTGAATAGATTACGGTTTCGCTTTTTTCGCCTTTTCCACCGCGGCGATATACGCATTGACAATGTCATTGCCGGCGACCTTCCGAATGTCGTCAAATAGGGGTTGGGTGAGCTTCCGGCACTTTGCAATCTCGGCATCTGAAAAATAATTCACTTTCATCCCGGATTTTACGCATTGATCCTTGTAGGCCATGTTTTGTTTGCCTGTCAGATACCAGTTGTACTTTGTCGCCATGCCGGCGGCCGTATGCATGATTTTCTGGTAGTTCGGCGGCAGGCTGTCATAGAATTTTTTCGACATGATGACCGGCTGTACGTCGTAGATATGCCCGACCACGGTGATATATTTCTGGACTTCATAGAATTTGGTCAGGTAGATCGTCTCGAAAGGATTCTCCTGGCCGTCAACCACCCCTTGCTGAAGGGCGGTGTACAACTCGGAAAACGCAACCGGTGTCGGGTTGGCGCCCAAAGATTTCCAGAGACTGAGATGATCGGGGACCTTCATGGTCCGCACCTTCAACCCGGCGATGTCCCCTAGGGATTTGATCTCCTTTTTGCTCGTAAGGTTCCGCATCCCGTAATCGGTATACCCAAGCCCGACAAGCCCGATCTTGGACAACCCGTCAAGGATTCGTTTCCCGATCGGATCCTCTTCCAACACCTTGAAGGCCACCTTCTGGTCGGTTAAAAGGAATGGAAGATTGATGACCCGGACCTCGTTGCTGAAGTTTGCCAGCACCCCGACCGAAGGGGTGGCCACCTGGATGTTGTTGAGTTGGCAGGCCTCGATGTTAGGACGTTCATCCCCCAACTTGCCCCCCGTGAACACCTGGACCTCGACATCGCCCCATGTTTGGGACTCCACAATGTCTTTGAACATAAATAGGCATTTCGCGGTAGGGGACTCGTCAATCAACACCGTGGCGGCCCGGATTACATACTTTGCCCCGGCGGCACTCATCGGCAAGGAGATCATCAGACACAGAGCCAAAACCAAAAAACCGAAACCTCTCGACAATTTTCTCATTTTTCCCTCCTTTTCAATGATTCATGGTGAAAAAACACCCAGCCCGTTCCCCGTTCCAAACCCGGCGGATTCTTAAAAAATGATGACGACACCCGCCGGCACGTATGATGGATCGCCCAGCAGCGGCATTCGTTGCTCAAGGAGCTATCCGGTCTTCCGGGCGAATATTTGAAAAATCTTTTGAATCAGTCTTAAAAGCATAATGACCCCACCCAATGGAAGTGCAAGGTAGGGAATGTACATGGGCAGTCTGAGTGCCGCAGAGACCTGGTTAAAGCTTCTGATATCGTTGCACAGTGGAATACCCCAGTAGATCAGAATACCGCAAAACACCATGAAGCAAAAATAGCTTGAGATATCAAAGGCGTTACGCAAAGAAGGGGGAATGATTTTGCCGACGAAGGTGACCCGGATGTGGGCGTCCAGTTTTACCGCATAACTTGCGCCAAGGTAGACAAAATAGACCTGTAGAAACTGTGCGAGCTCTTGGGTCCATGACGGTGTTTTTCCGATTGAAAACCTCAACACCGTCTGCCCGAAGACCAAAATGGTCATCGCGCTCAACGTCACCACCAAAAAGACTTCCTCAAAATGGTCTTCGATCCATCGGAGGCTTCTTATCACACCGTTCAATGGGAGGGCTCCTTTCCCCTAACGGTATAAAAGGTTGGGCAGAAGCATGGTCACGCCTGGAACAAAGGTGATGATGATCATGGAAATGATCAATGTTAGCACAAACGGCAGCGCATACCCGATGATCCGTTCAAGCGGGATACGCGATATCGAGGATACGATAAACAGATGTTCGCCGATGGGCGGCGTCATGAAGCCGACCTCTGAGGCGAGGATCATGATGATCCCGAAGTGAATGGGATCGATTCCCAATGGCGTTACGATTTTCAACAGCATGGGCCCGAAAAGAATGATCGCCGCAAGGGTCTCCATAAACATCCCGAGAATGATCAAAAAGCCCAGAATCAAGCCGAGGGTGACGTATTTGTTGGGAGAAATGCTCAGAATAAGGGTGGCGACGGTGGTCTGAAAGTTCTCCAGCGTCATGATTTTTCCGAACAGAAGCGCCGTGCCGATGAGGATCAAGACGATACCCGAGATTAAACTTGCCCGCAACAGGATGCCGAAAAGTTGATGGGGCTTCAGCTCTTTGTCCAGAAAAATGGTTACCACCAGTCCGTAAATGACGGCTACCGTGGCCGCCTCGGTGGGGGTAAAGACCCCGGTATATATCCCCCCCAGGATCAGAACGGGCATGCCGATGGAGTATTTGGCTTCATAGATCGCCCGGAACAAACCCAGCTTCGGGGTTATGTGGGAAACTTTTTTTCCTGCTTGCGGAATCGACGGGGGACGATGTTCCGGGCCAGGGGGTGAATGCAAAGACGCAGCGTGGGCCCTTTTGACGAAGATAAAATAGCTTGTGACCATCAAGGCCAAGCCGGTGACAATACCCGGCAGGAAACCGGCGATGAAAAGTTTTCCAACCGATGTGGCGGTCACAATTCCGTAGATTACAGCCGGAATGCTGGGTGGAATCAGTATGCCCAGGGTTCCGGCCGCCCCGATGCAGACGGCCGAGTATCCCCGATGATATCCGTGGCGCTCCATTTCCGGTATCATGGCCGTAGCGATGGCCGCGACATCCGCCGGACCCGAGCCGGAGATGCAGGCAAAGAACATGCAGGATACGATGGCGATATAGGCCAGTCCGCCTGGAAATCGGCCCACCAGCACACCGGCAAGGTTGATCAGCCGTCGAGAAGCCCCGCCCTGGTTCATGATTTCGCCGGCCAGCATGAACATGGGAACCGCCATGATCGGGAAAGAATCGAATGCGGTAAACATTCCCTGCACAAGGAAGGTTATCCCGGCGGTTGAGTGGCCCAGCCACGAGCTGGCGACCATGGCGATAACCGAGGAGAGCCCCAGGGACACCGTAATCGGAACACCGAATAACAGCAGCACACCGAAGGCGACAAAGAGGATCGTCGTGATCATGCCCACCTCGATCTTCGGCTTAAGGCAGGTCTGCCGGTCTTGCCGGCAGGTTCACGCATTCAGTATCTTTTAAGGTTTCAGGTCCTCAGGCTTCAGTGATTTGAGCACCGAGTAGATGATATCCAGACCGTTTTCGGCCTCCTGCCGGGTAATGGTGAGCGGCGGGCTGAACCCCAGCCGGTTGCCGCTGACCCGCAGGAGCGCACCTTTTTCGATGCCGCGCCGCTGGAGGATATCGGAGATCTTTGCGTTCGGCCGGCCCTTGGTCTCCTTATCCGTTACCACCTCGACGGTCAACATCAGCCCCAACCCGTCAACCGTGCCCACATGGGGCAGAGCCAAAAATTCGGTTTCCATGCGTTCACGGGCCATGGCGCCGATTGCCGCTGCATGGTCTGCGATGCGCTCGTCGCGATAGATTTCGATGCACTTGACCCCGATCGCGCAGCATATCGGGTTGCCTGATTCCGTGGACCCTACGGGAAAATAGCTGCCCGAGAGCGCGTTAAAGATTTCACCCGATACGGCCAGCACCCCGAAGGGCAGGTAACCGGTAACCAGCCCTTTGGACATACACATCATATCCGGCTTCAGGTTCCAGTGTTCGATGGCGAACATCTTGCCGGTACGGCAAAACCCGGTCATGACCTCGTCGGCGATGAAAAGGACATTGCGTTTGCGGCAGATTTCCTGAACGATGGGAAAGTACTCCGGCGGGGGGGCAATGAAGCCCGATGCCCCTTGTTCCGGTTCGGCGATGAAGGCGGCCACACTATCCTCTCCCTCGTTTTCGATGACGTGATCCAGGAACCTGGCGCACTGGATCCCGCAGCTCGGATAGGTCAGGTTGAAGGCACAGCGGTAACAGTAATAATTGGGAATATGGATGTGGCCGGGCGCGGCGGGCATTTCCTCGATGATGCCTTTGCCCAGGTTGGTAGCGGTTGCAACCCCCCGGGAGGTACCGTGGTATGACATATAAAGGCTGATGAGCTTGTATTTCCGGGTACCCTTAGCCTTCCAATAGAGGTTGGCAACCCTGAAGGCTGAATCGACGGTCTCGGCGCCGCTATGATTGAACAGAAAATGGTCTAATCCCGGGGGCAGGATGGTTGTCAGCTGCCGGGCAAGCTGAACGCTGGGCAGGTTGGCGAATCCGCGGAGGATGAAAGTGAACATGAGTTTGTCCATCTGCGCTTTGGCAGCATCGATCACGTCCCGGCGGTTATGCCCCAAGTTGACATTGATGGCCTGGGCGGCCAGATCCATCAGCTTCCTGCCGTCGGTATCCGTCAGCCAGATACCGTCTGCCGATTCGATGACAAAGCCCATGTTTGCCTTGACCGGTGCAAGTCCGTGAAAAATGTGATCTTTATCGTAGGAAACAATTTCATCGGTGCGCATGGCCTTTCTCCCCGGTAGAAGTGGTGAAAATCAGACATTGTTTTTTTAACGAGGGTATTACGAATAAAAGAAGAATGTCAACAAGGAATCGTTTCAAAATTATGAAAGCTTTTAAAGAAATCCCCCTGACCCCCTTTAAAAAAGGGGGAAATTACTATCTTCCCTTTTTCAAAGGCAGGGCAATTCCCCTCCTCTCTTTTTCAAAGGCAGGCCAATTCCCCTCCTCCCTTTTTTAAAGGGAGGCCAACTTCCCTCCTCCCTTTTTTAAAGGGAGGCCGGGAGGGATTTAAAACGATATCGTATTTGTAAATAGATAGACTAAGTTTCTATCTGCAATCCGCCCATCCGCTGCCGGGGTACGGCGCCGGCCTGGGGGTTTAGCACCTCGGCCGCCGGGAGTTTATGCGCAAGCCACGCCTCGAGCTGGGACGCGGCGGTTTCGACAAACCCGTGCAGCACGTCGGTGACTTTCCAGCCGATGTGCGGGGTGAGCAGCACATTGGGCAGGGTTCTTAGCGGACTGGATGCGGGCAGCGGTTCGGTGGTGAACACATCCAGACCCGCTCCGGCGATCCGCTTTTCGCGAAGCGCTTCAACCAGGGCGTCCTCATCGACGATGGCCCCCCGGGCGGTGTTGATGAGAAGCGCCGTCGGCTTCATTTTGGCCAGCCGCTCACGATCGAGCAGCCCCCGGGACGCATCGGAGAGGCGCAGGTGGATGGAGACGATGTCCGAGCAGGCGAGCAGGGGATCCAGGGGGAGCCGCCGGACCCACGGATCGTCGGTCCCAGGGGAGGATCCGCGATCCCAGGCCACCACCTTCATCCCGAAGGCCGCGGCGATTCTCGCCACCGGACGGCCGTGGCGTCCGTACCCGAGAATGCCCAGGGTTTGTCCTGCAAGGGACTTTCCCATGGCCGGGGGCCATTGGCCTGCGGACATCCGCGCGGTCAGGGACGAGATGCTTCGGGTGAGGCCCAGAATCAGCCCGAAGACCAGCTCCGGAATCACGACCGCAGATCCGGGGGTCCGCCGGCCCAGGGCGACGACGATCCCCCGCCGGGTTGCGGCCCCCTCGTCCAGATGGTAGGCGTGCCCCCCTGTCTGGAGCACCAGCTCCAGGCGGGTGCAGGCGGAAAAGAATTCCTCGTCCAGCCGGGTGCGCTCCCGCAGGGCCATGAGCACCGGGTAATGCTTCAGATCATCGCGGTCGGAGGGGGTTAACGGTCGGTCCAGGAGGGTCACCTCGGCCCGCTCCCGGAGCCGGGACATGGCCGGGGCCGCGGCCAGTTCTCCCTCGTAATCGTCCAGAACCATCAGCCGTATGGGTTTCAATTTTTGTTTTACCCTCACTTTCTCCGTTCCGTCGGTTCGGCCTCTGCGCGCCGCCGACAGCCGGTCAACGGTTTATTGGTTTTTAAACGAGGCCATCCGGGCCAGGGACATGGCGATATTGTCCAGGGCCGCTGGGTCCGGAAGGGAGATCGTCATCTTCAGGCTCCCATCCTTGTCCCGGTCCATGCACTCGGAAAGTCTTTCTTTAAAGCTTTGGGCCATCTGGAGGGTCTGTTCGGTCTCTTGGGTTCCGGCAAAGAGCTCGCCGATAAAGGCAAAGGCGGCCCCCAGCAGCTGACCCCCGGCAGCCTGAATCCGTGCACCCTGCTGAAGCGCCTCGGTCTCCTGCACCACCTCCGCCTTGAGGCTTTCATCCACGGCCGCATCCGGCTTTTCGCCCAATAGAATCTCCAGCCGTCGTTTGAGCTCCTCCATGCCGCTGGCAAGATCGATGGCGGTTTCGTCGGCCTCCGGGTCCAGGGCGGCCAAAAACAGCGCCTGCTTGGCCGAAAGGGTGGCCAGGAGGCTCTCTTCCAGCGTTTCTTCGGTGACCAGAAGAAAGATCTGGACCGGCCTTTTCTGCCCCATGCGGTGGGCGCGACCGATGCGCTGCTCCAAAACGGCCGGGTTCCAGGGAAGGTCCACGTTGATGACCGTGTTTGCGGCCTGGAGGTTGAGCCCGGTGGATCCGGCATTGGTGGTGATGAACAGTCGGCAATCGGGGTCCTTGCGGAATTGATGCATCAGCCCTTGTCGCTTTTTTTGGGGGACCGATCCGTCCAGCCTGACAAAGTTCAGGTTTCGCTTTTTGAGCAGCGGCTCGATCAGGTTCAGCATGGTGGTCCACTCGGAGAAAAGGACGATTTTGCGGTCTTGTTCTGCGGCCAGTTGATCGATCAGGGTGTCCAGTTCCTCAAGTTTGCTGGAATATCCGGGAGGGGTCTTGTCGATCAGAAAGGTGCTGTCGGCCGCCATCCGGCACATCAACAGCGCCTTCTGGAGCCGGAGCAGGTCCATCTCGGAGATGTACCGTTTTGAAACAATCGAGCTGATGATCCGCTTGTGGCCGTTGTGGACCTCCAACTGTTCGGCTGTGGGGGGAATTCTCCGGATTTCCGTGCTCCGGGGGGGAAGTTCCTTTAGAACCGCGGCACGTGTCCTGCGCAGCAGAATGGGGCTCAGCCGTCTGCGGAGTTCATCGAGATTCTTATACCCCAGCAGCTTTCCCTTTTCGTCGGTCACCCGGTGCCGGTTGAAAAACCGGAAGGCAGGCCCCAGCCTTCGATCGTCGATAAACTCGACAATCGAAAAAAGATCGTCCAGCCGGTTTTCCAGCGGGGTGCCGGTCAGCACCAGGGCAAAGGGGGATATGAGCGATTTGATGATCCGGCTGGTCTTGGCTTTGCCAGCGCCGTCGTTTACAGCAAGAAAGAGGACCGCTATTTCTTCTTTCTCCATGAAGAGGGCCGCGAGAACATGATCCGGCTGCTCAGCGGGAAGTGCGTAGTTTCCTTCAATGGTATCAAATTTGATAGCCGCGTTGTCCTAGGCAACAATCGAGCTCTTCTGCCTTCCGAGCGAATGGTCATGCAGGGCGCGGAGGCCTGGGTGAATTACGACATTCTGGCCGAGTATGTTGCTGCCCGCTTCAAAATGGGAGACGTAGGCGAAGCAGAAAAGAAACTCGGAGATAAAACAATCCACGATGGAACGTTCGGTCTTGACGCTCTTTGTCGGCATACTTTCGGTCTCGGAAAGACCGGCCACGGGGCCAACGCTCCGGCGCTCTATCAAGCTGGAAAGTTCGACGAGTTGCTCCAATATAACCTGAATGATGTACGGATCACGCGGAAACTCTATGAGTTCATTCTCGAATACGGTTATATCGTTGACGGCGGGAAGAGGGTCACTTACCTTTATCCGCCATGGGATGATGTAAGATGGGCTTCCCCAGGACGATAGCAGAAGAACAAGAGGAAACCTGGAGGCGGATCTGGAACATGACGCCAGAGCAATGGGCTCGCGCCTGTCGATACCTAGAAGAGAAGGCGGCTCCCAAGGTCACGCCCTCGGGGGCCGATCTCCCCTCATTTCAGCGTGTAGCGCCCTGAGATAGTGATATTCCACCAAACTGCCTACCCCCGATCCAGAGCCGATAAGTCATCACACGCCATCTCACGGACTAATTATGGGACGATGGATAAAACACTTATTAGTAAACTGACCCCTGAAAAGGGGGTCAAGAATATTAAACGGACTTTTTCCCCAGATTCGTTCGTAATCGGTCGAGTATCCTAAAGAGAATCTTCTTGACATTTTGGAAGTGTTCGATCATTTTCTTTCTCAACTTACCCTAGCTAGTTTGATCCACCCCACCTTTTTCCAAGGAAGTCATGGAGTCGTTCACCACCCCAATACGACCCCAAGGCGGCTGGTCAAGCATTTTCCTGAGGGGCCTGTGGAATGGGCCTCTTATCTTCCCATCTGAGCGTGAATATAGGCAAAGTTTCACATATTTTCG
>ENA-OSEO01004561-OSEO01004561.1-sediment-metagenome-genome-assembly--contig:-NODE-4561-length-14343-cov-6.059372_pt1 | contig 14343 bp, 5 predicted proteins | sample MGYA00237883_ERZ534232 | MGnify/ENA metagenome assembly ERZ534232 | reverse complement strand
ATCGCCTCGTCGGTTATGGAAAGGAGAGGATAATTCGGCAAGGTAGAAATGCTCTCGCACGAAACATTACAGCGCCCGTCCCCGTTCTGCCAGTTTGCATTGGCATTGGACCATGGAATGGCGTATCCCTGCAATGCATAGAATGATGCAAAATCCTCCAACCATCCTCCATCGCAGCAGGCCTTCTCCCTGTTGCAGGAGCTTATGAACTGCACCGAAAGGCGATCATAGATGCCCGCTCCAATATTCATGGCAATCTCCACCACGCCGGTCCCGGCCCAGGCCCAGCAGTTGCCGCAGGCCCCCTGGTCCCTTTCGGACGCCGTATAGTCGAGATATCCCAGGAGACTGAGAGATCCTTTCAAGGCAGCCCTGAATTGGAGCTCGACATCCATCCTGGCCAACGGCGCCCGCTCAAAACTCTCGATCCACTTAAGGCGGGTCTCCGTGTCCGGATGCATAAAGGTACTGGTAAATGTACCTTCGTCTGCCCCGGCCATCGAAACAAAGGCCAAGAACAAAATAAGCCCCAGAACCCCCCATGATCTTTTCCCTGCCATAGCTTTTGCGAGGTCCTTCCTTAAGGCTTGCCCTTTTCCAGTTCAGCCACCTTCCTTGTCAGTTCGGCGATGGTCTTCTGCTGCGCCTGAACCACCTTTGTCAACACCGCCACCACATCCATCGAACTCATTCCCTTTCTGTCCTTCGAGGCAACAAGTTCCGGAACGTCTTCTGCAATAAAACCCACATGTCGTTCGTCAGCATCTGACTTGTACTTGAATTTCACGGGATTTAGCTTTGTAAGGGCGTCTATGGCCTCATCACTCGTGAGTTCCTTGATATCCTGTTTGTATTGCCTGCTCGAGGCGTTGGTCCACACACCGCCTGTGGTACAATAGGCGCCACTGGCCATGTGAAGCGGATACGAAGGTCCCCATTCTCCAAAACCGGCGTACCCTGTTTGGTCAATCACAAGTGCCGCATGTGGTGCCCCGATGTTGATAAAAACCGGTGATGCCTCATAACTGCCAAAACCCTGGGCCCGCCGTTGTAGCTGCATCCAATTCTCATCCAGCACAAAATAGGCGCCCTTCCGGCCCGTTCCTGTCTCATCAAGCCAGAAACCGGGATAGTGACTTTGCGCATCGTACCGATCTGCAGCAAAAATACGGCCGTTATCCTCGACAATGAACGTTGCGACCCCCGTGGAGTTCTTTACCATCAGTTTGTCAGAGCCATAAACCCAAGGTGCAAAAATAGAAACCATAAACAATCCCGCCAAAATACCTGGCGCCAAATTCTTCGACGATGACAAGGGCATTTTCTCACGCCATTTCTCTCTAAAATAAAAACTTTTCATGATTCGCTCCTTACTTAACGCCTTCTGATCTTTAACCAACGACCCAAAGCATCATTCCGTCATTTTCTTAAGTCAGACTGCATTTGCTCAAACAACCTTGCTTCACGCCTATCCGGTTGCTGCACTTGATGCCATGTTGAAACGCATCCCTGCTCCAGCAATTGGAAACCCGGCCTATCGAAATGTCTCTGTTAAAAGAATGTGGCCTGAAAACACCTTGAAAGCTTTACCAGATTGACCAAAATTGTCGTAATTTCATTCTGCTGTTCGGCAAATAGCACTCATTCTGAGCAGCCTTGGCCTAAATCCCTGCAGTCCTTTCTTGTGTGCAACATTTGGATAGGCATGCGTTACTTCATGATCCTCTTGATGTGTATCATGGTCTTTCATTATAATATCGCCCCGTTACCGCGTTGATTTACTGGCACAGATGTCACCGCTGAAATGCATTCCTCACCCGTGATGGCACTGCCGATGATATTTACTTAGGGACCTGACAATACGTGCCGTGTCATCCTTGCTTACGGTATCATCGGACAGCCAAGGCTGGAGACGCGGATCTACACGTCTCAAAAACTCTACCATTCCGGCAACTGGATGGACTGCACGGCAAGACCTAACATACGCTTGTCTTCGCTCAAGCCTAATGCGAAGGGGGAAACGGCATTAGCCATGAGAAATGCAATTTTCAGATATCTCGCTCCCATTATAGACGTCCTTTGAATAAAGAGCTCTTTCTCCTGCAGTTCGGCTTTTGTGAATATCCAGATTCCCGATGACTTTCCGTTGATTAGAATGCGGACGGTCTGAGTGTCCACATCGCCTGGGCATAAAAAAGGCGCAAGTCTCGCCTTCAAAGAAATAAACGGCGATGTTGACGCATCAATCGGTATGCTTATTGAAGCCTCCAGTCCATCGGTCCATGTAAAAGGGCCTTCCGCCTTTCCCCACCCCACTGACTTGTATTGATCTGCGTTTCCTTCCTCCCCAAAATCAATGAACACCCCCCATTTCAAGGCGTCGCCCTTTAAAAATTGTTTCCTGCGTTGCTCTACGCTATTCCTCCCTTCCGCGACGAGATAACAATCCCTGCACAACGGATGGCACCTCTCTGTATCATGATCACGCCTGAGCCGTTGCATGCTTTCGCCCTTCCAGGCATTTCTAAATCCGTTTTTGACGTTAAGCGAAGACAGCACCGGGAAATAACATGGATTCAACTCTCCTTCAGACCTGATACAGGCCGATAGATACAGATAATCACAAATGCCGACCTTGACTGCTTCCTGCCGGCCGTTCTCGCTGAACGGCGGTCGCATCAATAGGTTGATTCCCAGTTGCTGGGCCTTTTTATGAGCCGCCTCATAAACGGCGTTGTAAAGATCCGGATCGTTGATGACCGATTGATCCAGGTGTTTTTTCGAAAAAATCACACCGATGTCGGTTTTTAGAAAATTTCCCCCCGCTTCGGAGACCATGCGCAGGACCTCAGGGACTTCCATTAAATTATCCCTAAAAAGCGTCATGGAAAAGCCCAAGTTAAACTTCGGATCGCGCATCGTTCGGCGGATTTGGCCGAGTCTGGTCGCGTGCTCCAGTATCTTCTCATATGAAGCCCCCAATCGGAGTCTTTCAAACAGTTCTGGCGACGCACTGTCAAATGATATCTCGATGTGTTGCAGTACCGAAGCCAGTTTCTTCAAAAAGTCATCCCTTTTCAGCAATGTGCCGTTGGTTGTCAGGCTTAGGCTGACCTGATAGTCAGAGGAGGCCTTCAATATTTTTTCAATGTGGGACGACAGAAGAGGTTCCCCGACAGTGGAGAGATTCAGGGTGAGGGCCGTTGGAAAGAGCTCTTGGATGAGCTGATCTAACGTATCTTCCGCCATATCCGCCCTCGCATTGAAATCAGTGTCAAGATAGTTGCGAAAGCAAAAGATACACTTCAGATTGCATTTCGACGTAGTGTCCATTCCGAGGTAGCAAGGCAGAGATGCGGGCTTCAGCTTGCGCACCTGTTTTTCCATAAAGGCCAGTTCTCTATTTATCTCCTTCAGCTGCTTAAGCGTCTTCTCTTGAGATGCGTTTTTATAGAGGAGATAAGCGCGTTTTGCCCTGTGAAACCGAAGCTGCCATCGCTTTAACTGGATCGGCCACTCAGCATGCAAAAAGGTGAAAATACAATGACGGACCTTCTGTGCCAAGCCAATGCCTGAGATATTCCCTTTTACGCATAGAGCTGTTTCAAAAAGGGGGCATCTCTCATGAGAGACAGCCCCCATATGGTATGTTGCCAGAGCGACCTGTAGTCGGTATTCTCCCTCATTTCCTGAACGAAAGGGGAAAAACAGCGTCACGCGCTCTCCTGCATGGATGCAATCGTTGTATACCAGCACATTTGTCAAAAAATCTTCATCCAAGAAAACGGACAGGCGAAGCGCCGTGTGATTTATTGCAGTACCGTAAAATGACGAATAGCTCTGGAAGTGCACATCCCATATAGAGGCATTCTGAATGCGAAAGGCAAATATGGCGCTGAAATTGACAGGGAGAACGTGGGGAATACCGTGTCTAATAAATTTAATGCCATACGAATCCATGAGGGATCTCTCTGAACCACGCCTATATTAACGGGATGTCCAGATAACGGACAAATGCCTGTTCTGATGCAACCTCTTCCACGCGCTGCAGTGCCCCCCTGAACGCGGCGATCGTCTGCTCCATCTCCGGATCGCCGTGGGCCGTGCTGGGCAACATGTATCCCTGATAAGTGATGATGCCCCGCTGGAGCAATTCCTGCTGAAGGAGTGTCCGCTTCAGGGAGCGCTGCAATCCGTCGGGTTCGTTGAATCGATAGATCATGCGAAAAGGCGCACCGATCATTTCACCTGCAATATTTAATTCGCGGGTAACGAGATTGATCCCGTCCTTGAGTGCAAGACCAAACGCATGGATCTGAGCAGGCACATCCCACCGTTTATAGATGCCCAACGCAGCGACAGCCGCTGCCAATGAATACATTTCCCCCCTGAACGTGGGCATATAAACGGTCTGGGCGGCTGTCTGCATGATGTCCCGCCGACCCACCAGGGCCGATAACGGCATCCCCGCGCTGAGGGCCTTACCAAAACAGGCAAGATCCGGAATAATCCCGGTGGCCCGCTGTACGCTTCCCTGTGGATGCCGAAAGCCGGTGACAATTTCGTCGAAGATAAGAACGATGCTCTCCTGACGACAGGTGTCGGCAACCTCTCCCAGGAAGGCCGGATCTGCGTCGCACACCGGACCATCAAGACCTGTCGCTTGAGCCGCTGGTTCGATAATCACAGCGGCGATCTCGCCTGCGTGTTCCTTCACCAGCGAACGGAACGAGGATGGTTCGTTGAGCTCGAACCGAAAGAGCGTCGGTGGTTCTCCAGAGATCCTCAGCCTTGGTTGCAGCGTCTCTGCGTACCAGTCATGCCATCCATGATAACCGCTGAAAAGGACCTTTTTGCGGCCCGTGTGGAGTCGAGCTGTGCGTACGGCAACGGTACACATATCCGAACCATGTTTCCCAAACAGGGCCATCTCCGCGCAAGGAATCATGTCGCACAATATCTGGGTGGCTTTGATTTCCAGCATATATGGAAGCGTGGTCACCGCGCTTGAAGCCAGTTGCCGTGAAATCGCTTCCCGGATCTCTGGATGGGCATATCCCAGAATAGCGGCCCCACCTGCCATGACGTAATCAATCCACTCGTTTCCCTCTGCGTCGCGAACACGGCACCCCTGAGCCTGTTCAATGAACATGGGATATCGAAGGCCGGTCCGACTCCGCACAATCCCCTGACTGGGGAACCAAAATCCCCAGTTAGAGCGTCTGGCAGCAGCGGCCGCTTCGTCGATGGCTCCTTTCTCCGGTTCCTTTGCCTGGATCTCGACCACCAGCGGATCCATGCCGTTTTGATGAAACCAGGCGACATGTTGTTCTACAAATGAAACCGTTACCCTCCATTTTCCGTTTTCAGCGGTATCCGGAAATGTAACGCGGCTTGTCAAAAGGGCCTTCTTCCCCGGCGCCACATCGTGCGGCAGCCTGGACGTGCAATGAAGAACATCTCCGATATAAATCACAAGCTCGACCCATCTTCCCTCGGCATGGGCGGCATGCCAGTGACGCGAACCACGGTTCTCTACGTGAAGATAAACCTGATATGGTTCGCCTCTGGGGAATGAGACAGGAAGATTATGGTCGAGCCAGGCCACGTTATATGGCTTCATCGAGACCGTCTCGTCCAATGAGTTTACAGCAGGATTGACCACCGGCAGGGAATCCCATCCCCGTCCGCCCTTTGACTGCCTCAGTGCTCTCACAAAACGCAGGGGAGACAAAGCCCGCCGCCAGGCAATGCTACGCGATCCGATCATTTTGTTGACTCCCTGCTTCATAAAAAGAGGCCTGATAGGGTCCAAAGCCTTCCCCTGCACCATCCGACGCGCTGTCCACCGCTTGAACGGCGTTGGATCGGTTGTGCTGCGCACAGGAACATTTTTGGAAAAGAGTATCGGGCCCAGAACTTCTGAGAAATGCTGATGCTCCCCGAGCAATTTCAAATCCAGTTGGAAGCAATCCGCATCCAAAGGAGCCATGACTTCAAATGCAAAATGCCAGCGGCCGCCCTTATGGACATCTTGCGCCACTTCGATCGCATGAATTCGTTCTCCTTCCACGAATACGCCCAACATAACACGGGCCTGATGCACCTTGTCCATGGGATGCCACCCGCGTTCGCCCGCATTTTCAACAAGGAGGCGACAAAGGCGCACTTCCCCGGGTTCCATCATTTCCGGGACATCCACGGTGACCATTCGCGCCCCAAACGAAGCGTCGCCGCAAGGCTTCCGTTTACACGTCTCTGGGGGAGGGATCAGTCCCTGACGCATCAACGCAACCATCTGGAAGTGAAGCTCCTTTAGACTCCGGGGGATGTTGATCCCATTGGGACAGACGCATGTCAGGGTGGAACAGGCAGCGCATACAGGCTCCAATTGAGGATGCAACCGAAAGTACTCGATGCTTTCAGGTTGCTCAAAAACCGCAGAAGGGTATTGATGCATCAAACCCGCCCAAAAAATCGAGGAGATTGCCAAGCCCTGGCTGCACATGGTGTCACACGCACCACATCGGCTGCAAATCGTTGTCTTTAGTCCTTCAACAATCGCCTTGAGCCTCGCTCCCCGATCCGCCCCCACATCCATGAGGCCATATCCGCTCAGGGCGTTCTCCTCTGCGTCTGCAACAGATGCTGTGCCTGGTAGCACACAGGAGACTTCCGGGTGGAGGAGGATCGAGCGAAGGACATCTGCGGCCCTCAAGTCCCCAGGCCCCGCCTTTCCATGACCATAAGGCGGAAAAGCGTCGCTTTGGCACAAAAGCCCTCCTGCCAACGGTTTCATGATCATCACCCCGACGTCGTGCTCGCGACACAGGGGAAAGATCTCCTTCTCATTGCGGGGCAATGATTCGTAATGACGATCTGGAGGGGGGTGGCAGGTAAGCAAATGGTAGCCCAGAATATTGTAGGCCATCATGACAGCATCAAAAACCCCGCTTGTTATCAATTGCCTGATATACTCCGGTGCACCATGCGTGGTGCAAAAGATCCCACGGAGTCTCCCTTCCTCCTTCTTTTTCAGGAGGAAATCAACCATCCCGTTTTTGCCCCACACATTCTCTTGATGAACTTCCCGATCATCTATGCAGGCAATCCCGTAGAGATCGAGTTGTTCGGCGCCAAGGAGTTTGCAGGTGGTCTCAAAAAGCTTTTCAAAGTGATATACCGGTCCCGTTGCATTTCCAGGTACGTCGTAACCCTGTGAGGCCACCATAACGTGCCGACCGCTCTGTTGAACGGCCCGGGCCACGAGTTCTTCAGCATTTCCGTAATCCGGGGCCGTATGGACAATATTGACCCCGAGTTCAAAGCCTTTTAGCAGCGTATCCATCGCCTGTGCTTGCGTCGTCAGGCGCAGCTGACAGGTGCCGAAACCGACAGCAGATACCATCAATTCAGATCTGCCCAGCCTTCGATACTCCATAAATCCACCCTGGGTCTAAGCCCGTCGGCAAATGATTGCATCGGATGACCGTAAGGGAAGTCTTAAGAGTTCCCTTGTAAGCATTTACAAATCTTCGATACAGAATCATGCCGGTAGGTTGAGATATCTTTGTAATAAAGATCACATCTCTCTATTCAAAGATACCTCCTGGAACCGCCATGAAATCGGCCGAAGGTCTCCGTTTTTAAAATAGAAATGGGGGACAAACCATGATGACGCCCTGATTTCAACCGTTATCTGGCCGCTTGGCGCGGGCTCTTTCAGGTCAAACCGAACCGAAAAAGGCCCATTTTCCTTTAAGTTCTTGAGACCGACCCTCCGGTCGTTCACTGAGACGTTAAGTGAAAATGGTTGCCGTAGATAAGACAAATCTGCTTCACCCGTTATCAGGATGCTTTTTACCTTCTCTATAGACTCAAAACGCAAAACGAGGTGCGGCCCCACCCGACCGTCTTCCCATACATCCGTGTGATCCATGTATACAGCGGTCCGAGGGTCTATCCTGTTCAGACGTCGCCACCGATCCAGGGCGCTTTTGAAAGATCCCAAAGCCCTCTCACGCAACGCGGGATACACGATTCTGTAGAAGGCAACATCCGGCGCGAGGAGCAACGCAGGGACCGCACAGATCCATGCCCTATGGATTTTACCCTGACGTTTGGCCTCTTTGGCCAAGGCGATCAGCTGTCGAGCGCGACCCACCCGATCCAACCGAAACCAAAGCAGAGAGGTGGCCAGTCTCCAGAACCGGAGGGACCAGACAGGCCCCCAGTATTTCCGACTGATCCGGATGGCCTCTTCGAGCCGAGCGTCTTCTGTGCATCGCATGCTCTTGGAATGATCGTGCAGTCGGTATGTGGCCAGGGGCTGGTTGATGGGCTCAAAACGGTACCTCATGGAAAAACGGCAAAACAGATCGTAATCGATCCACTGGCTCCCCAGCTTTTCATCCATGCCCCCGCATCGCTCCCATACCTCTCTGCGCCAGAACACGGCCGGCTGTGGGATGAAATGCCCCTTCCAAACTTGTAACACTCTTAAATGACTTACAAAACAACTTGGATGTTCGATCCCGATAAAATGTCCTTCTTCGTCCACAAAATGACATCGGCCCATCACAATGTCTGGCGCGCTCCCCTTTCCCATGGCGCCTGCAAGCCAAATAAGCGCATCCGGCAAAAGCGTATCGTCTGAGTTCAAGAATCCCAAGATGTCGCCGGTGGCCAAACGAAACCCCTTGTTGATAGCCTCGGCCTGGCCCTTGTCCGGTTCGGAAATGACGTGAAGGTGGGTATAGCGGCCCAGGATGCTGAGCGTATCGTCAGTCGATGCGCCGTCTACAACGATATGCTCGATGTTCGGATAACCTTGGGCCAAAACACTGTCGACGGTCTCTTTGATGAATTTCCCCTGATTAAAAGAAGGGGTTACTATGGATATGCGCGGCCAGCTCGTCAAATTACTCCACCTCCGGGCCTGGAAAAATCAATCCTCTGACAAAATACCATGAGACGTTGCCAACATCCAAACTCCCTTTACTAGCCTTCCCGGCCAGGTCTTTAACCGCCCATGGTGTGAATCCGGTGCAAGACCTTCACCACCTCTATAGTGAATCTTGACCACGAAAATGCCTCCACCCGCTTTCGTCCCCGTGCGATAAGATCGGTGCGCAACGCCCCGTCGGAAATTAGACGATTGACCGCATCGGCCAACGCCTCGGGCGAATGGGGGTCCACAAGGAGTGCAGCATCCCCGGCAATCTCGGGCAGCGAGGTGAGGTTACTGCAGACCACCGGACAGTCGGTCCACATGGCCTCCAGCAGTGGGATCCCAAACCCTTCAAAGAATGATGGGTAAATCAGGGCCGCGGCCCCTTCGTAAAGGCCTATCAGGTCATTCACCGGACAATAGCCCAGGAACCTGACGGCCCCGTCCAGGTGGTTTTGGGTGATAAGCCGGTTCAACTCCCCCTGGGCCTCCTTGTGGCTTCCCGTAAAGACCAGCATCAATTCACGGCCATAGTCCTGCCTCAGGATCTGAAGAGCCTCAATGGCACCTCTATGGTTTTTGTGAGGCCATGTATTTGCCGGCAAAAAGAGATATCCCTGTTCTGGAAGTCGGTATTTCCGGAGCACCCGCTCCCTGTTTCCGTCTACCTGGTTTTCCCTCTGAAAAACAGGATCCGCGGCCAGATGCACGGTATGAATCCGCGCTGGATCAATTCCGAATTTTTCGATGAGGGTCTGCCGCGTGTATTCCGAAATGGCGATAAGCCCGTCTGCAGCGAGAATCGACTCGCTGTAAATCCGCCTTCTTTCGGCCAAAACATCCGGGGGAAAGAAATGGGGATAGTACTCATGCTGGATATCGGGGACTACCACCACATTTCTTAGCGGCCGCATGTCAGGATAAATATACCCGGAAAGCGAAAGCACCAGATCTGATCCCACCACCTTTGCGTCGTTCAGGATTTTGACCTCGGGCGTGCGCCAGTAATGGACATGAAATGCCTGGTGGAGCTGCTGAACGGCCCCTCGCATCATTTTTCGGGCGTAATACCCCGGGCCGTCGGCGGCAACCATGCGAAAATTATCGTTTTTGCGAAAGTCAAAATCATATTTGACCACGGAGGGTGCGACGAGCGTGTAATGGTTGAATTGATCGAGTTTCTTCAATTCATTTATAAACGAACGCGTCAGGGTCTCAATGCCTCCAGCCACGCCCGGCAGCATCCAGCGCAGATCAATAGCGGTTTTCATGGGCCTATTACAGGCCCATTTGCTTGAAACGACAGACGAAATGGCATTAAAGTAGGCAGTTGACAGCCGGATTGGTGAATGGAATTTCGATACGGTTTCGTAGGCCCTTTCTCCGATCTCTGCAGCCATCTCAGGAGAATTGAGCACCTTCACCACCCGTTGGGCCATGGTGTTTGCATCATCAGCGATCAGGATATTGATGTCATCCTGATAATCTAGGCCTTCCGCGCCGATGCGGGTTGAAACGACGCATTTTTTCATGGCCCAGGCCTCTAGAATTTTTTGACGCATCCCGGCCCCGAAGCGCAATGGCACCACCTCCACGGCCGAGGCGGCCTTGTGCTTACGAATATCGGGAACAAACCCTGTCACCACAATACCGGGCAAGGACGCGAGCTGTCTCACCTCCTCTGTTGGATCCCGACCTACCACCCAAAATTGCGCCTTTGGCACAACTGCTTTGATTATAGAGAATACCCTGTGGGCAAAGAAAGAGACGGCATCGACATTGGGTGGATGGTTCATCATCCCGGTAAACAGTATGCGAAACGGATCCACCGGCTCTTCGGACATGGGCGAAAAGTAGTTCCCGTCTATGGGGATCGGTATGGTGACCACGCGTCGGGGTTGGTAATGTTCATTTATCCACGCCGCGTCTGTCGATGATACCGTTACGATAAGATCATACTTCCTTGAATAGATCCGCTCAAACCGTCTATAGAGCATAGACTGAAAAAGAAGTATCACCCTATCAAGAGTCGTCTCTGCAACTCTTGCACGGCGTTCATACATGAGCGCGCGCGCATCATGCATCATCAACACCCTCACAGGAAACCAGGGGAGATAGTCTATCCATCGGGCACAACTGCTCTGAATTACAATCAATACATCCCACGTCTCCTCGGTCAGGGCCTGAAGAAGGTGTTTGGAGAGGTTGCTGAACTGAAAATCCTGGAACAGGGTATCCGAGGGCCGCAAGCAGAACGATCGGCCCAGATCGTACAGGCCCTTTGCTGTTCGGCGCAAGGGACCGGGCTTCCTGATCTCGGGTTTCCTGCCGCCTTCGAGATTGCAATTCTCCCAGAGATACAACACGACGCCCGCGTCCGCGAGCCGCTTCTTCTTCTGAGCTTGTTCGGCCGTGTGAACCAGGGAAACGAGTCCCACTTTAGAAGCCATCTGAGCGAGATAGGTAGTATGTAAATATTCGATCCCCCCCCAGCCAGGAAATACAGGCAGGTCGTTATTAAGGATCAGAATCTTTGGCTGCGTTGGTGTTGGCTTCATGACAAGACATCACATTCGGAAAGACTCTTTGGCCAGCAACATGCAGAGACCTTTGGTCATCAATTCATCGGGAGCGAGGCATGTGGCCTCGGACGCCATCTTAAGCTGAACCGAATTGCAGTTCTTCTCATCATCGGGCAAATCCATACACCACCTTGCAGTCAAGCCGCTTTTTTCGAACAGTTCTTTGAACTGTCTGATATTTAAACGGTTTATCGAATCTCCATGGTATATCCATTCAATGGCCTCATCCAGCAGCAGTGGGGCGTTGCCCGGCCACCTTTCAGACAAATAGTCTCTCATTTGATCCGGAGACCAAATCAAATGACCCCAGGCCGGCACCAGGCGGGCACATTCCCCAAAATGATGCAAATGGTGCCCGTAAGAGCAGCTCCACACAGGCTCAAAGGAAATGAGGGCACACCCCCCCACCCGCAATACACGAGCGATTTCAGACAGAACTCGGGGCACATCCGAGACATGCTCAAATACACTGATCGAAAAAACCGCATCAAACATGCCATCCGGGAATCTCAGGTTTGCGGCATCCATCTTGAGGAGCAGGGCCACGTTATTGCCATTCCCTGAAACATGTTCGCCTTCATCGATATCCAGACCGATGCCCGCGTACAAGGCCACGCCGTATTGCAGGGCGCGCTCCAGGGCATAGCCATGGGGCGATGCACCCACATCCAGTAAGGTGCACCCTTTCAAGGGGAACATGCTGTTAAATTGATCGAGCATGCTGTGATTGAACAGACGAATATCGTCCAGCATCTTCCGGTTAGGTTGCGATGCGTTAAAGTAGTCAATCCGCTTCTCAAAAGAAAACAGTTCCACACGGGATAACATTTGTTTACGGTTGCTCTTTTGAGATTCAGGCCTCTTTGCCGTCCCTTCGCTCAGGGTCTTCTTGGGCGCCACATCAGGGGCGACACGCCTCTTGTTCACCTTCTTGAGGACCGCACCTGCCTCCCTCACACGGTCAGACAGAAAGGACAGCTTTCTTCCCATCCGTTTTATGGGCGTATCTTCCCTTCTCCACATCATCTTCAGGCTTAATTCATCACGCTCTTTTACCACTTCCTCATATGCCTTTTGAAGCCTTCTGCTCTCATTCAACCACCGATCCACCTCGACCTCCAGGTCGCCAATGCGTTCACCTTGATCGTTGATGACCTTTAGTCGGGCGACTCGGTCTGCCTCAATCTCCACAATGTGATCTTCCAACGCCTTGATATCGTCTTGCAGACTTTTTGTCTCAAAACTCACCTGGCATTGGAGAGCATGGTCCGCATATTCTTTCAGCCGCCTGCTCTCATTCAACCACCGATCCACCTCGGCCTCCAGGTCCACAATCCGCTTGCCCTGATCCTTAATCACCTGCAACCGAGCGTTCCTGTCAAGTTCAGCATCCTGCCATTTTTGGTAAATCTGAAAGGCGCTTTCCTTCAAGGCATCAAAAAGAATATCATCATAAATCCTCTCAAAATGGGATCCCACGGTAGTCTCTAAAGCGACTGGGGCAAGGAAGTTGTCAACAAAGGCATCCAATTTAGTATTGCATTTTTCTGGAACGGTGATAGATGGCTTAGTTTTGTTTCCCGAAATCACATCCTCATACAATGCGCTGTAGCGCCGGGCCTGAACAGACAAGGGATACTCTGACTCAACCCTTCGACGGCATTCTTCTCCCATGCTTTGACGCCTGGTTGAATCCAAAAGAAGAGAATACATCGCTTCTCCTAATTGCGCGGCATCGCCGGGGGGCACCAGTTGACCGGTGACCCCGTTCTCCACCATGTCAGGCATTCCTCCGATCTCAAAGCCAACCACCGGCGTACCGCAACTCATGGCCTCCAACACCGTATTGGGCAAATTGTCCTCGAGTGAGGGCAACACAAAAACATCGGCGGCACAATAGGCATTCCGTATCTCCAGATCAGACCCCAGGTGCCCCAAAGAGACAAAAGGAATACTGAGGGACTGAACCGCCTCGCTCGGCCGGCCGAAACAGAGTACACATACCTTTTCTATCTCGAGTAGAGATTTGAGCTCATCTTTTTGCGTAAGATATTCAACAGCCGACACCAATTCCAGGAAACCCTTCCTTCTCTCATTGGTATCCTCGCCTCCAAAAAGGATGGTCAAAGTATCCTTTTCCAGGCCGAACGATTCCTTGGCCGTCTCCTTGGGTAGCGGAGCAAAGATATCCGTCTCCAAGGAATTGGGGATCACTTCAACACGTTGGGCCCTGAAAAGCCGGCTTTTTCTGATACAGTCGGCCATCCACCGGCTGGGTGTCACAAGTGTAAAGGAAATTCCTTTAAAGAAATCCAGCTTGTCCTTCAGTACAGCCTCAGGGAGCGACCACAAGTCCTCGGTAACCTGTGGGCACCGTGTGCAGTCGGCCTGATAATTTTCGCAACCGGCGCTGTAATGGCACCCGCCCGTAAAGGCCCATTGGTCATGCAGTGTCCATACTACCGGCTTTCCCAGAGAAGATAGATTGCGCAGGGTCGCTGGCGACTGATACTGCGCGATCCAGTGAAGATTAATGACATCGGCCTCATTCAGGGCCGGGATTCGGGCAATATCGTAACCGGGGTATGGGAACGAAAAGAGGGTATTGCTCCTCTCCGTTCGATGCCGTGTGATATAATGCTGCTGGATCACATTCTCAAGAAAAAAGCCCCCCCTTGCCTCCTCTATACCCGTTTCAACAGAAACAGAATGCACATACACACTTTTCGTATTCTTGTGCCTGACCAGCATCCGGGAGTCGTGACCCATCTCGCGAAGCCCTTTTTGCAGCCGGTAGGCCGCCCGTGCGGC
>ENA-OSEO01004557-OSEO01004557.1-sediment-metagenome-genome-assembly--contig:-NODE-4557-length-14353-cov-4.042939_pt1 | contig 14353 bp, 10 predicted proteins | sample MGYA00237883_ERZ534232 | MGnify/ENA metagenome assembly ERZ534232 | reverse complement strand
AAAAAGGTAAGAGGCACCAGAAATAATAATGAAAGCGCTCTCTGAACCGCCGAGGCAAATGTTCCAAAAAATGCAGTATAAAAAATAATAGCCGTAATGGTCACCGACAAAAATTGTGCGAACCTGAGAAAGAACCCGTCCAGCTGTCGCATCTTGGAGGATTTTTCCGGTTTTATAGCAGCTCCCTGTGTAGTGGCGGATTTTTCTTTGTACATAAAGGTTTCCCCGGTTTCCTGTGATAGTAAACGTCGCTTGTAATCCGACAGTTTGAGATAGCTGTGTGCCGGTTTTGTCTAAACCTGTATGGCAAATTGAATTTGCAAAGAAAAACAGGGTTGCCTCGCCTGCTGAACAAAGGATTTTTGACAGCAGGCGAGGACCGTCCCCGTTTTTGAATGATTTTTATTTGACCCAGCCGCGTTCTTTATAGTACCGAAGTGCTCCGGCATGCGTTTCGATACCAAGCCCTTTCCACATATCTTCAACAACCCATGTTTTCATGGTAGCTGTTGCTTTGGCCATGTAGTCTTTGTTCTCGGCCGCAGCTTTTGTAATAATGTAAATGACGTCGTCCGGTATATCAGCGCGCGCAAAAATGACAAGAGGGCTTTTGATTGTGGGATAGGCTTCGGTCTGCCCGGGATAGGTGTTGGCCGGAATAACCTCATCAACAAGACCGAGTTTTTCAACCATATATTTTCGGGTTTCGGGTTTTAACGGCACCCATTTGCCTTTACGCGAATGAGCCGCCTGGGTAACGCCCGATGCCGGTACGGCAATGAAAGAGGAAAACACATCAATGAACCTGTCCTTCCACGTATCAACCCGATGCCCGGTTCCGGACAGCTCCCATTTAACTCCCCACTTTTCCGTATCTTCAAAGGTCAGGCCGTTTATTTTAAGAACCTGCTCCATGATGTATCGGTCTCCCGAAGTGGGCGAGCCGGTGCCGACCCGCACTTTCAACTTTTTTTCGAAAATTTCGTCGAGTGTGTCAACCCCCAGCGCCGGATCCACAAAGAAATGTTCCACATTCGGAACGGTTCCAAATATGGCCCTGAGCTTGCTAAGCTTGCTATCATATGGACCTTCCCCGCGGACCGCCATTCCGAGAAACGGCTGATATGAAATTCCGATGTCGGCAATTCCCTTCCCCACCACCATCGGGTTTCCGACGGCATCCGCGCCCGGACGGACACTGATAGGCTGCCCTTCCATGGATTCATGGGCCTTTTCGACCAAAGCCGCTGCAATCGGGTGCCAGGAACCGCCGACAGATCCGCTCGCAAACACAAGGTTGGAAACTTTCAATTTCTGCTGGGCCCAAACCGAATCGGCAGTACCCATGCCGATTAAAATTAAAAATAGTGCCAGTCCTAAAAACAATACCTTTCGAATCATTTCCCAAAGACGTTTTTTCATAACACACCTCCTTTTTTAATAACGCTTTTAAAGTTACAGTTACAGGAAATGGGATACGGATGAGACTCTTTTTTTAATTTCCACAATTTTCCAGCTCATAGCTCCGGGGGATATGCTTCCCGCGAATAACTTTGCACACCTTGTCATTATGCCATGGATCGTTTTTTTCATTCTGCCGGCGGCGACCAAGACATCGGCGGCTTGCAATTCAGATCCGTCACAACATCAACCACTGCGGGTTTGTCTGCTGACAGCGCCTCTTTCAAGGCGGCTGAAATCATATCCGGCGATTCCACCCGTATGCCCAAGCATCCGATGTCTTGAGCAATTTTTGCAAAATCGATCGATTCAAATCCGAAGATCTCTTTTCGATTGCCCGAATCGTTTCGATAGGCCTGGTCAATGCCGATGATACTTTGGCCAAAACCGCTGTTATTGTTGACAACAGTAACGGTTTTAATACCCCATCGGTTGGCGGTTTCAAGTTCAGACAGGTGATACCAGAAGGCGCCGTCGCCGGTAAAACAGATTACCGGCCTGTCCGGCACCGCGCATTTTACGCCCAGAGATGCGGGAAACGCCCATCCCAAGGAACCGGCCGCCCGTAAATAACGCTGTCCCGGGTGTGTGAGATAAATCATCGCGCTTGTCCATACGGCGGAATATCCCGTATCGGCAACCAGCACGGCATTTGAGGGAAGTATGCCCGTAATCTCTTTGCACAAGCGCTCCGGACGAATGGGCTTGTCATCGGAATTACGCAGCGGTCTGATTGAATCTTTCCAGTTTTTTACCAGCTCCTGGAAACGTTTCTTCCAATCCGTGTTTCTATCGATTTTTATATCGTCTGCGCGGATAACCTCCAAAAGTCTCTGCAGCGTCACCTTGGCATCTCCAAACAACCCGAAGGTGCTGCGATAACTTCTGCCCAATTGGGTAGGGTCGATGTCGATCTGGATGATGGAGGGGGTGTCCGGATTCGGTATCGTCCAGTTGTCGGTCACCTGATCGCCGACTCCGCTGCCGATATAAAGGACTGCATCCGCCTCTGATACAATCTGGTTTGCATACCCGCAAGAGTAGGATCCAACAACTCCCACGCTAAGGGGATGGGTGTCAATGATAATTCCTTTGGCATCATTGGATGTGGCCACCGGAATTGAAAGCAGTTCGGCAAGGGAAATAATTTCTGGGCCTGCCGATGATGCAATCGCGCCGCCACCGGCGATAATAACCGGCCGGGCGGCATTTTGTAATTTTCCGGCAGCTTCCTTTATTTTTTCTTTCTCGGGTTCCGGCCGAAAGGCAGGATAGCGAGTATACTGATTTTCAATAACCACTTTGGCCGCTATTTCACCTGATTCAACGCCTTCTCCCGCAAAACCGAGCATATCCAGGTGGACAGGGCGGGGAGCCCCGGTAGTTGCTTCACGGAATGCCTGACAAAGCATCAAGGGAAGCTGCCGGATCGTATCCACATTCACATTGTATTTGGTGACCGGCGCATACATCGGGCTGTGTATGATTTCCTGATAGGCGTTTCGATATTGAGCCTCGGGTCTTTTTCTGCCGGTTATGGCGATAACCGGTGAATGCGCAAGGTATGGATCCTGAAGCCCCGCAGCCAGATTGGCGGCGCCCACTGACTGCGCCATACAGATCCCCGGCTTGGAACTTATTCTGGCATATCCATCAGCCATGTATGCGGCGGCTTTTTCCGAATGAGTTACAATACGGTTGATTTTTAAAGCTTCAAGTTCAACCAGTGTCCTTCTCAAAATCGCCATAACCAGAAAAACGTGAGTTACACCGTAACCTTTTAAGGTTTCGGCGATGAATCTTGCTCCGGTAATTCCAGGTTCGTCTGTCGGTTCCATGCTTAGGTCCTTTGTCTGATGAGCATCTTTCAACTTTAGCACATAAGTATCATGGGTTCTTCAATCTTGCCGTTGAAATTCCCCTGCAGCGGCTCCCCCGCAGAAGAAAAATATTTATGAAGTTTTCATGCTTGTGTAAAAGGAGAATCACATTTATTTCTGTATCGCCTATAGAATCTAAAATGATATCATTGTCAAGCAGAAAATTTATGCAATGCAAACCGCCCTTCCCGCCCTTCTTTTTTTGATGATCGGATATTTATTATAATATCATAATAATTCAATATATTATGTTTATAATCGGTTAATATGCATTTAAAAAAAATTGGGATATTCATTTTTTTAATTGACATAGGAACGACATATTTACTATTTATACTTTAATTTTTATGTTATTAATCACAAAAATTTAATGTTATTAATCGCTGAGGGATTTACGTGCGGAGCCATTCAGTAGCAAGCAAACACAAGCGTCACAATGTTATGCCGATCGATGATCCGCAAAGCATACAATACCTACGCGAAAACCTTAAAGATCGTCCCAGAGACCTGCTTCTGTTTGATCTTGCCACTCAAACCGGCATCAAGATGAAGGACCTGCTCCGACTCAAAGTAAATGATCTTAACACCTTGGAAATTGGCGACCGGCTTCCTCTGCCCGACAACGGAACAATTCCGCTTGCCCCCCCCGTTATGAATGAAACCATCTTCCGCACGCTTCAGCTGTATGTCGAAAAAGAATGTCCGAAAGAAAGCGACTACCTTTTCAAATCCCAAAAGGGATGCGAACCCCTTACCCTTACGAGCGTCTCTCACCTTATCCGGAAATGGTTCGACAGGGCGAATCTTAAAGGGCTGTCCGGCGCAAGCTCGCTGCGAAAAACATGGGAATTTCATAATAAAAATAATTCCGAAGTCAAGCGCGATGATAGCGGAAAATCGTGGCAGGTTCTCAAACCCGTGGGGACGGCTACTTTACAGGAGGCAGTTTATCGAGAATTAAAACAGGCCATCCTTTCGGGACAAATCCCCCCCGGAGAAAGGCTTTCCGCAGACAAAGTGGCAAAGCAGACCCATGTGAGCGACACCCCTGCAAGGGAGGCACTGGCAAGACTGGAAGAAAGCGGCTATCTGCTGAGAACCAAACGGAAGGGATTTGTTGTAAAGGAATTGTCTTCGAGAGATCTACGGGAAATTCTAAAGATTCGACTTGTTCTCGAGACGATGGCTGCCCGAGACGGGTTCGGCAATATTACCCCAAAAACGCTTAAGCACCTTGAAGATATTTTCCAGCGTTATAAGGATGCCAGGAAAAATAACAACATTGATCAGTATTTTATTCTAAACAGGGAATTGCATCATACTATCTATTCCGCCGCCAAGATGCCGACCTTAAAATTAATCATCGAACTGCTTTGGGATAAGATGAGTCCCTATTTAAATCTGCTGATTCGGGAATGTGAAGCGTATGATCCCCGCATCCCCTGGGAATGCCACCAGGGAATGCTGGACGGCATTAAAAATAAAGACCCTGAAGAAGCCTGCAAATGGCTGGAGGCCGACCTGACCCGTGCCGCAGAGACGCTTACCAGTTGGTTCGATCGTCAAAAAAAGACCAAAACACAGATTTAATAGGCAGGAATCGGAAATCAGTGAAAAACCGCCCAACCACCCATTTGACTTATTCTTAAGGAGGTAAACAATGGCCAGACACAATTTTTATACAAAAATCATTAACTTTTTTTGTGCTATTGTTGTTGCAACCGTGCTGATGTACGGGTACTCGACAGATACTGCTGAGGCGAAGGATCGTTACACATTTTTGACGGCATATCCCGGCGGTGCGTGGTACCAGATGTGTGCTGCCCTTGGTGAGCTGTACAACGAAAAGCTGTCCGGATATGGTACCTGGACGATTGAATCGGGCGCAGGCTCAGTCAACAATCGTACCCTTGCCCAGGGTAAGGCCGAAATGGCCTGGGTATCCTCTGACTTGATGTGGATGGCCCGGCAGGGTTTGCCACCCTATAATGTGAAGGACGACCAATCCAAGTTCCGTACAATTATGTCTCTCTCCCTCAGCCAGGGGCACTGGGTCGTACTAAAGGATAGTGGCATCAAATCCTTTGCCGATTTAAAGGGCAAGCGAATTGCCATCGGCAAACGTGGTGCTTCTTCAAATGTCCGCGGATTCTTTTTTCTGGAAGCATACGGTATTGAAAAGGATGACTTTATAGCTGAATACATAGGGGCCAACGATGCTGCAAAGGCACTTACTGATAAGCGCATCGATGCGTTAATCGAATTTATTGCATCACCGGCGCCCCTGGTTATTGAGCTTGCAACAAAAGCCGATATCCGTCTTCTCTCCATGCCCCATGACAGCAAAGAAGCAAAGTCAATGGTTGAAAAACATCCCTTTATGGTTTCTGCAAAAATACCGGCCGGCATTTACAAAGGGGTTGATTATGAAGTGGACGCATTCGGGGTGCCAGGATCATGGATGGGTTTATCCACGGTGCCTGAAGAGCTCGTCTATCAGATGGTTAAGGTTACCGATGAAAACTGGGACCGACTGCTTAAGGTCCATAGTTCCTTTATAGAACTTAAAACCAAGTTTCGCAATGAACCCTGGTTCGATAAAACGACCGGAAGGCCCTACCATAATGGCGTATTGCGATACTATAAGGAAAAAGGAATTCTTAAATAGTTTCTATTTGAAAAATAGTTTTTTCCAATCATGTGGCTCCGGTCAATGGCAGGTTGATTCCTGCCATCCACCGGAGTCTTATTAAAAATCCAGCCTCTTTTATTTTATGAAGGCAAAACCTTTTAGCGGATAGATCAAAAAAGAATGCAAAAAGTGGGCACATTTCAAGAGCGTGTCGAAACATCCGGAATTTATCTCGCGATAGTCACCAGGACAATTGCCATCGCCTACTCTTTTTTTCATCTATGGATAGCCGGAGTCGGCGTTATCTCCACGGAGGCATCTCGGCACATAAATTTAATGGGCACCATGGCGTTGGTCTTCCTTCTTTATCCTTTTTCTCGAAAGTCGCCTCGTCATTGGACATTTGCTCTTGAACTGTTGTTTATTGTATTTGCTGTTATCGTCGGGGTCTATCTTGAAATCGATTATGAAGGTTTGTTCGCGCGCTACGGCCAGCCGAACACTACGGATGTCGTTTTAGGCATTATACTGATTCTATTAACATTTGAAATCGCTCGCCGCGCAATTGGTTTTCCCATGGTCGTTGTTGTATTCTTATTTATCTTCTATACTGTTTTCGGCAATTGGATTCCCGGCTATTGGGGGCACAGGGGGCAAGATCTTGATTCCATTATCACGAATTTTTATCTGTCTGATGGAGGCATCTATGGTACTCCCATCGGTGTTGTGGTAGAATTCGTCGTGTTGTTCATCCTTTTCGGAGCGTTTTTAGAAAAAACTGGTGCCGGTCGTTTTTTTATCGAACTTTCTCAGGTCGTAACTGGCAATATGAGGGGGGGAGCGGCAAAAGCAGCTGTTATCTCAAGTGCCATGATGGGCTCGATTACCGGAAGCCCGGCAGCCAATGTGGTCACAACAGGATCAATCACCATACCAATGATGAAGAAAGGGGGCTATCCACCCCACATGGCGGCAGGTACCGAGGTTGCGGCTTCGGTCGGCGGAGTTCTGCTGCCGCCGGTTATGGGAGAAGCTGCGTTTCTAATCGTTCCGGTTGCTGGCATTGCTTATGGAAAAATCATTATTGGCGCTACCTTACCGGCAATCTTATATTTTTTGAGTGTTTATGCGAACGTCCATTTTTATGCTTGCAGGATAGGGCTTAAAGCTGATCGAACGAATACAACGCACCATAAAGATCTTGCCGACATATTAAAGCGAGGGATTACTTACTTCATACCCATCGGAGTTCTTGTTTACCTGCTCGTGACGGGTTGGTCTGCAACTTTTTCCGCATTCTGCGCCATACCGCTATTGATCTTCACATCCTTTTTCCGCAAAGAGACCCGGATGGATTTTAAAGACTTTATAGAGGCGTTAGAAATGGGCGCCGTTAACTCTCTGCCAGTTGCTGCTGCCTGTGCTGCCGTTGGAATGATTATCGGCTGTGTTGAGCTTAACGGCATCGGAATCAAATTTACTTCCCTCATGACGATGGGAGCTGGCGGGAACCTGTTCATTGCGATTTTACTTGTCGGTCTGGCTTCTTTGGTTCTTGGTCTCGAGTTACCGATAAGTGCATCTTATCTGATTGTTGCCATCCTTGCAGCACCGGCACTGGTGGAGTTAGGGATTCCCCTTCTCCCAGCCCACTTGATTTGTGTTTGGTTTGCTATCGACTCTGCGGTTACTCCGCCGGTCTGTATTACATCTTATATCGCCGCAGGAGTTGCGGACGCTCATCCTTTTAAAACAGGACTCGCGGCTTGGAAAATGGCGAAGGGGCTTTACATCATTCCGTTTTTAATGGCCTATACCCCGATTACAATGAATGGTTCAGCCATAGATATTTTTGGCGCTTTTTTTTCTGGTGCGATCGGCTTGATCAGTCTCGCAGCAGCATGGGAAGGATATCTTTTTATCAAGGCAACCGTTATCGAACGAATTTGCCTTGCCGTAGTTGTTGCAACGGCAATTTATCCCACAGCGATAACCGATATGATCGGCCATGTCATTTTTCTGGCTGTCGTATTAATGCAAATATATAGACGACGTTCGGCATCGCTCGGCGAGAAGATTCCCGCTGTTTAGTTGTATTCATTTGGCTTTTTTGATAACCCGGCCTCCGCCGTTTACGATATGACAGGGTTTGGGGCTAGTTGCATCTTCATCAGAAGTAGCATCAGACAAAAGAGGGGATTTGTAGAATGTCAAAACCTTTTAAAGGCATCAAAATCATTGATCTGGCGCACGTGCTGGCCGGACCGTTTTGTAGTTATCAGTTATCGGTTCTGGGTGCGGATACAATCAAGATCGAACCTCCCGGATGTCCTGACCAGGTCCGGACTAGCGGTACCGACAGAAAACTCAATAAGAGTTTGATGGGAACAAACTACTTGTCTCAAAATGCCAACAAAAGGTGTATGACGTTAAATTTGAAGTCAGAAAAAGGCCGGTGTATCTTAATGCAGATGGTGTCCAAAGCTGATATTATGATAGAAAATTATCGGGCAGGTGCAATGAAAAAACTTGGGCTCGGCTATGAGGACATGGAAAAAATAAATCAAAAACTCATCTACTGCTCAATGACAGGTTATGGGCAGGAGGGGCCTAAAGGCGGGGTTACTGCTTACGACACGATGATTCAAGCTGCTTCAGGATTAATGACTGTTAGCGGCACTCCGGAAGTAACCCCTCTCAAAGTGGGAGCTCCGGTTATCGACTACACCTGTGGCACCATGGCCGCTTTTGCCATTGCCAGTGCCCTTTTCCAGCGCGAACGTACCGGAAAAGGCCAATACATTGACTTTTCCATGCTGGATACAACCCTTGTCATGCTCAGCTCGACCATCACCGGATACCTTTATAACGGTAATGTAATGTCCATACCACGCGGCAATGATTTTTCCAGAGCCGGAGGGTGCGGCTACCAGACAAAAGACGGCGGCATTTTAATGCTAGGCGCCTTAAACAACAGACAATACGAGAGACTGTGGATCGCTCTCGAACGGCCTGATCTCGCGAAACAATCGAGCTACGACGAGATGGATAACAACAATGAAATATTGAAATCCGAGTTAACCCGCATATTTGCTACCCGAACGGCAGCGGAATGGGAGAATTTCTTCGATAAAGTGCATGTCCCTGCCGCAAAGGTTAAAACCATACCGGAGGCTCTCGCTACTGAGCAACTCAGTTGTCGTGACAATGTTTTCCACACTTTTGAAAAGGTTTCCGGTGTGGACAATCCTGTAACGGTACCTATTTCCGGTTTTAAATATGCGCATGGCGGACCAGGCGTCAATGAGCCGCCGCAGCAAATGGGGGCGAACACGAACGAAGTCCTGAATGAATTGGGAATCGATTCTGACACAATCGAATTGCTGCGAAGTGAAGGAGTAATTTGAGATTGATGATACATCCATTTGATTTTTTTAGGCATTTTGTATTTGTATTGATTTAATCCGGTTGATTCTGTATTGGAAAGGCGATCTTTATCAAATCGACATTCAATCATATTTGATTTTGAATCGATAGAGCTTACTATTAATATTAAAAAGGAGGTTGTAACACCATGGCAATTTTAGATGAACCGATTAAGGGTACCCCTGTTGTTAAAAATTATATCGATGGAGAGTGGGTTGAATCCAAGGGAGAAATGATCGACGTCGTTAACCCCGTAACCTGTAAGCCCATTGCGAAAGTCGCCATTTCCACCCGGGAAGAAATTGACGCGGCCGTTGAAGCCGCCAAAAACGCCTACCCGGATTGGCGCCGGACGCCGGCCGTTACGCGGGCCCGTTACCTTATACGGCTTTTGCAACTCTTGGAGGATAATTTTGAAAAAATCAGTCGCATTCAAACTCAAGAGCACGGTAAAACCATCGATGAATCCAGGGGCGAAACCCGCCGGGGAATTGAAAATGTGGAGGTCGCCTGCGGCATACCCTCGCTGATGATGGGGGAAAGCTCGGAAGATATTGCCTCCGGAATCGATGAATATCTGATCCGGGTGCCGCTGGGCGTATTCGGCGTTATCGGACCGTATAATTTCCCCTTCATGATTCCGCTCTGGTCGGCCCCCTATGCGGTGGCGACCGGAAACACGGTGATCGTCAAGCCGTCCAGCGAGGTTCCCAATAGTCAAAACGCCATCGCCGAATTGGTGGAGGAGGCCGGATTTCCACCAGGGGTCTGGAATGTCGTCCATGGCGGCAGGACGGTGGTAAACGGCATGCTGGAGCATCCGGACATCGAAGGCATCACCTTTGTGGGGTCCACGCCGACAATGAAAGATGTGATATACCCCCGCTGCGGCGCCACCGGCAAGCGTGTCATTGCCCAGGGGGGCGCCGTCAATGTCATTGTGGTGATGCCCGACTGCAATGTGGAAGCCACTATTCCGGGGTTGATGACATCCTTTTTCGGGAATGCCGGCCAGCGATGCCTGGCAGGGCAAACGCTTGCCATCGTTGATGACAAGGGGGACTTTTACGAAAGCTTCGTGGAAAAAACAGCTGCATTTGCCAAGAGAATAATTATCGGCAACGGACTGGACGAGTCTGTCCAGATGGGGCCGCTGCGGGATCCTCAGAAAAAAGAACGGGTCAATGATTACATTGAAATCGGTTTGAAAGAAGGCGCAACGCTTCGACTGGACGGCAGAAAACCAACGATTAAAGGTGATTTTCCCGATACGTGTTTTCTCGGCCCGACTATTTTTGAAAACTGCGCAGCGGGGATGCGGATTGTCGATGAAGAGATCTTCGGACCGACCATGAGCGTGGTGCGCGTCAAAGATCTGGATGAAGCCATTCGGCTTTGCAATGATGTTCCCCTGCATAACGGCCATGCCATATTTACATCCAACGGCAAATGGGCCCGAAAATTTCAATATGAGGTTATCAGTGGAAATGTCGGGATCAACATCGGTATTGTTGCGCCCATGGCATTTTTCCCCTTTAGTGGAATGAAGGGGTCCTTTATGGGAACCCTGCACACCCAGGGGAAAGAGGCTGTTCGTTTTTTTACCGAAAGCAAGGTCTGTATTCATCGGTGGCTATAGAAGGGAGAACCCATAAAATGAAATTATGCACCACTTCTGAAACAATCAGTTTTGCAAAGGAGCTGGAAGAACAATCCGGAAAATTTTACCTGAAAATGGCTCAGCGTTTTGAGCAAGCCAGAGACCTGGAACCGTTTCAAGAAGAAAACCGTAAATATTCGATTCAAATACAGCGGGCCTATCAGTCGGTCATTACGGACGCAATTGAAGGCTGCTTTGCATTCGCGCTCGAATCAGAGGATTATCTGTTGGATACCGAACTGCCGGAGGAGCTTGGTTTTTCGGCTGCGTTAAAAAAAGCAATTGCGATGGAAGAAAAAATTACGGCGTTTTATAACACTGCCGCCGATCAATCCATGTCGCTGATGGCGGATATCCCCAGAAATTTTAAGATCATCAGCCGCAAAAGGCAAAAACGTTTGGATCAGTTGAAAGAGAAATAGTTGTCAGCATTTGATTTAAAAAAATTCAGGCAAGGCGATCGGGATCGCCTTGCCTGAATTGATTTTGTTTCTGTAGTATTCGCTTTATTCTTTCGGTTTCCCCAGCGCTTCCGAGAACATTTCCAGATCCCAGGTCCGCATGTCCGTAATATTCTGACGGAACTTGATAAAGTCGATGGTGTCCATGCCGGTTACCTTTTTGGTGTTGAAGGCGCCGAATCCCAAAAAGGCCTCGCCGCTCATATTGGCCGCCAGCCAGTGCCGGTTGTAGTTCTTGGAGTAATCCCAGAAGAATTTCTTTTTGGCGCGGACGCTGTCGATGGACTTGATCAGGCATCCCGGAAAAAGATTGGCAAAGGTCCAGACCACTTTGTTGACTTCTTTGTCCAGCAGTTCAAAGTCGGCATTGGGTTGATGCTGTTTGACGATTTCCCGGGCCTGTTTCAGTTCATCCCCGCTCTTGTATTCGCCATAGACGATTTCACCGTCCTCGACGTATTTGTCGGTGATGATCATGGGGTTGCGCACCCATTTGCCGTCCACCTTCAAAACCGGAACAACTTTGCTGATGAGGGTTTTGGATTTCATTTTATAAGCCGACCACATTTCACACGAAACACAGTTCCACATGGCGTCCTCAATGCCCAGGTACCACGGCAGAAAATCCGATGAGCCGCCGTCCGGCGCCGAACCGTGCCGGGGACCGGCCTGACCGAAAATGGCCAGGTCTGAAGAGATGGCCAGGTCGCAGGCCATGCCGATCTCCTGACCGCCGGCCACGCGCATGCCGTTTACGCGGCAGATCACCGGTTTTTTGCAGGCCAGGATCGCATCCACCATATGGTTGAAGAGTTCCATGTACTGACCGTACTCGTCGGGGCGCAGGCTGTAAAATTCACTGTATTCCTTGGTGTTGCCGCCGGTACAGAAGGCAAACGGCCCGGTGCCGGTAAAAACAACGGCCACCACACTGCGGTCCAGAGAGGCGTTTTCAAATCCGGCGATGACGCCCTTGACCATCTCCGTGGTGTAGGAATTATACTGTTTGGGGTTGTTGAGGCGAATCCAGGATACGAACAGTTTGTCCACCACTTTTCCGCCCGGATCCGTCAGGGGACGTTTCTCATAGACCACGCAGGGGGGTTCCGTCCCCCAGTGGACTTCGGTATGCAGAGCATGGTCTTTTGCATTATTGTCGCGCGGCATCCATTCTAAAGCCATAATTTTTCTCCTTTGTTGTAAGTGTTATCGGTTGTTAACTGCATTGCTTCATACACATGATCCGCTAAAAGTCAGGCGTCAACACAATCCGCTGATCCGGAGACACCTTGTGGGCCTCCTCAAAGGTTGCGGCGATGGTGCTCATGGGTCGGGTCTGAACAAATGCGTCGATGTTGATCTGTTTATTCAAAACCATATCCAGCACGATGGGATAATATTCGGGCAGACATCCCCAGGTCCCCAAAATATCAGCGTCAAATGCCATTAAACGACCGATGGCATATTCAACCTTGGCCATGCCGAAACCCACAACGATCAGCTTGCCGACGAAACTGAGCAGCGTCAAGGCTATATCCTGGCCGGCTTTGGATCCGGTGACTTCAAATATTTTCCAGCCGAAACTCGGCAGTCCGTTCTTTTTACAGAAACCCCTGAACTCGTCCGAAACCCCCCGGGAGTCTTTGCCGGTTGAATTGATACAAAAATCAGCACCATACTTGAGCGCCCGGTCCAACTTTTCCTGATTTCGGGCAATTCCTATAACGGTTTTAGCCCCCAGAGCCTTGGCCGTCTGGCCCATATACTGCCCCACCCCGCCGGTGATCCCGATCACGATCACATTGTCGCCCGGCTGCAGATCGGCGCGTTTGGCGGCCTGATAGGGAGTCGTAGCCGCATCGGCCACAACCGCCAAATGTGCCAGCGGTATATCGCCCCGGTTTTTGACTTCGCACAAATCGATGCTGGGAACCGGAATATGGCTGGAAAAACCGCCGTAAATCCCCAAGCTGTTGCCCGGCATCTTCTGATTCAGGCAGCGGTTGCCCCGGCGGGTTTTACATAAAATACACTGACGGCAGGGCATGACGGCGGGAATAATCACCTCTTTGCCCATCCAGGCGGCATCGCCGGCCACAACCGTGCCGGAAATTTCATGCCCCAGCGTAAGCGGCGGTTTGGATATCGTGGGAACGCCGTCGTAAAAATACCCCAGGTCCGTATGACACACCCCGCATCCGGCCACTTCCACCAGAACCTCTCCGGGCTTCAGTTCCGGAACCGGTATCTCCGTTTTCTGAATTTTTCCGGGCGTCACTTCACCGGTTTCCTTGTTTCGGGAAGTCGGTTGAACCATTTGCCAGGTCATAATTTTGTCCGGTATTGCTGTCATCTTGTCCCTCCTTTGTATGTTTATTGAATGTTTCCGGTTTGAATCAAAATTTAAAGACACGATAAAAATTAATTATTTCAAATGATTGCAAATCAGACCGCACGGCTCATCCCCATTGCCGATAAGAAATAGCGGCACCGCCGGCGGCTGATGAAAAAATTACAATTTAGCTACAATGTAATTATAAATAATGAAGACGGTTGTCAATGTTTTTTTGCATGCGTACGTGAATTTTAAAACCATTAAACTACGGATACAGGATCTCAAGCCGCCGGACATCCAGCAGCCCGCCGGGCGTGAGGCGTATCCAGGGGAGTGCTGAAAAACTTAAAAAACCGAGGGTAAATACAGGGTCTTCCAGTGGGCACCCCATGGACAAGAGGATGTCTTTTACAGAGCGCATCCGGTCTGCCAGAACCGGTAACGATTCCGTCGACATCAGGCCGCAGATGGGGAGGGATATTTGCGCGCGCACCTTTT
>ENA-OSEO01004556-OSEO01004556.1-sediment-metagenome-genome-assembly--contig:-NODE-4556-length-14357-cov-3.933754_pt1 | contig 14357 bp, 12 predicted proteins | sample MGYA00237883_ERZ534232 | MGnify/ENA metagenome assembly ERZ534232 | reverse complement strand
TAACCCCGCCAACCCGAAATGGGCGGACCGGGACCGCTTTGTCCTCTCCGCCGGACACGGTTCCATGCTTCTCTACGCGCTCCTCCACCTCACCGGATACGACGTATCCCTTGACGACATCAGGGCCTTCCGCACTTGGAAGAGCAAGACGCCAGGGCATCCCGAGTTCGGCGCGACACCGGGGGTGGAGGTAACGACCGGGCCGCTTGGCCAGGGGATCGGAGACGCGGTGGGGATGGCGATGGCGGAGGCCCACCTTGCCGCCGTGTACAACCGCCCTGACGCCGCCATCGTGGACCACTACACCTACGTCATCGCCGGAGACGGCGATCTGATGGAAGGGATATCCTACGAGGCCTGTTCGCTGGCGGGGCATCTGAAGCTCGGCAAGCTGATTATTCTCTACGACGATAACCTGATATCCCTCGCCGGCGAGACGCGGCTGTCCTTCACCGAAGACGTACGGAAACGGTTCGAGTCGTGCGGCTGGCATGTGCAGCGTGTTGGGGACGGAAACGACATCGACGCCCTGGACCGGGCGATAGCCGCCGCGAAGGAAGAGACGACTCGCCCTTCGATCATCGCGGTCCGCACCGTGATCGGCTACGGCTCCCCCGCCAAGCAGGGAACGGCTTCCTGCCACGGTTCCCCCCTTGGCGGAGACGAAGTCGCCGCCACACGGAAGAATCTGTGCTGGCCGGAGGGGACGTTCGTTATCCCGGAAGAGGTGTCGGAGCACATGCGAGGCGCCCTCGAGCGGGGGAAACAGCAGGAGGCTTCGTGGAACGCGGCCTTCGAGCGCTACCGAAAAGCTGATCAGGACGCCGCCGCCCGGTTTGAACGTGTTCAGCAGGGAACGCTTCTGCCGGACTGGGAGGCATCCCTCCCCGCGTTCAGCGGCGACATGAAACCGATTTCCACCCGGAAAGCATCCGAGGCCGTCCTCCAGGCGCTCGCGCCGGTTATCCCCGAACTGATGGGAGGATCGGCCGATCTGAATCCGTCCACCCTGACCTGGCTCAAAGGATTCGGCGATTTTCAGGCGCCCGGAACGGGCTCGAAAGAGATCGACGGTGCTGTGGGGGATGCGTGGGGGTATGAAGGGCGAAACATCCACTTCGGTGTCCGCGAGCACGCCATGACGGCTATCGCGAGCGGCCTGGCCCTCCACGGCGGCATCCTCCCCTTCGTTGGCACCTTCTTTGTCTTTACCGATTACATGCGGCCCTCCATACGACTCGCGGCGCTGATGGGCGCCCGTGTCGTCTACGTCCTGAGCCACGACAGCGTCGGCGTGGGGGAAGACGGCCCCACCCACCAGCCCGTCGAACACCTGATGAGCCTGCGCGCCATGCCGGGGCTCACGGTCATCCGGCCCTCCGACGCCACCGAAGCGGTCGAGGCGTGGCGGAGCGCCCTCCTGAACACACACGGCCCCACCGCGCTGGTCTTCTCCCGCCAGGATATCCCCATCATCGACCGCTCCCGGTATGCACCGGCGGACGGCCTCCACCGGGGAGGGTATACCCTGTGGGAATCATCGGACGGGACCCCGGAAGTCATCCTCATCGGAACCGGATCGGAGGTGCAGGTCGCTCTCGAAGCCGGAAAGGTCCTCTCCGAAACAGACGGCGTCACGGTCCGCGTCGTTTCGCTTCCATGCTGGGAATTGTTTGACAGGCAGCCGGAAGAGTACCGGGAGAGGGTGCTTCCCTCATCGGTGAAAGCGCGTGTGGCCATCGAGGCGGGAATCAGGCTCGGCTGGGAACACTATGTGGGTCTGGAAGGCGCGGCCATCGGGATGGACGGATTCGGTGCCAGCGCCCCCGGCCCGATCCTGTACGAGAAGTTCGGCATCACCGCGCAAAGCGTGGCCGAGGCGGCACGGAAGGCGCTCTCCGGTAGCAGATAATTACCGGAAGTTTCATATCAATGGAAACGCCATTGAAGATTTTTATCGGTGTCACAGACGGCACATGGCTTGATTCCCCTTCATCCATGATTATTGAGAAAGCGGATGTTGAATGCTACGACGGCTACAAGGCCCATGAACGCCCCACGGCCTTTACGTTCGAGGGCCGGCGGCGGGAGGTGGCCGAGGTAATCGATCGCTGGTACGAGGGCAGTCCTCAGGCGGGCGGCCCGGCTCTGGATTACTTCAAGGTGCGCACGGGAGAGGGGGAAGTGTTCCTCCTCCGCTACAACGCCCTTTTTGACGCGTGGGCCGTTGTGCTGACGGGGCGCGAGGAGGGCGGCGGGTAGCGAAAGAAAGGGGGGCGGTATGCTGGAGATCGAAAAATGGAGCAAGGATCACCTCTACCAGGTGATGCGGGAACTTCTCTACAGCTTCAATTACATGTGGTTCGTGGTGGAGGAATGGGTCAGGAACTCTGCGCCCGAAGGGTTGAAAGCTGACGCGTTCCTGGAGTTTTCCGAGCAGTTCGGCGCCTATCAGGCGCGCAGGCTCGCGAGGGTCGCGGACCCGCCCGCGGGGGAGATCGACAGGCTCATGTATTTTCTGGAGCGTTCTCACTGGGCCGTCTTTGAGGATATGGAGATCACGAAGATGTCCGACAGCGAACTGCGTATGAGGACGTTTGGATGCACCTCCCAGAAAGCGGCGCAAAAATGGGGGATGGAATATTACGAGTGCGGACTTTCGGCTTTGAAGCTCCGGGAGGGGTTTTTCCGGGAGATCAATCCCAAGGCCCGGGTGGCGAGGCTGTTTACGCCCCCTGACGCCCGGCCGGGGGGATGCCCGGACGATTCATCCTGCGAGTGGCGGATCACGATTGAAAACGCATGACGGCGCGGAAGCGGAGAAGATCGAATGCCCACACAGGTACAGGTTTTTCCATCCATCACGATCCCGGTCCCCTTTGACGCCATTTACCGGCGTCTCGGGTACAAACGGGGGATAACGCAGGTTGACAAGCGCAGCGGGGAGGAGATAGAACGACATATCGACCACGCCCTCTCTCTGATCTCCCTGAAAGGGGCCGGGCGGCGGGTTCTCCTCAGGGAGGTGACCCCCCGCGGGGTTTTCCTCGAAACGGGCGACGAGTTCAGGAGCGAGAAGCTTGCCCGCTTCCTCAAGGGGTGCGGGGAGGTTCTCCTCATGGGGGCGACCGCCGGGGATGCCGTGATGGAAGCTATCCGGGGCGACACGGAAGGGGATGCGATGACGCGCGGCGTGGTCATGGACGCAACGGCGAGCGAGATGGCGGACGCGGCGCTTGACTGGATTGCGGGATACTACGGCCACCAGCTGACCAGAGAAAATGCCCGCCTGACCCAGGGGCGCTTCTCCGCCGGGTATGGCGACTTTCTTCTGGAAAACCAGATTATTATGCACAATCTCCTGGAGATTGACCGTATCGGGGTCGGGATCAGCGAAAGCTGTATTCTCATACCGGAAAAATCCGTCACGGCGGTGATGGGGATTCAGAGATAAAGGGAATATACACGTGAAGAGAGCTCTTACAGATGAGATCAGGGAACGGATCATCTTACTCGACGGCGCGACGGGGACGGAGTTTCAGAAGAAAGGAATGCCCGCGGGGGTCTGTCCCGAACTCTGGTGTCTCGATAACAGGGAAACCGTGGAGGAGGTGCACGCCGCCTATCGGGACGCGGGAGCGGATATCATTCTCACGGCCACCTTCGGGGCAAACCGCGTCAAGCTGGAGCAGTACGGCGCGAAGGACGTGGTCGGTATCAACCGTGATCTGGCCCGCATGGCGCGGAGCGCGGCGGGCGCGGGGGTTCTTGTCGGCGGTGATATCGGCCCCACGGGACGTTTTGTGAAACCCTTCGGCGATCTCGATTTTGAGGAGGCCGTTGATATCTTCAAGGAGCAGGTCCGGGGGCTCCTTGAAGGAGGAGTGGATCTCTTCGCCATCGAGACGATGATCGATATCCAGGAAACCAGGGCGGCCCTGATCGCCGTGAAAGAGATGACCGATGCCTTTACCAGCGTCACCATGACCTACGAGCCTCACGGAAGGACGCTGAACGGAACAGACCCCGTTTCCGCCCTGATCACCCTCCAGAGCCTCGGGGCGGACGCCGTGGGCTGCAACTGCTCCACCGGGCCGGAGGAGATGCTGGCGTTTATCGAGGCCATGAAACCCTGGGCGAAAGTTCCATTGGTGGCAAAACCGAACGCGGGGATGCCCCAACTGATCGACGGAGTGACCTGTTTCACCATGGGGGCGGAGACCTTCGTTTCCTTCGCGACTCAGTTTATCGAAAAGGGGGCCAACCTCCTCGGCGGATGCTGCGGGACTGCGCCCGATTATATACGGCTTCTGAAAAAAGAGATTGCCGGCGCGCGGCCGGTTCCGCCGGTGAGAGCATCCATCAGCGCCGTCAGCTCCGCGCGGGCTTCTGTGATCCTGGAAGGGGAGCGGCCCCTCGCGATCATCGGGGAGCGGATCAACCCCACCGGGAAGAAAGACCTCCAAGCGGAACTGCGCGAAGGGAAAATGTCTCTCCTTCGATCCATGGCGCGTGAGCAGGAGAAGAAGGGGGCGAAGCTCCTCGACGTCAACGTGGGGATGGCGGACATCGACCAGAAGAAAATGATGCTGGATGCCATCGGCGCCCTTGCCGTTTCATCCGATCTGCCGCTTGTGATCGATTCTTCCGACAGCGAGGTGATCGAGGCGGCGCTGCGCCTGTATCCCGGCAGGGCCCTCATCAATTCCATCTCGGGGGAGCGGGAAAAGATGGAGCGGCTCCTCCCGGCCGCGGCCAGATACGGCGCCATGTTCATCCTTCTTCCTCTGGCCGGGGGGGCGATCCCCGAAACGGCCGAAGAGCGAAAGAAGATCGTCGAAGAAGTGTTCGCGGAGGCGAAGGCCCTGGGATTCACGAAAGCAGATATCGTGATCGACGGTCTCGTCATGGCGGCCTCATCCGATCTGAAAGCCCCCATGGAAACCTTGAAGACGGTCGAATGGGGCAGCGAAATCTTCAAGGCCCATACGCTGATCGGCCTCTCCAACGTCTCCTTCGGGATGCCGGAGCGCCCCTGGCTGAACGGCGCTTTTCTCGCCATGGCGGTATCGAGGGGGCTGACGATGGCCATTGCCAATCCCGGCGTGGAAGAGGTGATGAACAGCGCTATCGCGGCGGATCTTCTGGCGGGAAAGGACCGGGACGCCGCACGGTATATCGCGCACTTTTCAGGGAGACCGGCGGAGGTAAAGAAACCGGCCGTTTCCGGCGAGACACCGGCGGACCCCATCTTGCAGGCTGTTCTCGAAGGAAACAGGGACGACATAGAATCCATCCTGTCCCGGGCGCTGGAAGCGGGCGGGGAGGCCCGGAAGCTGGTGGACGAGCACATGATCCCCGCCATCACGGAGGTCGGGGTCCTTTTTGACCGGAAAGAATATTTTCTCCCCCAGTTGATCGCGAGCGCCGAGGCCATGAAGAAGGGGATCGCCTGGCTCGAGCCGCGGCTCGCGGGCGCCGCGACGACAAAGAAGGAGAAGGGACGGATCATCATCGCCACCGTCGAGGGGGATGTCCACGACATAGGCAAGAATATCGTGGCGCTCATGCTGAGAAACCAGGGATACGCGGTGACCGATCTGGGGAAGGATGTCCCCGCCGCGACCATCATCGATGAGGCGGTCAGGATCAAACCCGCCGTGATCGCCCTGTCGGCGCTCATGACTACCACGATGGTGAAGATGGCGGATGTGATCGATCTGGCCCGGAAACAGGCCGTGGACTGCCGGTTCATGGTGGGAGGGGCGGTGGTGACGAAAGGGTACGCCGAGTCGATCGGCGCGCATTACGCCAAAGACGGCGTGGAGGCTGTCAGGGTGGCCGACGAGCTGAGCCGGTGACGAAATCAGCAGGGTGTTCGAAGGAGGGATGCATGGCTCGAGCGAAAACAAACGGAATTGAAATAACATACAATATCAGCGGTTCCGGAGATCCCGTGGTGCTTATCGGGGGATTCGGGATGGTGAAGGAGGGATGGGCGCAACAGGTTGACGCGCTGGAGAGGCATTTTCAGGTCATCACCTTCGACAACCGGGGCGCGGGAGGAAGCACCGTGTCGTCGGAACCCTTTACCATCGCCGATATGGCGGCCGACGTCGCGGGTCTTCTGGACCATCTGGGAATCGGCAAGGCGCATTTTTTCGGCGTTTCCATGGGTGGACTTATTACCCAGACGCTGGCTCTGGATTATCCCGACCGCGTGAGCAGGGCGGTGCTGGGCTGCACGAGCCACGGCGGCCGGCATGCCGTCCAGCCCGCTCCAGAGGTCATGCAGACGCTCGCATCACTCGGCGATCCGGGGATGTCTCCCGAAGAGGCCGCCCGAAAACGGCTTTCTGTGGTCCTTTCCGACCATTTTATCCGGGAGGAGCCGGAGAAGGTGGAAGAGTTCCTCGCCCTGTCCCTTCAATATCGGCTGACGCCGGAGGGTACGCGGGGACAGATGCAGGCCCTGAGTTACTTTAACGTGAAGAGGCGCCTGGGCGAAATCCGTTGCCCGGTGCTGGTCATAACCGGGGACGAGGATCGAATGATGCCTCCCGAGAACTCGCGATTGCTTGTCGAGGGAATTGCCGGAGCGAAGCTGTATATTGTCAAGGGGGCTGGACACAGTTTCTTTCTGGAAAAACCTGAAGAGGTGAACCGTGTCCTGATCGATTTCTTTGAAAAATGAGGAGAAACCGGTGCAGTTTTCAAAAAAAGGAGACAGAGGCGAGACCAGCCTGCTGGGGGGACAGCGGGTTCCTAAATATGACCCGCGCCCTGAAACATACGGCGTCCTGGATGAGGCCAGTTCTGCCCTGGGCGTGGCCCGGGCGGCAACAACCAATTCGAAGATCAAAGAGATTATTCTCAGTGTCCAGTGCGATCTTCTGACCATGGGCGCCGAGCTTTCCAGCCTGCCGGAGGACCTGCCGAAGCTGAAGGTCAGGATCGGAAAAGCGGACGTGAAACGCCTGGAGGATCTCATTGATCTGCTCCAGAAGGATGTTACGCTGAAGCATGAATTCATCTATCCCGGGGAAACGATCGTATCGGCGCAGATCGATGTGGCCCGGACCATCGTTCGCCGGGGGGAACGGAAGGCGGCACAGCTCAAAAGCGAAGGTCTGGTCAATAACCCCTGCATCCACGAGTACCTGAACCGCCTGGCCGATATGTTGTTTGTCCTGGCGCGCTATGAAGAACAGAATGGATAGCCTGTAAGTCTTCCCCGGGCTCACAAGGGGGCGAACCTTCCCTTACCTTTTTCCGATGAAGGGGTGCAGGCGATCGATTCGGAAATCCAGCAGCAGTTTGATGAATGCCGAGGAATGGAGCGGGTTTGACTGCATCCCGAACAGGTGGGTCGGGCAGGAGCAGTCGCTGGAACCGAAGCGGGGGACTGTCCAGTCGGCAACGGCCTCCATGGCCTGGGCAATGGGGCATTCCAGCGAAACCGAAGAGCGGACCGGCAGCGCCGTTTCGAACTCGGCCGCCTGTCGGAGATAATCGATATGCCAGTGGAGGTTTTTGCGGAGCCGCCGGTGCCGTTCCAGGCGGGCCGTGAGATTCGCCATGGCCGATCCCACATACACGTAATACCCGGCCGGGAAAAAGAGGGTTCCCATCTTCCCGACGGCGATATCTTTCCCCTCGCGCAATCTGAGTATCACGAGATAACTGCCGCGGTCCGCGGCCTCCTGTTCGATGAACTCCCAGGGGATATCCAGCAGCCTGGTCGCGGATTGCAGCGTCAGGTCATCATTCCAGCCCACCGATACGGGGAAAAACCGGATACGGTTTCGACATGCCAGCATGGTCCGGGCGAAATGCAGATCCGTATGATAATCGGGGAGAAAGTATTCGGCGCGGGGCCAGTGGACCACAAACAGGACGGCTGTTTTTTCCCCTTTATCGGACAGCGCGGCCAGTTCGCTCAGATGACGGGCCCCTCGCGCGGTGACGGCGTCGGGAAACATGGCAATCCGGTCGCCCGCCAGGGTGCAGGATTTTACCTCCGTCAGCACGTTCCGTCCCTCATGTTCCAGGAGAAGATCAAAACGGGAATGGTTCACCGTAATCTCCCGTCCGATGACCTGCGCCCCTTCAAGCCCCGCCACCTTGCCCCCGTCGATCAGATGGCGGGCCACGTCATTCGTCCTGTGGGTATGGAGCATGATCGGCATCCCGTCCCGCTCCACCGCCACCGCCGTATAGGGATATTTCCGATGGCCGGACGTTCCGTCCCGTGTCAGAAACAGGGACCGGCCGGGGAGCAGCAGCTCATGCAGCCTGCCCGGGTTGGGAAGAAAGGCCGTTGTTTCTCCGTTTCCCTTCAGACACCGCACCACAAACCGGTTCGGCCGGTCGATGAATGCCGCTTTTTCGATATCATGGAAGAATCGCATGGGAGATCACCGATCCGTTCACGTCGCCGCGCCGTCATGCGGGAGAATGGGCGCGATCAGCGTGTCAGATGCCGGTATTTGATCCGGTGCGGCTGGTCGGCGTCCTTGCCGAGCCGTTTCTTCCGGTCGGCCTCGTAGTCGGAATAGTTCCCCTCGAACCAGACGACGGAGCCGTCCCCCTCGAAGGCGAGGATGTGCGTGGCGATGCGGTCGAGGAACCAGCGGTCGTGGCTGATGACGACGGCGCATCCCCCGAACTCCTCCAGCGCCTCTTCGAGGGCCCGCATGGTGTTCACATCCAGATCGTTGGTCGGCTCGTCCAGGAGGAGGACATTGGCCCCCTCTTTCAGCATTCAGGCGAGGTGGACACGGTTGCGCTCCCCCCCGGACAGCATGTCCACCTTCTTCTGTTGATCCTGTCCCGAGAAGTTGAACCGCCCCACGTAGGCCCGCGAGTTCATCTCCCGCTGCCCCAGCCTGATCAGCTCGCTGCCCCCGGAGATCACCTCCCAGACGGACTTGTCCGGATCGAGCGTGTCCCGTTCCTGATCGACGTACGCGAGCGTGACCGTCTCGCCCACCCGGATCGTCCCCGCGTCGGGGGTCTCCTTCCCGGTGATCATCTTGAAGAGGGTCGTCTTCCCCGCGCCGTTCGGTCCGATGATCCCGACGATCCCCCCCGGCGGCAGCGCGAAGGTCATCCCCTCGAAGATGAGCCGGTCGCCGAACGCCTTGCTCACCCCCTCCGCCTCGATCACGGTCTTTCCGAGACGGGGTCCCGGCGGGATGTAGATCTCCAGGTCCTTCGCCTGCTTTTCATAGTCCTGATTCATGAGGGATTCATAGGCGTTGATGCGGGCCTTCCCCTTCGCCTGGCGCCCCTTCGGTGACATACTGATCCACTCCAGCTCCCGCTGCAGGGTCTTCTGCCGTTCCGTCTCCTTCTTTTCCTCCTGCCGCAGCCGCTGCTGTTTCTGGGCCAGCCAGGACGAGTAGTTCCCTTTCCAGGGGATCCCCTCGCCCCGGTCCAGCTCCAGGATCCACCCGGCCACATTATCCAGAAAATACCGGTCGTGGGTGACGGCGATCACCGTTCCCTCGTACTGCTGGAGATGGCGTTCGAGCCAGGCCACCGTCTCGGCATCCAGGTGGTTCGTCGGTTCGTCCAGGAGCAGGATGTCCGGCTTCTGCAGCAGGAGACGGCACAGGGCGACGCGCCGCTTCTCGCCGCCCGAGATCACCCTGATCGGCGTATCCCCCGGCGGACAGCGCAGGGCGTCCATCGCCATCTCCAGGCGGGAATCGATATCCCACAGATCGAGGGTGTCAATCTTCTCCTGCAACACCCCCTGCCGCTCTATGAGGGTGTTCATCTCGTCGTCGGACAGGGGCTCGGCAAACCGTCCGCTGATCTCGTTATACTCCTTCACCAGCGCCACCGAATCGTGCATCCCCTCCTCGACCACCTCCTGCACGGTCTTGTCGGGATCGAGGAGCGGTTCCTGCTCCAGAAAGCCCAGCGTGTACCCCTGCGAGAGGACGGCCTTTCCGTTGTACTCGTCGTCGACACCGGCCATGACGCGCAGGAGCGAGCTTTTGCCGGACCCGTTGAGCCCCAGGACGCCGATCTTGGCGCCGTAGAAATAGGAGAGGGATATATCCTTCAAGACCTGCTTGTTCCCGTAGAACTTGCTGACCCTCATCATGGTATAGATAATCTTTTTTGCGTCATCGCTCATGGCATATCCCTCTTATGTTTTAAAGTGTTCCGGCATTTCCTTCTGCCGAAGGCTTCTCTATCAGTTTGTCACGGACCGCACAACAGGGAAAAATGAAACCGCTTTCACAGAAAAGAACAGCGGTCTGCCTCATTCGATTTCGATCAGGGCGCCGCAATCCTCGCACCGGTACCGGACCTTTCCCCGATCCGGTGCTTCGACCTCGTCGAAGTCATAGTGCCGCACGCCCCGTTCCTCATAACACTCCGGGCAATACCCGTCGCCCAGTTCATCGGCGTCGATGGTCAGGTGACAGTGACGGCATCGCAGGACCGTATTCTTTCCCTGCAGCAAGATAAGATTCGGGTGTTTGCATGAATCCATACGAGATTTTTCCTTCAGAACTCCGATGGGGCGACAATGTAAATAAAATTTCGCAATTTGGGGTATTGTCAGAGGTCATCGATATCATCCTAAAAGGGTGTTAGGGGTAACACTTGGGAAAGGAGACAGAGCGATGGCCGGGAAGTATGATACCGTAGCGTACAAGAAATTACTACTGCATTTCATGGGAGAATCGGATCCGTTATATGCGATGCTCCAGTGGTTGACACAGCGGATGATGGAAGTGGAGTCGGCGATGAAAGTGGGCGTGGCCAAGGGGAAGCATACTGAGGAACGGACCACGCATTTTTCAGGGACCCGTGTTCGACGATTTGATACCCGTTTGGGGACCCTGTATCTGTTGGTTCCGAAGCTTCGCCAGGGTGGGCATGTTCCCTTCTTTGTCACGGAGAAAAAGCGCTCCGAGCAGGCGTTAATCTAGGTAGTACAGGAGGCATTTGTCAATGGTGTCTCTACCCGGAAGATGGAGCGTCTGGTCCAGTCCCTGGGGATCGAGGGTATATCAGCGGGTCAGGTATCGGTGATGGCGAAGGAACTGAATGACCAGGTTTCATGGTTTCGATCCCTGCCCTTGGAGCGAGAATATCCCGTTATCTGGGTGGACTCCCTCTATGAGGATATCCGGTTTGATGGTTGTGTGACGAGCATGGCGGTTCTGGTTTAGAGAATCGTCACCATTGACTCCGCTGATGAATTCTCTTCGACGGGCCATTTTTCAGTTCTCTCAAGGAACGCGCCGTTATCCCCAGCGATCGATCGTATTCTTCCAGTGCCGAGGCGATATAGTCGGCCGTTTCCTGCCACAGATCGCCCACGCTTTTAACGAACGAATTGATTGCTTCGTTTGTCTTGCGTTCCATAAGAACCCCGTATCTGCGGTAAAACCAGAGGCCGGCGAACAGGTTTATGAGTGCGTAGCTCCCCAGCGCCGCGAGACCGGCGGGACTGAAAAGGTTGTAAAAGGCGGTGAAGTTAAAATTCAGAAGGGAGGGCAATGACCGGTTCGCGTAGAGATCCTGCCATGATTCCTTTCCTGCAAGGGCGAACATGAGAGTGGCCAGAAGAAAGAGATACACGAGATACTGACCTGTGCGAAACATGAGATGCGAGCCTCGACGCGCCGATGCCAATCGGCCGGCGACCTCCCGCTCGATCGTCTCATCCAGGCGTGCCATGTGTCCCTCCGGGTTCACTCGTTGGTCGATCTGTTCGGTCACTGCCGGATTCGCCCCTTTTCGCATAAGATCGCTCATGATGGTGTTGGCGAGATGCTCGATCCGCCGTTGAAAGACCTGTGCCGTTCTCCCAGCGGCGACGCCGAGTGATTGCACTTCTTCCGTTTCGTCCTTGGGCTGTCCCTGAAATTTCCAGCGCTCCATGAACACCGCCACGCCATAGCCGGGACCGGCCAGGAGAGAAATATCCTCTATCTGTGATCGCACTTCGGCCCGGACGCTCTCATCCATTACGGCATGCACCGCCTCTTGAATGAACGACCGGTCTTCAGCGCCTCCTTCCCTGATTCGTCCCATGATCCCGGTCAGGATATCGTGCATGGCATCCAGGTGCGCAAGCTCGGTTTCAAAGCGCTCAAGATACCGGGCATATTCTTTGTCCAGGTTTCCGGTCTTGATCGCCTCTATCTCCTTCACATCTCTCCGGCGAAAGATCTCCTGACGCAGCGATGGAAACTGGTTCCAGGAAGAGAGGGCGGATTTACTGAAGGCCTCAGTAGCGGAGAGGATATAGATGGCCGGATCGGCAATATCGGCCTTTTTCAGATGCCCCTGAAAATCGGCATATACCCGCCCCATCTCTTCGAATCCCTCCTCAGCGCTACTGCCGTCAAAGAACAGGTCCCCCTTGTTGACGGCGAAATAGAAATTATGGTGCGACTTCGGCGCCAGTTTCAGAAACTCATAAAACGTGCCGTCTCCGTATTTTTCGGGAGAGGTCAGCCAGATGAGAACATCCACGTTCTCCATAAATTCCAGCACCTGCCGCCTGTGCCCGGTGAGGAGACTGTCATAATCGGGAAGGTCGCACAGGATGATCTGCCGCACCGCGTCCCTGGTATGGGTAAACTCCCGCCAGACCATCTCGGGATCGGGGGTGAAGGGGAGCGGAGCCTCGCCGTGGCGGTATATGAGTATCGCGTCGGTGTGCGGCCTGCGGTGGCTCGCGGACGAGATTGGGGCACCGGCAAGGGCGTTCATGAGGGTTGACTTTCCCACGCCGGTCCCCCCCAGCAATCCGATCACCAGACAGCTCCGGGCCAGGGCATCGAGCTTGTCGAGAAGCGCCCGGCCCTCTTCCGCGAGGCGCTGCCGCTCGTCTTTCGAGAGGGTAAAAAGATCCCCCGTTCGGGCAATCTCCCGGGCTTTCAGGATGTGGTCGCGCAGCCGTGCGGAGGAATCGTCCATGACCTAGCTCCCCAGTTCCGTCTTCAGGTCTTTCAATTCCCGGATCATCTCTTCCCGAATCAGGAACGGCTCAAGGGAGGACGCATAGCGCTGTTTCTGCTCTTCCAGAATCTCCAGAACCCCCTTCCGGTACCGCGCGTCCATTTCACGGGCAATGGACTGGATTTCCCGATACGCGAAGAGACTGACCGATCCCTTCGTCACCAGCGGAGCCAGAAAAGAGTCAAGCGCCGCCTCGATAAAGCCGATCCCCCCCAGGAGAACGATCTCGAAGGAAAGGATCAGCCCTCCCCACAGAATGGCGGTGGAATAGATTCCCACCTCCTTATACTTCGGTATCCCCCGGGCCAGCTCACGGAATTTCCCTTCAAGCCATTCGATCAGTCCCTCCTGGAGCCGCTCAATTCTGTCCCGGACCTCTGTATCGGAGAATGCCAGCGTGTCGCGGTGAAGCGCCTCGGAGAATGGGGAACCCGGAGTTTCGGGGGTAAGGGTTTCAAGGACGCGGCGGTTTGCCGCGCTGATTGCCGCAAGAATGGGCGTGATGTCTGCCTGTTTTTGTATCCGTGCCAGGTCTTTTCTGCGCGCGTGGTCCGCGTCCCGCTCGCGAAGTCCAAGCAGACGCAGAGGAGCGAGCGCGAGTTGTTTTATATAGTGGCGGGGCTTTGAGAGGATATCGTAGCGGCTGTAGATCCTCCTGATCTCCCGCTGGATATGGCCCTGATTGTCCCGTTTGAAATGAGCTTCGAAGGGGCGGAAAAGCGCGTTGCCCTGCTCTTCAAAGAGTGTTTCGAGCTGATGTATCCACCGTTCGGCGGCCCCGTTTTCACGCTTCACGAGATCAAGGAAGGAATCGATGGCATCTATCAGTCTGGCGCGCCTGCTGTGTCTCCGTTCGTCCAGAAAATCAGGGAAGGTCTCTTTGCGCACGGTCTCAAAGAAACGCGCCGCGAAACCGCCGAAGGCCTCCTGCCCGGCAATCGTCTGAACAGAAGGGGTGGGGGTATAGGGGATGAACCATACCCGGTCACCGTCGAGCGCCAATCCCCGGTTCCGGAAAAAATCGATGACTTCGTCCCGCGTAGCGGCGGGATCGGCCTTGTTGAAGAGGAAGAAATACGGCACCCCTTCATTCTCAACACGACCAAGGGTCCGGGACGGAATCTCGTCCGCGTACTTTTCCTGGCTGGTCACAAAGATAATCAGATCGGCCAGGCGGTACAGATCCTCAGCCATCCGGCGATTTTCCCTGTCGATGCTGTCGAGATCGGGGGTGTCAACCATGACGAGATGGTCAATCTCGTTACGGTCATGCTCGAAAACGATCAGCCTCTTCCCTACCGTGGTGGCATGGGACGGGGCGGATGCTTCTCCGCTCACGGGATTGGAAAAGGGAAATG
>ENA-OSEO01004555-OSEO01004555.1-sediment-metagenome-genome-assembly--contig:-NODE-4555-length-14357-cov-63.816947_pt1 | contig 14357 bp, 9 predicted proteins | sample MGYA00237883_ERZ534232 | MGnify/ENA metagenome assembly ERZ534232 | reverse complement strand
AGGGGGACGCCGATGGAATGAAAATAATAGAATACTTCCGGGCTGATGGCCGTGCCGCCGGTGATGGCCCATTTGGTCCGGGACATGCCCAGCCGATCGCGCAAGGGCCGAAAAACAGCCACGTCCGCCAGCCAACCTAATAGGCGGGACCCCACCCCAATCTTTTCGCCCCTTATTTTGGCCCCTCCCAATCGATAACCAATTTTAATGCTGAGGTTGAAACAGATACGATTTAACCAATAGGCGTTTAAAACCTTGACCCGAATCGTCTTGATATGACCTTCCCAGGCTCGGGGACCCAGCATCAGAACAGTCGGGCCGATTTCCCTTATATTTTGATAAACAGTTTCTTGGGTTTCGGGGAAATTAACAGTAAAACCATAAAAAAGCGAACAGACCACATTGAGTATCTGTTCCGTAATCCAAGCGATAGGTAAATAAGAAAGACTTTCTTCGGTGTCGGTGAAAGGAATCGCGTATCGCAGGGCTTGACCCATCCCGATTATCGAACGATGACTTACCATTGCGGCTTTAGGCAGACCGGTCGTTCCCGAGGTGTAAAAAAAGAGAGCCAGGTCATCGGCCTCAGTGGCTTGGATCATTTTTTCATAGAAACCTTTGTTGTTGCTTTCATATTGTCGGCCTAGTTCCAAAACCTCATCAAAGGTCATAAGCAGGGGATGGTTATAATTCCACATCCCTTTTTTTTCCCAATAAATCACCTTTTTCACTAGGGGGATTTCTTCTTTTATGGCCAGAAGTTTGTCTGTTTGTTCCTGGTCCTGACAGATGACAAAGGTAGAATCAGAGTGCTGAACAAAATATTTGACTTCCGGAGGGGTGCAATCGGAAAAAATCCCCACGGCGCTCGCCCTGTTAGCCTGAGCGCCCAGCTCAAACCAGTAAACGTGAGGTTTGTTTTCTCCGATAATGGCTACCTTGTCTCCCGCCTGAAGACCCAATTGGTGGAGCCCCAAAGACAGCCGTTTGACGATGTCGTAATATTCCGCCCAACTATACTCCTTCCAGAAGCCCCGGTCCTTTTCCCGCAAAGCCACTTTGGAGGCCCCGAATTTCTGATAATAAAAATCAAGCAATTTCGGCAGAGTGTCAGCGGATTCCAACTGCGGCTCCTTGTCGGTTTCGGTATTCCCAGGCTAATTTCAGGATGAGTTTATTCCTCGCCTAAATAAGCTTTGATAACCTGTTCATTTTTCATGATGTCCTGCGGTTCCCCCTCGGCAATTTTAAAGCCGAAGTCGAGGACGCAAACACGATGAGAAATATCCATCACCACGCCCATGTCGTGCTCCACCAGCATGATCGTTGTCTGCCAAAGCTCTTGGACATCCAAGACGAACCGGGCCATATCCTCCTTCTCCTCCGTGTTCATCCCGGCCATGGGTTCGTCCAGCAAGAGTAATTTCGGCTCGGCGGACAAGGCTCGGCCCAGATCGACCCGTTTGCGCATTCCGTAAGCCAGAGACCCGACTACGGCTTTCCGGACCGATTCCAGTTCCAACAGGTCTATGATTTCTTCTACTTTATCCCGGTGTTTCAGTTCCTGCCTTTTGGCCCGGCCCAGGTAGACGCCCGCGGCGATAGCCCCGTAACTCATATGGTTGTGCCTGGCCGCCATCAGATTGTCCAAGACGGAAAGACTGTTATAGAGTTCGATATTCTGAAAGGTTCGGGAAATACCCAGTTTCGACCGCTTGACCGAATTGAGGCCGGTTATATTCTTGCCTTTAAAAAAGATATCGCCTTTTTGGGAGTGGTAGAATCCGCTCAGACAATTTATCAAAGAGGTCTTACCCGCCCCGTTGGGTCCGATCAAGCCCAATAACTCTCCCTTGAAAATGTCCAGGTTGACATCAAACAGAACGGTTACGCCCCCGAAAGAAAGGGTCAGACCGTTGAGAGAAACGATGGCTTCTTTTTGATGCTGAACCACCGGGAGATTCATGAAAAGTTTTTTATTCCCCTTAAAAAAGTCTCAAAAGCCTCGTTAAGAGTGGATTTGAGAAAATCTTTTTCCGGATGAATTTTTCTTTTGGCCTCTTCCCACATGACCAGACCGGCGAAGATGCCCCAAAACATGTCCGCCTGGGCCATGGCGTGGCCTGGAATAAATACTCCCTCCTTCACGCCCTGGTCATAGGTTTTGGCAATCAAGCCAAGTCCTTTTCTGGTTGCGGCGTTCAGCTCTTCCAAGAGGGTCGGCTTGATGTGTAACAGGGTATCCTCAACCTGGAGGTGGAAGATGTTGCGGACCATCAACCCATGGCGCTGAAAAGTATCGAACATGGCCTCCTTGAAGGCGCGAAATTTGTCCTCGACTGATAATTTATTGTTATTATAAATTATTTCCATCTGATCATACATGTGTTTCAAGGGGACCATCATCAGGGAGGCGATCAATTCTTCCTTGCTGCTGAAATAAGTGTAAATGGCCCCGGGGGTGAGTTCGGCCCGGGCGGCGATTTCTTCCATGGTCGCCCCGCCAAAGCCCTTGGACAAAAAGATGTCGCTGGCCGCGGCCTGGATTTCGCGCCGCCGTCGCTCCTTTTCCCGTTCTCTTCTTTCCTTGGAACCCATTCCCAGGTGCTTTCTTTTTAATTAAATATTATTTAGAAACTAAATATTAATATGTCAATAAAAATAATTTAAACATTAAATTTTCTTTCAAATAAATAAAATTCTTCAAAAATGGCGATCTTTACCCGGCCGGTCTCAAAAGTCGGTGATTGCTGAGTTATTGGTGATCTGGATTCCCGCTTGCGCGGGAATGACGGTGCTAACTATGCGTCATTTATCTGAAAGTCGATACTTAACGTCTCTTTTTTACCTGACCCACCTCCACCCGTCACCCCTGCGGCAGCAGGGGTCCAGAAAAGGACCAGACCGAAGACGGGTTTCGCTTTCGAGGCTAGGTCGCAATCCGAAAAAGTAAGTCGAATATACAATAATAAGTGTTAATATTTCATGAACACCTTATATATAGTATCGTGTTTAGGTAAAAATTTTTTACGACCCAGTCTCGAAAGCAGGAATCTACTTCCGCCGGTTAGACTGAAAGATGCTGAAAATGGCCCCGTTCATTGCACTGTTACGGAAATTGATGCATTTCGCTTGAATCGTTGGGCGGAATCATTTAAACCTCAGGTTGGCAGCCACCAGACCTCAACCCGGCCCGGAGATCAGCGTCGATGAATAATTCGCAATATCTGCGGAACTTTTTTGAGCCGTCGAGCGTGGCCCTGGTCGGGGCCAGCGACAATCCCTTGAAACCCCAGTTTTATCTGGTGAAAAATCTACTGGATTCCGGCTATCCCGGCCGGGTCTGCCCGGTCAACCCTCGACTGCAGGAATTCATGGGGAAGAAGGTTTACCCGAACGTGACCAGCCTGCCTGGTCCGGTCGATGTGGCCATGATCGTGGTCCCCAGCCAGGCCGTCCCGCAAACCGTGACCGATTGCGGGCGGAAGGGAGTGAAAGGCATCATCATCGGCGGGGGAGGCTTTTCCGAAAAAGGCCCGGCCGGTCAGGCCTTGATGGCCGAGACCATGGCCGCGGCCAGGCGGTTCGGTCTCCGCTTCATGGGCCCCAACAGCATCGGGGTGACCAATCCCCGGTTGAATTTCACCACGGCCTTTATCGATGCGCCCATGCCCCGACCCGGACCGATCTCTTTCATCACCCAAACCGGTCTGGTCGGCGGGCCCCTTCTTCATTGGATCGACTTCATCGCCAAAACCGCCTGTCTGGGCAACCGGGCCGACCTCGATGCCGATGAAGTTCTTTCCTATTTGGCCGAGGACCCGGAGACCAAAGTGATCGGCGTGCACAGCGAAGGTTTCAACCATCCGGCCCGTTTCGTCCAGGCCGCGCAAAAGTGCCATCTGGCCGGCAAGCCCGTGGTCCTTTTGACGGCCGGTCAATCCGCCCAGGGCGCCCGAATCGCTTCGAGTCACACCGGGTCAATGGGCGCCGATCACTCGATGCTCCGGGTGGCCGCCCGTCAGGCCGGGTCCATCCTCGTGGATGATTTCGACGATTTTTTCCTCACCCTCAAGGTTACGGCCGAAGGCCTCCGGGTAAAACAATCCTTCGGCCTGGCCATCGTCAGCGTCAGCGGGGCGGTCCTGGTCATGGCCGGTGACGCCTGCGCCAAACTTGGTTTGGACATCGCCCCGGCTCAAGGCCCGGGAACCTGCCTGCCCGGCCAGGCCCTGTACGACGTGGGCTCCTGGTCCGGCGACATCCACTTCGGCGAGCTTGTTTATGAATCGACCCGGCAGGCCCTCAGCCAGGACGCCGTCACTCACTGCCTGGTTTATCTGGCCCCGACCCCCCGCCTCTTCAACCTCGACCCTCAGCCGATTTTTTCCAGGCTCCGGGGCGAGTTTCCCGGCAAGGCCATTCTGCCCTGCATTTTCGGCCATCGCCAGATATCGGCCTCCTGGAGCCAGATTTTGGAGAATGAAGGACTGCCTTGTCATTCTTCCCTGGGCCTGATGTTAGAAGCCGTGGCCCGTCATCAAACCTGGCGGAAAAGAAACATCCGATAACTCCACGAACATTTCCCCGTCCTGGTCGCCGGTTTTTGGAGGTCGATTCTCCATCAGGTTGTAATCGTTCCTGTTATCGGTGGTCCGGATTTCCGCTTGCCCGGGAATGGCGGTGCTAACTATCCGTCATTTATCTGAAAGTCGACACTGAATGCGCCTTTTCACCCGACCCAAAGCCCCACCCGTCACCCCTGCGCAAGCAGGGGTCCAGAAAAAGTCCCATCGAAGACTGGGTTCCCGCTTTCGCGGGAACGACGGAACCTCTGCCTTTTCATCCTTGGTTGTGCCCAAAAAGGCATGACGGTTCCTGCGCAAGCAGGAATCCACTTCCATCGGATAGGCTGAAAGAGGCGGGAAATGCCGGCGTGGAGTAAACGATTGCCTCCGGCTCTCTTTTGATGGTTGACCATTTACGACTAAAGACTATATTTTGATTACGGCGAAGGGCCGCCGGGGCGACCGTTTGCCCGACGAGAATAATTAAAGTGTGGATTTAATGAGTCTGATTGAAGAAAACGGAAAAGGTAAAAAAAGACCGAACGTGATCATCCGCCAAATGGAAATCGACGACCTGGCTTCGGTTTTTCATTTGGGTGAAAAACTGTTCACCGCCAAGGAAGTTCCCAACCTGTATCGGACCTGGGACGAACACGAAATAGTTCAACTGTTCGACTCGGACACCGATTTTTGCCTGGTGGCCGAAGGCGAAGACAAGATAGTCGGTTTTGCCCTGGGCACCACGGTGGAAAAGGCCCGGTCGGCCTGGAAATACGGCCTTTTGGTCTGGCTGGGCGTGGCGCCTGAATTTCAAAGAGCCGGCGTGGCCTCGAAGCTGTTCAACTATTTTCGGGACTTGATGGATAAAGAAGGCGTTCGGATTCTGGTGGTGGACACCGAGGCCGACAACCTTGAGGCCCTGCATTTTTTTAGAAAAATGGGCTTCGGCCGGCCGGAGGAGCATATCTATCTCAGCCTGAATCTTTCCGCGCAGAAACGAACCGTCTCGGTCAAAAAGGAAAACAACCACACCCTGCGGACCCGAAAATGAATGCCGTCGCTTCCCCGATCAATTCCGGCCGGCTCCGGCGTCTGCTCAGGCGCCTTCTGGACATCTACAGCCCCTCGGGCAAGGAAGAAGAGATCGTCGATTATCTTTACGGGTACCTCAGGCGTCGAGGACTGCCGGTTATCCGCCAGGAGGTGGATGATTATCGGAGCAACCTGATTGTGGCCCCGGCCAAAGTTCAGCCTGAAGCCGCCTTGATCGGCCATTTGGACACGGTCACGGCCTATGACCTGGAGGACTTCGGTTCGGAGAAGGAAGGCGACTTGATCATCGGCCTGGGCGCGGCTGACATGAAGGGGGGCTGCGCGGCCATGATCGAGGCCTTCACCTGTCTGTGGGAAAATGGGTTCAGCGACATCCCGATCATGCTGGCCTTGGTGGTCGGGGAAGAGGAGGAAGGCGACGGGGCCGAGACCCTGGTCAAGGATTTCCATTTCCCCTGGGCCATTATAGGTGAACCCACGGACCTTAAACCCTGCCTCAGCCACTACGGCTATCTGGAGGTCCACCTGACCACTCGGGGCCGGCGGCTTCACGCCTCGCTGGCCAAACGGGGATGCAACGCCGTTGAAGATATGTTAAAGATACTGCTTAAGTTGACCCGATATATGTCCGAAACACGAAACGAACTCGTTTACAATATCCGGGACCTTTTCAGTGTCGGGGGCGGTTTTGTCGTGCCCGAGGGTTGTGAGGCCTGGCTGGACGTGCATCTGCCGCCGGCCGCGCCGGTGGCCGAAATCACCATGGACCTTGAAGAAATGATCCTTCAGGAAAGACAGGCCGATTCATCTCTTGACGCCGCCGTTCGTTTCACCACTATTCAACCCGGCTACACCCTGCCCGAAAAAGGACCGGTCATCGAAGCCCTGAGGGAAGCCGTCATCGACCAGGGACTTGAATGGACGCCGCTCTCTTTTCCCAGCCATTCCGACGCCAACCAGCTCTGGTCGGCCGGGGTCAAGCCGATCGTCATCGGCTGCGGCCAGTTGGAAAAGGCCCATGGCCCGGAGGAATCCGTGGCCTTCACCCAGGTCCGCCAGGCGGCGGAATTATATTACCGGCTGGCCCTTAACCTGATCCGGGCCAGGGCGGATTAGTCCCGTCATTCCAAGTTGCCTTCAAAGAAAGTTTGTCCGCCTGTCATGGCCAGTCCGCTCAGTGCTGGACCACTTCCCCCCGTTGACGGGGGGACTGAGGGGGGCCGCCGGCAGCGGGATGACGAAGCAATCTCTTTAATTTCAAGGGATGGCTTCGTCGCCCCACCATCGGCCGGGCTTCTCGCCACGACCTGGTTTGGTGATATTTCCAAATATGATTTGATATTCCCCGGCCCGCCCGAGGTGATTCCAACACCCCCCGGATTCTCAGGCCGAACCTTCAAGCTTGACAACTCCCCTCTAGTTGGAGATTATGTTGATATAAGGGTTAAAAGGTTTGGTGTCCTTTGGGATATTTTTACACCAAAAGACCTTTTCGACCAACAGTAATCAGAAAATTTGCGGTTTGTATATAGATGCAATGATATAAGAATAATAATTTTATCGATCCAGTATTTTGATGGCAATAAAACTTAAACTCTCGCTTATAAAATCTTGGCTCTCCTGATTGATCTTCGGGGAATGAGATGTATGAAAACAAAGAGATGAAATTATCATTCCAGGTAAGCTCCAGACTGCCTATTCTACTTGGTGATGAACTTATTCCTGATGCTGGATACGCTGTTTTCGAGTTAGTCAAAAACTCCCATGATGCGGATGCCACTGTAGCCCTGGTTGATTTAATTGACGTTCATGACAAGAAAATTGGCAGAATAACAGTAGAAGACGATGGTCATGGCATGAATCTCGAAGACATAAAGGAATCGTGGATGGTTGTCGGGGCAACTCGGCGACGAAATCAGACAAAATCGGGTGAGATAACTCCAAAGTTTAAAAGGCCTTTCTTGGGTGAGAAGGGAATCGGCCGCTTTGCTGCGCATAAGCTGGGAAGCCGAATAAAACTAATTACCAGAAAGAAAGATAGCCCGGAATATGTCGTTAAAGTAAATTGGGATAATTTCGATCCCGAAGAGCCAACACTTATTGAAAAAGTACCTGCCGATATCATAGAAAAAACACCGGAAAAATTCACTGAAAATAGCACCGGTACTTCCATCGAGATAACAGGCTTGCGCGAAAACTGGGTTCGAGGTCAAGTTCGTGATCTTCACCGAGATATAACCTCAATCTGCTCACCCTTTGACGTACCAGAGAGTTTTCGGGCAGTGCTTTCAGTCACGCCGCAAAAGGAATGGCTCGGCTCTCTATTTTCCTTTGAGGATGTAGAGAGATATGCGTTATTTTCTGCCGAGTGTACAATCGAAGGTAAATCATTCGAATATATGTATTCCATGAAAGGCTTCGATGCCCTTAAAGACCGAGTTGAAGGTCGCGATTTTAAATTCAATCTGTCCTTCCCTGAGAAACAAAAGGTTAGTGATGATACCAGTAAAGAACTGCCGATCGACCGTTTCAGTCTTCAGGAACTGGATTTAATGGACAGGATGGGAAGATTCAAACTACGTCTACTCATGTTCGACCTCACACCTGAGATTCTTCGCATTGTTGTTCCTGAAGACAGAACCGGGCTTAAGCGCTTTTTGAAAGAGAACGGAGGTATAAGAGTATATAGAGGCGGCATCAGGGTGTTTGGCCTGGGTGGTGTAGGTGAGGACTGGCTGAATCTGGGAGGGCGGAGAGTTCAGCTCCCTCAGCGTCGCCTGAGTAACAATCAGGTGATCGGAGCTGTTGTATTAAGCCCCGAAGCGGGAGATTTCCTTAAGGAGCAAACCAATCGAAGGGGATTCACTGAGAATTTTGCTTTCCGGACTTTTCGAAAAGCACTGCTTTACGTTATAAGCCAGATTGAATCAGAACGTTTCAAGGACAAGGAGAGGATAAAAGCTGTTTTATCGGGAATTAAAGTCAAGGCACCCGTGTTGAACGAACTCGCATTGCTGAGGAGAGAGATTCGTAAACTTGGAACAGACGAAGCAGACCAACTGGAGCCGGCCCTCATCAGAGTCGAAAAAGCCTACCAGGAGACAAGGGATATGCTGGAACACGCGGCCAGTTCCGGCATGGCTCTGGCCGGTGTGATTCATGAGGCCGAAAAACAGGTGAAAGGTCTACTATCTGCCGTCCGTCAGGACCCCCTGCCGGTAGAACAAATACGCGAAATGGTCAGGCAGCTCTCCCTCACGATGGAAGGGATTACTTATATTCTACGTAAGTCTCCTGTAACAGAGGAGTCCATGAAAAAACTTGTTGAACACGTCCTGTTCAATGCCGAGCACCGCTTCAGGCATCACGGGATAACTGTCATCAACGGCTTTAACAAATTCCCTGATTTCAAGATTCTATGCTCCAGGGCTCTCCTTGGCCCCGCAATTCTCAACATCATCGATAACGCAATCTGGTGGTTGGACAATAAAGGGCATAAGGATAAAAAAGTTTACGTGGGTCCTTCGCGTGAATTCGGTTACGGCCCGGCGCTGGTTATCGCCGACAACGGGCCTGGATTCATTGATGCACACGAAGATATCATCAGACCTTTCTTCTCTAGGAAGCCGGAGGGTATGGGGCTGGGATTATACCTTGTCAACGAAGCCATGGAAAAACAGAACGGCAGGCTAAAATTTCCTGACCCGGGCGATGTGGAGCTGCCGCCGGATATTCGCGGGGCTGTTGTTGCCCTGATTTTCAGTGAGGACAAGCAATGAATCATCTGTTTTCTACACCTAGGGTGGTAATTGTTGACGACCTAATCAATGATGCCTGGCCGATAGTTGAAGCCATGTCCAAGCTCGAAATTCCTGCAATTTGGTATAAAGGAACAGGTAGGGAAGATTTTCCAAAAGCTCCCCTTAATGGAGTCCGGCTTCTTTTTCTCGATCTTGTCCTCTCAACCGCCGGCTTTGATGCAAACACAGCGGCCGGGGCTGTTTTCAACACAGTAGCACCTACTGTTTCATCAGGTCCTCTGTTATTAGTTATTTGGACGTCTCATCCGGATGACATTAATGCCTTCAAAACCGCTCTAAAAAAATACAACTCTGGACGTGCTGATGATGATAAAGTATTACCTATTGACATAATGGATATGCCTAAGGGCGTGTTTATAAAGCATGAGGAGGCAGATGCCGGAGGACAGACTGGCTCGGTAAATGGCGATCAATTTGATATGCAAGCCATTCTCAACAAAGTCCAAACAATATTGGACGAATTAAAGCCATTTGGCGATTTGCTGAAATGGGAAGCTTCCTGTTCTAAAGCAGCAGCTACTTCCGTCAATGATCTCAGTGCCATGGCTTTGAAACTAGCCAGGGGTACGGACCGATGGCAGGACAAGTTGAGGGAATTAATGGATCAGCTTACCATGGCAGCCGGCGGAAAGGAAGCCATTGCGGATAAAGATTCGCAGGATTACAAAAGTGCCTTGTACGAATCCCTCGCCATGATCCACGAAGATGCGGTTCGCTCTCATGCTCTCTTGATGGACGGACCAGCGATACAACATATTCCGTCAAATATTGACGTGAATACAGTCCCGCCCGCGCTTAACTCTTTTCTGCTTACAGCGTTCTCGGCATCACCAAATGTACCTGGAGTCGTTCTTCTTTGGAAGAACTCAATTTTTAGGGAGCTGCCTTTTCCTGCCAATATCGATGATAAGCCATATAGAGGATTTATCCAAAGCTATTTCGGTAGTCACTACGGGCCGCAAAAAGAAGAAATTTTATCATCCTGCGTTCCCGTATTGATTGAAGTATCACCGGCATGTGATTTCGCGCAACAAAAACGAAAAAGACTTCGCTTTGTTCCCGGTTTGCTAATCCCGGAGCAACTGGAATGCAAAACAGTTAAAAACGCGGATTACCTCAAACGAATAGGTCCCATTCTATATGAGGAGAAAGTCTTTTATTTGATTGTCGAAAGCCTTCATTTCTTTTCAGCACCCTTGGAAACAAATCTTCCAAGCCCGCTTTTTCGACTCAGGTCCCACGTTCTCGTAGACATACAGGCATGGTTGGGCAGCCATTTATCCCGTCCCGGTCATCTGAGTATCTAGGCGCATGTCAGTATAGACTGAACCTGGTCGGCGATCATCAAGCCAAGAACCGGCGGTACGGCATTTCCTACCTGTGAATATTGGGAGGTGCGACCACCGCAGAAAAAGTAATTATCCGGGAAAGTCTGAATCCGTGCTGCCTCCCGCACGGTAAGGCTGCGGCATTGCGATGGATCCGGATGGATGAAATAATGTCCATCCTGTGAGATATGGCTGGTTATTGTTTTTGCCGTATTGTTGTATGGCTGCGCTCTGAAACGATCCGGAAATTTACCACTCAGCGCATTAATATGTGCAGGCAATAAAGCTGCTGGAAATTCGTTAAGGCGCGGTGACTTTCCGAATACGGAGGTGTAGGAGGCAACAAAAAGATATCTATGCAAGTCCCCCGGTATATGGGCTCTCGTCGAGTGGTTAAGGGTTCCTTTCAAGCGGGAATCATGAAACCATTTTCCTTTCCAATCTGGTTCTCCGGATATCTTCGGTACAAACTCTCCTCCGCGGCTCAGATCCATCTCTATGGCTTTCTCCGCTGCCTCCTCTATGGTGTCCTGCAGTTCAGGACCGAAGCGAGCCCGGACTTCCTTCAACCATCTGCTGGTGACAGCCTCTTTTATGACCCTTTGCCAGAGGTCCCAACTGTCCTCTGTGCGTGACACCCCGCTTCTCAAAGGAGGGGTCCACCTGATAACATCCCTTAATGTTGCCGGGGGCGTTTTTTTCAGGCTGGGCGGTAAGTAATCAGTGAGATCCTTTCTGACGCCTATTAGTATCACACGATGTCGGGTCTGTGGAAGTCCGTGCTCTTCCGTACGGACGACAAAGCTTTTGGGGTCACAATCAGGCCCTTGTTCTTCTCCTGTGAGTGAAAAGAGCCGATAGAAGCAGTTGCTCACTTTCAGACCATGGCGGTGCAGAGCAATGTGAGGTTTCTCAAGGTCTTTTAGTATTCTTGGAAAAAGCAGTTCCCTGTCTGCTTTTGCCGAGAGAAGTCCGAGAACATTTTCCATAACAAAGACTGAAGGTTTATGCTTCCCTATAACGCGCAGATATTCCATGTACAGAAAAAACCTGGGGTCCCTCTCCGGAGCATAATCAGGGTTGCCTTTGTTGCGTGATCGACCCGCTTTCGAATAGGCCTGACAGGGTGGCCCACCTATCAGCACCCAGTCGGATGCGTTACCTATCGCCACGCTGATACGTTCATCCAGTTCACCCTCTGGGCAGGAATCAGGATTTCCTAATTCAGCCTGCCAGGTTGCTGATTCTGCTTTTTTTGCTTGCACCGGATGTCGCCTGTACAGTTCTTCATGGGTGATTTCCCTCTGAGTGTAGAGGTAATAATCATCCGGAAGATCTTCACCTGAAAATTGCCGGCAAAAATTGCGTAAACGAAAAGTCTGTAAGGCGTCTTTATCCTTCTCAACTGCGAAGGCCAGTTGATAGAAAGATTTTTTACCGTTAACGGGGCAGAACCCCTCTGCGAGCCCCCCCGCTCCGGCAAAAAGATTTATCACCGGAATTTCAACACTCATGAATGTGTGTCCTTACTTCCAAGCCTAGTCTCAGCACTCGAAAGTTTACTCTTGAGAAGATGTTCGATAGCTGTTCTGTTCTCAGTTTCGCATTCCCAGATCACAATTACCTGCCACCCTTGTAATTTCAGCTCTTTTTCCCTTTTTCTATCACGGTCCACATTCCGCTTGAATTTCTCCTGCCAGAATTCTTTGTTAGTTTTAGGTGATGTGCTTTTCGGACAGCCTTCGTGTCTATGCCAGTAGCAGCCGTGAACAAAGATGACTATCTTTAATTTGGGAAGCACAATATCGGGTGAACCGGGGAGATTACGAGGCCGTAATCTAAAACGGTAACCCATACGGTGCAGCAGGGACCGTACAATCTTTTCCGGTTTGGTATCGCCGGACCGGATTCTGGACATGTTCCAGCTTCGTTTTTCGGGGGTAAGATGGTCCATAGTCCCTACAGAAGGATATAGTTGAATTTTACTTAAAATATATCATACCATTATTAATAGCCGTTAGAAAATAGTTTCCTTTTCATTTGCGGATAACCCTCTTCCCAGCGGTCCGGGGCGTGTCTCCCAAGGGTCGCGCCCGGCCCGAAAAGAAAAGGGTCAGGCCCCGGCCTAACCTCTAGGCTTTTACACATAAACTTTCGCAAAATTGATCGTTAAATCGGGGCGGCCGAGGGGGAAGTGCGGAAAAAGGGGCCGGGAGGGACCCGGCCCCCAAAGGGAAACCTATTTCTTCATCTTCATGCGTTCTTCAATGGCGCTTATGACCGCCACGACCCGGCGGTTCCTCTGGCGGCCTTCGTCGGTCTGGTTGTCGGCAATGGGCCGGCTCTCGCCGTAACCCACGGCGCTAAGCCTTTCCGGAGCCACGCCGAATTTATCGATCAGGCACTGCTTGACCGCCTCGGCCCTTTTCTGAGACAGCTTCTGGTTGTACTTGTCCGAGCCCATGCTGTCGGTGTGGCCTTCCAACACGGCTTGGGTGTTGATATATTCCTTCATGAAATCGGCCACTTTTTTGATTTCATCGTAATACTGGGGCTTGACTACGGCCTGGTCGAAATCGAACTCGACCCGCAGCTCTATGGAGACCTTTTCCTTCAGGATAATGGGGCAGCCGTGCTCATCGACCTTGGCTCCGGCCGGCGTGCCCGGGCATTTATCCTTATCGTCGCAGACCCCGTCCCGGTCTCTGTCCGGGCAAGGAGCCGGCGGGGCCGGCATGGCCTTGGGGGCCGGAGGAGGCGGCGGGCTTGCCCGCCGGGGGTCGTTCTTGAAAGGGGGGCAATTTGACCACATCCGCGCCGCGCCGTACGCTCAACCAGTTTCGCCGCATCTTTCAGGACCCCGTCCTGGCGATCGGCCTGATCCTGGTCTCACTCTTCCTGGCGATCGCCGTGATCTGGCCCATCCTGGCGATGGTGGGCGAAAGCGCCTCCGCAGACGGGCTGCCGCTGTTCGCCCGCTACCTGGGCGAGACCACCTACCAGACGATCATCCTCAACACCGTGGTGATGGGCTTGCTCGTGGCGGCGGTGGGCACGGGGCTGGGCTTCCTGTTCGCCTTCGTGCAGGTCAAGGTCAAGGCGCCCTTCAAGCGGTTCATGCACTTGGTGGCCCTGGTCCCGATCATCTCGCCGCCCTTCGCCGTCGCCACGGCCACGATCGTGCTCTTCGGCCGTAATGGACTGATCACCAAGGGCATCTTCGGCGTCCGCTACGACATCTACGGCCTGCAAGGGCTGACGCTGGTCCTCGCCCTATCCTACTTCACCGTGGCTTACATGAACCTGAAGGGCATGATGCAGGCCCTGGACCCCGCCCTGGAAGAAGCCGCGACCAACCTGGGCGCGAGCAAGTGGCGCATCTTCCGCACGGTGACGGTGCCGATGCTGATCCCCGGCATCCTGGGCGCGTTCCTGCTGCTGTTCGTGGAGTCGATCGCCGACCTGGGCAATCCGCTGGTGCTGGGCGGCAATTACGAGGTGCTGGCGACGCGCATCTACATCTCGGTGATCGGCCTGTACGACACGACCGGGGCGGCGGTCCTCTCTGTGATCCTGCTGGTGCCCTC
>ENA-OSEO01004554-OSEO01004554.1-sediment-metagenome-genome-assembly--contig:-NODE-4554-length-14362-cov-3.706475_pt1 | contig 14362 bp, 7 predicted proteins | sample MGYA00237883_ERZ534232 | MGnify/ENA metagenome assembly ERZ534232 | reverse complement strand
ATTCGGCGATCAACAACGTATGGTCGGATGGGCGTTCTGCCTTGCGTGCGTTCACATCGATCCACGACGCGGTGGATTTGTCTGCCAAAGCCGACGTTGCCCAGATGTGATCCACTCGCCAGCCCAATCCCCGCTCGAAAGCGCCGCGCACGCGAAAGTCCCAAAAGGTGTACTGCCCCGGCTCCCCCGCATGATAGCGCCGGAACACATCGACGAAGCCCCATTCGCGCACCTTTTCCAGAGCAGCACGTGCTTCCGGGTGGAAGTCTGCGTGGGTCACCAGCCGCTTGGGGTCGTGCACATCGATCGGCTCGGGAGCGACATTGAAATCGCCCACCCAGAGCAACGGCTGCGCGGCGGAGTAGTTCCTGGCAAACCACTCCTTGATTCGCGCCAACCATCTCAGCTTATACTGGAACTCCTCGGAATCGACCGACCGGCCCTGTGGCACATAGGTGTTGACGATCGGAATCCCCTGAATGGTAGCATGGATCAAACGGGCGTCATCCGGTTCTCCCCCATCGTCCAAACCCCACCCCACATCCTGTGCTTCCTCCAGGCTGACGATCGCGACTCCGGCGTAGGATTTCTGGCCTTTGAACACCACCGAATACCCCGCCTCACGAATGGGATCGGCAGGGAAATCGGCATCCACCACCTTGGTCTCCTGCAAGCAGACGACATCGGGCCGGTTGGCCTGCAGCCAGCTCAGCAGGAGTGGCATGCGCGCGCGGAGCGATGCGCAGTTGTAGGTAGCGACCTTGAATTGCTTCGACATCGTTCAATCACCTCCGCAGCGGATTGCCCGCTGCCCAGCTCATGTTGGAAAGGACTCCGCCCGAGTTGCATAGCGCTCCTGGCACGCAGGTCCGCATCCGAAACCGAACGGATGCCCCAGGCCCCTATCCATTGTATACTGGTGTTGGCCACCCGTCAACCACCGGAATAAACGCGAGTCCTGCGGACTGGGGACAGAGACTATGCCAATCTTTGACGAGCGCGTGCACTAGCCGGAACGGTGGAATGCGACAGACCGCACGCGGCGCGTAACCGTGGTCAATTGGCACGGTCCGGACCGACCAGGTGAAGTACCGCGGGGCTGGGGACAGAGACTGTGCCAATCTACTAAGGTGTAGACCGGCACAGGGTCTGCCCAGGCACAGTAGCCTCGCGACAACGACCGTGGCGTCGGAGATTGGCCCAGTCACACCTCACGCCCACGACTGGGCCAATCTCCGTATAAGTCTTGCGAGTGTCCGACAGGCGGTTCGCGTGGAGCGCCGTGCAGGCGGAACGCGTTCAAGATTGGTCCAGTCTCCGCTCCTGCGCCAGACTGTGCCAATCTGCCACGGTTTGCTACCGCGCGTGTTGCAGCCAGGCACGCCAGACCCGGCCCAGCTCTTACTGACTACAACTCAGGCTGGATACCTGGTCCCCAAGCAGGCTGTTCTGTTACAGGAGGCATGTGCTAATCGGAAGCCCGCTTCAGCGGGCGCCAACCACCCACTTTCAGGAATCGGATTGTCTGTAGTATAATGTGCCTCGTTGTGCACAATCTCACGGCTCAAGGAACGCAAACGATCATGTCTTATGTAATCATCTGGTGGGTCATTATCCAGGTCCTTGCTGCGGCGGCAGTGCCGTTGGGGTTCCGGCTATTCCGGCACCTGCCGGACCGGGGTTACGCGCTCGCAAAACCGCTCGGACTGCTGCTGGTCACGTACTTGTTCTGGTTATTGGGGATGCTCGGCTTCCTGCGCAACACGACGGGGAGTATCGTTTTCTGCGTGGTGGTCGTTGCCGCCATATCCGTCTACTGCTATTATCAAGGGCATAGCGAGGGACCGTCCCTGCCGGATTTCCTGCGCAGCCGCTGGAAGCTGGTACTGGTAACTGAGCTCCTCTTTCTCGCCGGTTTTGCATTGTGGGCCTTGTACCGGGCGTACAACCCGGAGATATCCGCCACGGAAAAACCAATGGAGTTCGCTTTCCTGAACGGGATTTTGCGCAGCGACCGTTTCCCACCGCTCGATCCCTGGCTATCCGGGTTTGCGATCAGTTATTACTACTTCGGGTACATGATGATCGCCGTGCTGACCCGTCTTTCTGGCGTACCCTCGTCGATCGCGTTCAATCTGGGGATTGCATTGCTCTTCGCGTGGACGCTCAGCGGAGTATTCAGCGCCGTATACAATCTGGTAGCGGCCTTCTTGAAAGGCGCGAGACATCGAGAGCCAGGTGCAACCGCGATGCCGGGCGAGCCGTTGCAGGGCAAGGCGATTGGGTTCGGACTGCTCGGCGCATGGGTCGTGGCGGTCGCCGGCAACCTGGAGGGCTTCTTCGAAGCGCTCCACACGCGGGGACTCGGCTCTGCGGCGTTTTGGGAGTGGCTCGATATCAAAAACCTGACCGGTGCAACGATAAGCGGTGGATGGTACCCTACCGACAACTGGTGGTGGTGGCGCGCTTCGCGGGTCATTCACGACCGTGACCTGCTCGGCAACAGTGTGGAAGTGATCGACGAATTTCCCTTCTTCAGCTTCATGCTAGGCGATATGCACCCTCACGTCCTGGCTCTACCGTTTGCCCTGGTGGCATTGGGCCTGGCGTTAAACCTCATTCTCGCCGCCAACGACCGGACCAGCGCCGCGGTGACCGCAGGAGGCGAAAACGGAACGAGCTGGTTCGAGATCATTTTCGGCGAACGCACGTGGGTGTTCGCCGGCTACGCGCTGTGCATCGGCGCAATCGGGTTTCTGAACACGTGGGACCTGCCCATCTATTTCGCCATCCTCGTTGGGGCTTACGCCGTGCGCCGCCTGGCGCTGCCCATGCGTGGCTGGCTGACCGACACGGTGATCGTGGGGCTGGCGCTGGGTTTGCTGTCTTTCGCTTTGTACGTGCCCTTCTATCTCGGCTTTCAGTCTCAGGCCGGCGGCATTCTGCCCACTCTGTTGTTCTCCACACGCTGGCAGCAATATCTGGTGATGTTCGGCTTGCAGTTGTTCATGGTGGTGGGGTTCCTGGTGGTGCGTTGGAGCGAGATCTGGCGTCCGCTCGACAAACACGAGCGGACGGTGATGTTGCGCAATACCCTTGCCCTCTGGCTGGGGTTGTTCGTGGCAGCTTTTGTCGCGATGTTTGCAATCCTGATCCCACTATTCGTGACCGAGAGAGGCAGAGCCTTTCTCGAAGGTGTACGCAACAATGAGGCGGTCCGGCAGATGATCGGAGACCTGCCGTGGGGACAACTGCTGGGGGAACTGGTTGCCCGGCGGCTGGCAACTCCGTGGACGGGTTTCTTCCTCGCCCTGTTCATCGCCGTGCTAATCGTGCTGCTGCTACGGGGAGTATTGCGCGGAGCGCCTGAGACTCCGGAGACAGGGCACATCGTCCGGACGGCCGAACCCAGCACGACCTTCGCATTGTGGATTATCCTGATCGGATTGCTCCTCACGTTCAGCGTCGAGTTCATGTATCTGCGAGACACATTCGGAACGCGGATGAACACCGTCTTCAAATTCTATTACCAGGCGTGGATTCTATTGGGGATCGGGGGTGTGTACGGCGCTTTCTACGTCCTCCACGGATCGCGGATACGCCACTTGGGGGCACGGCCTATCCGCTGGATGCGTGCGACCTGGGCGATAGGGCTGCTCGCCCTGCTCCTGATGAGCACGGTGTATCCGCTCCTGGCTTCATACAACAAAGCGGGGGGATTCCAGTCGACGCCGACGCTGGACGGCGTCGCGTACATGAAACAGGTATCAGCAGACGATTTCGCCGCCATCCAGTGGCTAAACGCGAACGTTGCAGGTGCACCGGTGATTGTAGAGGCAACCGGCGGCTCGTACAGCCAATATGGCCGCGTTTCCGCACAGACCGGTCTGCCCACCGTATTGGGGTGGGGCGGGCACGAACTGCAATGGCGGGGCAACTACGATGAAGCCGGTAAGCGCGAACCCGACATCGATGCAATCTACGAGAGCCTCGACCCGAACCTGACCTTGACGCTGCTGGACAAATATGGTATAAAGTACGTCTATGTCGGGCCCGTGGAGCGTAGAGACTACGCACCGGCCAACCTGGCCAAGTTCGATCAATTGCTCGACGTCGCATACCGAGAGGGTCAGGTAACGATCTACGAACGACGGCGTTGAGCGCGTGAGCTCCGCCGTGGGGTTGCCGGACGTCCACCTTGCGCGTGGCGTCCTGGCGAACCTGACGGTGCAGGGGTTCACGGCGCGATCCGCACTGCGCCTCAAAGGGCATGGAGTTGAGGTCGTTTCCGAACTCCGGAGCGACACGCGAAGGGCAATGGGACCGTGCCACACGTGGGTCTGCCAGCGCCCGCCAGAAGCAGCGTGGAGCGGCAGCCCGTTCGCAGATCATATCCCGGATTGTCAACCGGGAATACACCATTCGTTGGATGAGGGCAATTGCACACGATGCTTTCCGAAAAGACACCACCCCACAGCGGAGTAGAACTCGTCAGAAGGGACGTACGCCCTACCTCCAAGCCCATTGCCGTTACCTGGCTGACGGGCGAGGTCCTGCTTTACGCCATCATCGGGTTGAGCGCGTTGGGTCTGCGCCTCATGGCGTTGGGCGAGCGTCCGTTGGATGCAGTCGAAGCGCAACAGGCGCTGGCAGCCTGGCAGCTGGTAACAGGGCATGGAGTACAGGTCACAGGCTACAGCCCGCTGCTGTTCCTGGGCAACGCCATCACGTTCGTCCTGTTTGGCGCATCAGACTTCAGCGCTCGGCTGATGCCTGTCTTGCTGGGGATGGTTCTCGTCTTCTCACCGCTGCTGTTCCGCCGTTGGTTGGGGCACTGGGGTGCACTGCTGGCCTCTCTTTTCCTCGCCATCTCACCGACTGCGCTGTATTTCTCACGCCATTTGAGCAGTGAGATCGCGGTCGTCGCTTGCGCGTTGCTGCTGCTTGGACTGAAGATGCAATTCCTGGAATCGCGCGATATCCGGTGGTTGGACGGGGTAACCGTCACTTTCGCCCTGTTGCTGACTGCCGGGCCAGGGGCCTACGCATTTCTGACGGTTGGGATCCTCTTCGCCATCATCATCGTCCTGAGTGGGCGAATGGGACACGGCACGGGAGAACAGGCGCTGATCGCCGGCGTGCGGCAAGTCTTGAGCGAGCACAAAGGGATCGCGGGGCGCTTGCTGGTACTTTTCGTGCTGACGATTCTGCTGGTCAGTACTTGCTTCCTGCTGGTTATGCCCGGTTTCCAGGCAGTAATCGACCAATTCGCGGCCTGGACCGCACAATTGAGTCCGCGTGCAAGCGGGCAACCGTGGTTCCACCATCTGTTGCTCATCCTTTTCTACGAACCGCTCATCCTGGTTTTCGCGTTAAGCGGGATCATTCTCGCCTTCAAAAACCGCACCTTGCTGACCACTTTCCTGGTTTTCTGGGGTTGGTGCTGCTGTACGCCTACACCCTGGCCGGTGGCAAGACTTCCGGTGATCTGTTGTTGTCGCTCGCTCCGCTGGCATTGCTTGCCGGCCTGGCGGCAGGTAGGCTGCTAGAGCAGGTCGTGCGCCTCGGCTCGTGGGAAATCGAGGGGTTGTTCGCGGGGATTCTCCTGCCCGTCACGGTGTACGTGTTGCTGCAACTCACCAGCTATGCGCGCACCGGACAAATGGCCTACGTGTGGTTGTTCGCGATCGGGTTTGTGCTGGCGGTAAGCCTGTTCGTCGGGTACCTGTTCTGGTTGGGACCACACAGTGCGGTACGGAGCCTGGGCATCTGGGCGCTGCTTCTGCTGATTCTGTTTACCTGGGGCGCGAGCTGGAGATTGAACTACGTCCGTGTCTCCGACCCCAGCGAGATCATGGCGACCCAGCCGACCGATCTTGCGATACGGGATCTGTTCCAGACTCTGGAGGAGTTATCGTCCTGGCGGTCGGGTGACCGGCACGAGTTGCCCGTCAGCGTCGTTCAGTCGGACGATGCGGTGCTGCGCTGGTACCTGCGGGATTTCCGCGATGTGCGCTACCAGGAGACGTTGGGCGGGAACACCGCTACGCAGGTCTACATCACTCCTGCCTCGTTCACCGACCCGGCGCTTGAAGGCGCGTACCGGGGACAACAATTCGTGCTATACAGCAACTGGTCCCTTTCCGGATTGCCGGGCACGGACCTGATCAACTGGGTGCTCTACCGTACGGCTCCCCCGCCGGAAACACAGGATATCGTCCTGTGGGCGAAGGGCGGCGGTGGCCTGGGCACGACCGGCAGATAACTCGAAATTGAAGTGGTCCGGAGGATGCAGTTTCCGGACGTTTCCGTAGCATTGTTCGTTCTATACGTGTCACGTATGACAGACTATGAGGAGCGTGAGGCGCTTTTATGGACAAATCCACGCCTGTGCAAGACGTCGAAAACGGACTTCCGGTGGCCGAGCCGGCTGCCGGGGATATGGGAAGCCACGCGAGCGTAGACGCCGTGGAAATGCCCGAAGCCGGGGAGCCTGTCCCTTCCTCGGATACACCGCGGGCCAGTTTTCCTTCACCACGCAGTTTCCTGGATACCCCGCTGTTCGAGCACGTGCACCTCAATGTAGAGACCCTGCTGTATGCCGTGCTGGTCATCGTCGGTGTGCTCACGCGCTTCTGGGAGCTGGGTGCGCGGGCGATCAGCCACGATGAGAGTCTGCACGCTCTCTATTCCTGGAAGCTCTACGCCGGGCAAGGCTATCAGCACAGTCCGATGATGCACGGCCCGTTCTTGTTCCACGCCAATGCGTTGATCTACGCCCTGTTCGGAGACAACGACTTCAGCGCACGAATCGTCCCGGCGTTGTTCGGGGTGGCAATCATCGTCCTGCCCTATTACCTGCGCAAGTGGTTGGGACGTACGGGCGCGTTGCTCGTCGCCTTGCTCTTCACCATTTCTCCGTCGGTGTTGTATTACTCACGGTATATCCGAAACGACATCTACATCGCGGTCTGGGCCATGCTGCTCACGATCGCGCTCTTCAGATATATCGACGAGCGCAAAGACAAGTGGCTGTACCTCGGCGCAACGGCGATGATGATGGCGATTCTCACCAAAGAAGTCGCGTATATGACCGGCTTCATCGGCCTCTCGTTCATCTTGCTGGCAATTGTGTTGGAGCGACTGAACAGCGAAACGCGGCGGGTGGTGAAAGGGGTGATGGCACTCGCGGCCATCGTGCTGTTGATCGCCTGCGCAGTGATTTTGTTCGCCGGCGGAGGTGCGCCGGAAGGCAGCACATTTGCCCTGCTCCAGGCGCTCGTGCAATATCTGATCGTGGCAGCGTGCTTATTGATCGGAGCGGTGTTCGCCAGTATCCTGTACAATGGAGAACGCCAGTGGGTCTGGACAGCCGTGCGATCGATCAGCTGGCGAGCGATCCTCATCTGTATATTGATCGCACTGATCTTGTTCGCTCTGCTGGCAACGACTTTCTTCTCCAACCCGGCAGGGCTGTGGACAGCCGGGGGAGGGGCCATTGCTTACTGGCTGGAACAACATGGGGTCCAGAGAGGCGGGCAACCCTGGTTCTACTACGTCGCGCTGCTCTTGCCGCTGTACGAATTCCTGCCACTCCTGTTCAGCATCATCGCCATCGCGTACTACCTGATCCGCGGCGTCCGCGACGAGAACAATGGTCAAGACCGGCTGTTCGTCGCCTACCTGGTGTACTGGTGGGTACTGGCACTGGTTTTGTATAGCTGGGCGGGTGAGAAGATGCCCTGGCTGGTGGTACATCCGGTGCAGCCGATGATTCTGCTCGCCGGGCGTTTCAGCGGGGATATCATCACGCACGCCAACTGGCAGCGCATTCGCACGCAGGGCGGGATCTATCTGGCTCCGGTGCTTGCGCTGTTAGCGGTTGCCGCACTGACCGCGCTCGGGTCACAGCCGTTCCAGGGCATGTCTATCTGGAATCTGCAGGGCACCGGACAATGGTTCACCGCTGCACTCGCCTTTGTGCTGCTGGCAATCGTCGCTTTCAATCTGATTCGCCGTCTGGGCGGTCGAGCCAGCCTGACGGTGGCAGCGCTGACCCTGTTCGTCCTGTTGGGTCTGCTATCCGTCCGGTTCGCGTGGCTGGCCAGCTATATCAACTACGACTACGTGAACGAGTACCTCGTCTACGCACACGGTGGTCCGGACGTCAAGACGGCGCTGGCCGAGATCGATGAGATTTCCAGGCGAACGGTGGGGGACAGAGAGATCAAGGTCGCATACGACGACGATTCCACCTGGCCCCTGGAATGGTACTTCCGCGACTACAAGAACCGCACATTCTACGGAGCGCAGCCATCCAGGGAATCGCTTGATGCGCCGGTGGTCATTGTTGGCGACAAGAACCTGGATAAGGTAAGGCCCTATCTCGGCAAGAAATACAACGAGTATCGCTACCGGCTGGTCTGGTGGCCGACCGAGAGCTACAAGAATATGTCATTCCGGAGCATTTGGGACACGCTCACCGACCCGCTCAAGCGCGCAGAGTTGTGGGACATCGTTTTCTACCGGAAACACAAATCGCCGTTCAATTCCTGGCCTTACGTGCATCGCTTCTACATGTTCGTGCGCAAGGATGTCGAAGCGCAGATGTGGGACCGCGGCGGCAGCCAGTTTGTGAGCGAGGAGCAAATCCTGGATCTGGACCCGTATACGAAAGGGCAAAAGGAGCATCACGCCACCCTGGCATGGGGACAGCCGGGCGCCGATGCCGGTCAGTTCACCGACCCGCGCGGCATCGCTGTGGATAGCACAGGGAACGTGTATGTGGCAGACGCCGGCAACCACCGGATTCAGAAGTTCGACAACAATGGCAAGTTCTTGCTGGAGTTCGGAAGTGTCGGAGCCGCCCCCGAGCAGTTCCAGGAGCCGTGGGGTGTAGCAGTGGACACCAGTGGCAACATCTACGTGGCCGATACCTGGAACCACCGCGTCGCGAAATTCGATCCCGCCGGCAAGCTGTTGGGGCAGTGGGGCGCGTTCGTAGACACGCAAGGCGTGCTCAGCAACGAACAAACCGGCAGGTTCTGGGGCCCACGCGCGATCGCCTTCGATAGTAAGGGCAACGTGTACGTTTCGGATACAGGCAACAAGCGCGTTCAGGTGTTCACCCCCGATGGCGAGTTCTTGCGCCAGATCGGCGGAGCCGGCGTGTTGGAGGGGCAATTCGAGGAACCGGTGGGCCTGGCGATTGACGGTGATGATAATCTGTACGTCGCCGATACCTGGAACCAGCGGATACAGAAGTTCGATTCCGAGCTCGCATTCGTGAAGTCATGGGAAGTGAACGGTTGGGAAAGCCAGTCGGTTGTCAACAAACCCTATTTGGCCGTAGACGACCAGGGACACCTGTATGTGACCGACCCGGAGAACTACCGGGTGCTCGTCTTCGACAGCGAAGGCAACTTCATGGAAACATTCGGGCAATTTGGCATCGATACGGCATCCTTCAACCTCCCAATCGGGATCGCAGTAGATAACGACGGTCATATTTTCGTTGTCGATTCGGTCAACAACCGGGTGATGAAGTTCGCCCCGCTGGATGGCGAAGCCGTGCAGCAGCAAGAACCCATGTAGTCCATCCCAAATGAAAGCGACGGAACGGACGAACGCCGTGAGAGCGGAGTCTTATGCATGACGTTCGTCCGTCCGTTTGTTACCTGGTGAGTTCATGACCACTTCAGACGCAATGCTCTCTTTACAGACTGTAGTTCACGAACGAAAGAGCAAGAGACTCAAGACTGCCGCGTACTTCATCACGCTGGCCTTTCTGGGGATGATCGCCGCAGCACTTGGACCGGCATTGCCCGGTCTGGCAGAGCACACGCGGACGCAGCTCAGCGAGGTCAGTTTCTTGTTGAGCGCCTTCGCTTTGGGGCAATTGGCGGGCTACCTGGCCGGCGGGCAGTTGTTGGACCGGGTAGCGGGGCACCCCGTGATGGCAATCGCCGTCTGCTGTGCGGCGGTGGCTCTGTTCCTGGTACCGCTGATCCCGCTGCTGTGGGTGTTGTCCCTGGTGCTGTTCCTGCTGGGCGCGTGTTCGGGCATGTTGGACATCGGATGTAACACGCTGCTGATGTGGGTACATGGGCATAACGTCGGCCCGTACATAAACGCAATGCACTTCTGTTTCGGAGCTGGCGCGTTCTTCGCACCGATGATTATCGCGGAATTGACCGAGCGGAGCGGCGACATCAGCTGGGGTTTCTGGGTACTCGCCCTGTTGGGTTTACCGGCAGCAATCGCCTTGCTCGCCCAGCCCAGCCCGGAACGGTGCAACACGGCACAGCACAGCGCCAGCCAGCACAACGCACGGACAGACTACCAGGCTGTCGCGCTGATCGCGCTGTTTTTCTTCGCCTTCATCGGCGCGGAACTCGGGTTTGGCTGGTGGATCTACACATACGTCATCGAACTGGGGCTGGGGACGATCCTGGTGGCGTCGTACATCACCTCACTCTACTGGGGCGCAGTGGCACTGGGGCGGCTGGCCGCGGTTTTCCTTTCGCTACGTTTCTCTCCGCGAACCATCCTGTGGGGCGCGCTTCTGGGTAGCCTCGCCAGCATGGCGCTCATCCTGGCGTTGCCGGATTCCCAGACAGCGATCTGGATAGGCACCTTCGGTGCAGGGTTCACGATTGGCCCGTTGTTCCCCGTCATTCTCGCCTTCGCCGAACGCCACATGCCCATCACCGGACGCGTGACGAGTCTCTTCTTCATCGGCACCAGTCTCGGCGGCATGTTCATCCCCTGGCTGATCGGACAGGTCTTCGAGTCGGTCGGACCGCTCGTGACGATGTTTGCCGTCATGGCAGCGATGATCGTAGCTACCGCCGTATTCGGCGCGCTGGCATACGTGACGAGAGGCCACGTCCCGCTCCGCACAGGTCACTGAACGCAACACCAGCACGTTGATCTCACTATTTCCGGAGGAATCATTATGTCCATCGACTTCGCCAAAACTATCGCCGCCGAGCTCGACGTCAGGCCGGGCCAGGTAGCTCGCGCGATCGAGCTATTGGACGACGACAACACCGTTCCTTTCATCTCACGGTACCGCAAAGAGGTGACGGGCGGATTGGACGAGGCGCAGATCAGAACAATCCAGGAGCGACTGACCTACCTGCGCAACCTGGAAGCGCGTAAGGAAACAGTTCTCAGTAGCATCGAGGAACAGGGCAAATTGACCGATGAGCTGCGGGCACGGATCGAAGCATCCACCACGTTGCAGGCGGTCGAAGATCTCTACCTGCCCTACAAACCCAAACGGCGTACGCGTGCAACCATCGCGCGAGAACGAGGATTGGAGCCGCTGGCGCAGACTATGCTCGCGCAGGAGCTGGAAAAGGGCGATCCGGCAGAGATCGCGGCCACATTCGTCTCGGAAGACGTCCCTACTGTGCAAGATGCTTTCGCGGGTGCACAGGACATCATCGCCGAAGGCGTGGCTGAAGATGCCGATATTCGGGCGGCCATTCGCAACCGGCTGCGGGACGAGGCGTTGCTGGTAGTTGCGGTCACCGCCCCGGAAAAGGACGAGCGGGGTGTCTACCGGATGTACTACGAATACAGCGAGAAGTTCAGCCTGGTGCCGCCGCACCGCCTGTTGGCGGTCAATCGTGGCGAACGCGAGGGCATACTCAAAGTGAAGCTGGTAGGCCCGGACGAGACGATTGTCCAGGACATTCAGAAACGTGTCATCACCAACCCACGTGCGATCTTCGCTGCACACATCAGCGCGGCGATCGCCGATGGATACGCGCGGTTGCTGGCTCCCTCCATCGAGCGCGAGCTGCGTAATGAGCTGACCGAGAAGTCAGATGAGCACGCGATCCAGACGTTCGGCGCGAACCTGCGCCAGTTACTGCTGCAGCCGCCGATCAAGGGCAAGCGCGTCGCTGGCATCGACCCGGGCTTCCGGACCGGTTGCAAAGTGGCTGTTGTGGACCCCACCGGCAAGTTTCTGGGCGGAACGACCATCTATCCCCACGAGCCGAAGAAGCATTGGGACGAAGCGAAAGAGGTCCTGGTCAAATTGGTCGAACAGCAAGAGGACGAGTGCGTCCTGGCAGTCGGCAACGGCACCGCCAGCCGGGAGACCGAAACGCTGGCAGCCGAGGTAGTCGCCGCAGTTCGCCGGCAGGCGCCGGACAAAGCACGTGTCGCCTACGTCATGGTCAGTGAGGCCGGGGCCTCGGTCTACTCCGCCAGCGAGCTGGCACGTGCCGAGTTCCCCGACCTCGATGTCAGCATGCGCGGGGCTGTCTCGATTGCGCGGCGACTGCAGGATCCGTTGGCAGAACTGGTGAAAATCGACCCCAAGTCGATCGGCGTTGGACTGTACCAACACGACGTCAACCAGAAACGTCTCGCGGAGACATTGGACAACGTGGTAGAGAGCGCTGTGAATCACGTTGGCGTCGACGTGAACACCGCCAGTGCCCCGCTGCTGAGCTATGTGGCGGGGATCAGCCGCAAAGTCGCCGATGCCATCGTCAGGCATCGTGACGAGCACGGGCCATTCCGGCGCAGAGACGAGTTGAAGAAGGTGAAAGGCCTCGGCGCAAAAACCTACGAGCAAGCGATTGGTTTTCTCAAGATCCCTGCGGGGGACGAACCGCTGGACAATACGTTCATCCACCCCGAGAGTTATCCGGTCGTCGAACGCTTGTTTGATTATCTGCAGGTGCAGGGTGACGAGAAAGACCTGCCGCAACGCATCGACACGTTACGTCGTAGCGGCAACATGGGCGAGATGTCACGTATGCTCGACGTTGGCGAGCCAACACTGCGCGATATTCTCGATTCCCTGGCGAAGCCTGGCCGTGACCCCCGTGAGGATTTGCCCGCACCAATCCTGCGCCAGGACGTCCTCAAAATGGAGGATTTGCGTGAAGGGATGGTATTGGCGGGGACCGTCCGCAATGTGGTCGATTTCGGGGCATTCGTCGACATCGGTGTCAAGCAGGATGGTCTGGTTCACGTGAGCCAGTTGGCCGAGCGTTACGTCAAGAATCCGTTCGAAGTGGTCAGCGTCGGCGATGTGGTCAAAGTCAGGGTGATCCAGATCGACCTGGAGCGCGGGCGTATCGGCTTGAGCATGAAGGGTGTGTCCTGATATTCCTGACTACAACGAAGGCGCGCTGAGGCTATGCACATGAAGCGAGGTCTCCGATGTCCATGCACATTGGAGACCTCGTTTCGATTCCGCCAGAGCGACGTTTGGCGCACTACCTAGAATTGGATCAGCGAAAAAACGTCGTATCCGTGCAGTTTCTTGACGCCTTCGAGGAATGTCAGGTCGATCAGGAAGGCGAGACCGACGACCACGCCCCCCAACTGCTCGATCAACTCCACGGAAGCGCGCGCCGACCCGCCGGTCGCCAGCAAGTCGTCGACGAGCAGCACCTTCTGCCCGGGTTTCACGGCATCGACGTGCACTTCGAGGACGTTCGTGCCGTATTCCAGAGCGTATTCACGGGCGATCTTGTCCGCCGGGAGTTTGTTGGGTTTCCGCACCGGGACGAAACCGGCATTGAGCTGATAGGCCATTGGTGCACCAAAAATGAATCCCCTGGACTCAATGGCAGCAACTATGTCAATCTCTCTGTCCCGGAATCTCTCCACCAGGCGATCAATGGCGGTCCTGAAGGCCGCGGCATCGGTGAGCAACGTCGTGATGTCCTTGAAGAGAATACCGTCTACCGGGAAATCAGGCACGTCCCGAATCATGCTTGCCAGATCCATGTCTGTCTTCTATCCTCCTGATCGTGTACTACCCACTGTTCTCGACACGCCCAACCCGCGCGCCACACGTAATTTTAACAAATCTGGCGGAAAAAGGCAAAAGGCGCAAGACCATTGGCCACGCATCGGCTGAGCGCCTGGAGGGCTGTCTCAAAAGGACCCGCTGAGCTCCGCGCGGCACGCCCCCTGGAGCAGACTGTCCCAGTCCGCAGGACTTGGTATCCTTAGCGCGGGGCTTCAGCCCCGCAGCACCTCCTCCGTCTGGTTGTCCAGACTGTGCCAATTGACCACGGTTACGCGCTGCGTGCGGTCTGGCGCATTCCACCGCTCCAGCCGGCGCACGCGCTCGTCAAAAATTGGCCCAGTCAGACCTCACGCCACGACTGGGCCAATCTCCGACACCACCGCCGTCATCGCGGGACTGCTGTGCCTGGGCGGACCCTGGACCGGTCTGCACCTTAGCAGATTGGCACAGTCTCTGTCCCAGTCCGCAGGACTTCGTATCTTTAGCGCGGGGCTTCTCAGCCCCGCAGCACCTCCTCCGTCTGGTTGTCCAGACTGTGCCAATTGACCACGGTTACGCGCTGCGTGCGGTCTG
>ENA-OSEO01004553-OSEO01004553.1-sediment-metagenome-genome-assembly--contig:-NODE-4553-length-14363-cov-5.050679_pt1 | contig 14363 bp, 8 predicted proteins | sample MGYA00237883_ERZ534232 | MGnify/ENA metagenome assembly ERZ534232 | reverse complement strand
GAGACGGACTTCCACGGCCAGGGGTTCGAGTGGATCGATTTCCACGACGCGGACAGCAGCGTGATCACGTACCTGCGAAGGAACAAGGCGGCCGATGTCTTCCTCGCGGTCGCGTGCAACTTCACGCCGGTGCCCCGGAGCAATTACCGCGTCGGCGTTCCTCACGGCGGGTTCTGGCAGGAAATCCTCAACAGCGACGCCCAGGAGTACGGCGGCAGCGGACAGGGCAACATGGGCGGCGTCGAGGCCGCGCCCGCCTCCTTCTACGGGAAATTCGACCATACGCTCTCGATCACCCTCCCACCGCTGGGGATGGTCGTATTCCGGAGACAACTGAAACCGGAGGCGGCAACAGAAGACTCGCAGACCAAGTAGAGAACGGCCCAGCAAGCAGAGGGTCCACGATCTGCGCGAAGCGGACGTCGAGTAGCCGCGGGCACAACACGTCACGCCCGGCCGTAGGCAGCCGTGAGCTTCCTGAGCCTCTCGGCCAGACGGGAGGTGGTCTGTCCCGGACCCATCCGCCACCGCCAGTTGCCGTCGCGCTTGGCCGGGAAGTTCATCCGGGCCGCAGCGCCCAGCCCGAGCACATCCTGCATCGGAACAATGGCGATCTTTGCCACCGAGGCCATGGCCACGCGGATCAGTTCCCAGGAGACCTGCGACGCCGAGACCTTTTGTCCGATGTAGTCGAACAGGTTCTGGCGGGTCGGCCGACTGATGTCCTTCTCGAACCAGCCGCGCGTCGTGTTGTTGTCGTGCGTGCCGGTGTAGATGATGAGATTCTCGACGTGGTTGTGCGGCATGTGCACGTTGCGGGCCGGATCGCCGTCGAAGGCGAAGTGCAGTACGGCCATGCGCGGGAAGTCGTGCTGCGACACGACCTCCCGCACGTCGGCGGTAATGTAGCCGAGGTCCTCCGCGAAGATCGCCGCGAAGGGAATCTGGCGGAACAGCTCGCGGAAGAACTTCGCGTGCGGCGCCTGCACCCACTTGCCGTTCATCGCGGTCTTGTGGTCCGCCGGCACCTCCCAGTACGCGACGAAGCCGCGGAAGTGATCGATGCGAACGAAGTCGAACAGCAGCAGGTTGTGCTTCATCCGCTGCATCCACCAGTCGAAGCGCGTCGCCTCGAGCCGCTTCCAGTCATAGACCGGATTGCCCCAGAGCTGCCCGGTCTCGCTGAAGTAGTCCGGCGGCACCCCGGCGACAAACCGCGGCCTCTTGTCCCGCGTCAGTTTGAACAGATCCGGATAGGACCACACGTCCGCGCTGTCGTACGCGATGTAGATGGGCACGTCCCCCGCCACCTGGATGCCCCGCTCGTTGCAGTATCGCTTCAGATTCAGGTACTGCCGATAGAACACGTACTGACGGAACGTCTCCCGCGCCAGCGTCTCGCTCAGGCGGCTCCGGATGGTGTCGAGGGCGCCGGCCTTGCGGTCCCGGAGGGGCGCCGGCCAGTCGCTCCACGGCCGCCGGCGGAAATGCTGCCGCAACGCCACAAATTCAGCATATGGCTCCAGCCAGTAACGGTGTCGTTCGAGGAAGCCCTCATAGTCCGCAGATCTGGGGGTCGCCTGGAAACGCCGGAAAGCAGCGTCCAGCAAGTCGGCCTTGCCCAAGGCCACTTTCTCATAATCGACCGTATCGGCCGGAAAACGGGGGACGCTCGACACGTCCGCCCGGGTGAGCAGCCCCTCCTGGTACAGCAGTTCCGGACTGATCAGCAACGGATTGCCGGCGAACGCGGAGAAGCAGTTATACGGCGAGAAGCCCGTCTTGGCCGTGGTGTGGTTCAGGGGCAGAATCTGCCAGTAATTCTGCCCTGCCGCCTTGAGGAAGTCGGCGAACCGGTACGCTTCGGGTCCGAAGTCACCGACCCCATATTTTGAGGGCAGGGACGTAATGTGCATCAAAATACCACTGGATCGTCGTCGCAACATGACGTAGATGCTCCCAAAACAAAGGCGAGAACACGGACGCTCACGGACGCACACAGACTCACACGGACGCTCGTGTCCGTGAGAGTCCGTGTCCGTCCGTGTTCCTGTGCTTTCCTATGGTATCGCCAGCCCCAGACGCTGCGCCAGGTGTCCGAAGTGCTCGACCCAGCTCGCGGCCTTCTCGTCCGCGGCGGCCGCTCTCTTCTTCATCTCCGGATACTTGTGCTTGGCGACCGTGAAGAATACGTTCTGTGCGTGCTGCAGGTCCATTTCCGGCGTTAGTCCGCGCAGAATCTCCAGCCCCTTCTCGATCGACCACAACAACTCGAGCTCTTCCGGCGAGCTCTCCCAGATGCTGGCCATATTGTTGATCTTGTGGCTGCCCTCGAAGCTCAGCCGCTCGCGGTCGAGCGTGAGCGACAGCCGCTCCGCCTCCTCCGCCAGATCGCGCAGCCGGTTCAGGTCCATCCGGTCCGCCTGGATCGCGGCGCAGATATCCTCATTCAGGATGAACTCGGCCGGCGCCGACAGCGCCTTCGGCAGCGGCATATTCATGTTCCGGATCATCGCCATGATCGCGTAGTTGTGCTCGTAGATATGGCGGAACGAGCTCTCGATCTCCTCCCAGGTGCTTTCGAGCAACCCATTGAGGATCTGACGCTGCTGGTCCTTGAACAGGTGGGTCAGTGAGTAGTTCTTGCTGTCGAAGGCGACGTTCATCAGGCGCATGACCTCGTTGCTGTCGCCCTTCTTGAAAGCCTTGACCAGTTCCAGGCGAATCCGTTTGAACTGCTCGTCGGGCATGCGACCCTGGACCGCCGCGAACAAGTGATGGTCGCCCAGGTACAGCACGGCCGAATCGACCGCGTACTCCTCGAGCGTAATGTTCGAGCGGATCTTCGTCCGATTCGTCGTCAGGACCTGGACGCCGGCCTCGACGTGCTCGAAGTCCTCGATCTCGGCGGAGTAGCAGTAGATGGCCCGCTTCTCCTCCGACGACTCCTCGAACACCGAACTCAGCGCGAAGTGCGCCCCGACGCGGTGCAGATCGACGCGGGCCGGCTCGACGTGCGCTTCGTAGACCTCCTTGCCATTGACGAAGGGCCGCCGGTTCGTCGGGGCGTTCAGCAGCATGTTCTTGAAGTCGTTCTCCAGGTTCCAGTTCTGGATCTCGTGGCACAACTGCATGGCCCGCGAAGCGTACATCATGACCTGCACGGTCTCGATGCCCGAGATATTGTCGAAGAACCAGCCGCAGCTCGTGTACATGAGCATCGCGTTGCGCTGCATCTCCAGCAGCTTCAGAAAGATCACCTGATCGTGGCGTTCCAACTCCTTCCCGGCCATCCGGGCCATGAAGCCGTTGACGTTCCGCACGGAGCGGTCATTGATCACACGGATGTACTCGTTCCGGATGCGCCAGGGATCGGCGCTGTAGGCGGCCATACGATCCTGGTATACGGTGGCGAGCCTGTCGCGCAACCAGTCGAAGGCCTCCCGCAGGGGAGCCCGCCACTGCTGCTGCCCGGAGCAGGACTGGTCGGCGGCGCAGCCGCAGTTGCTGCGCCAGCGCTCGACGCCGTGCGCGCAGCTCCACGAGCTGTTTTCCCAGACCTCGGCCTCGTGCTCCGGCGGGAACTTCTCCAGGTACTCCGCATAGATCGTGATCTTCGCCAGGTTGTTGGCCTCGATGTGGTGCAGGCAGTAGGCCAACGCCATATCGCCGTGATGGTGATGATGTCCGAACGATTCGCCGTCGGTGGCCACGTGCACCAGGCGAGCCTGGTCGTTCTCGTTGGGGAACGAGTTGACCATCCGCATGGCGAAGTTCTCACCGCTGTGGAGCAGTCCGCCGTAGGCGATGCCATGGGAGACCGGTCCGTTGTAGAAGAACAGCGTGATCTGCCGGCCGGAAGGCAGGTTGCAGAGATAGGGTACGCTCGTGTCCAGGTCACCCTCGTTCACATCCCGCCAGCGGCGCGAGCCCGTGAGGCGCCGAGTCCGTTTGGCTTGGCGCGGGGCCAGGATCGTGAACTTGATCCCGTGCTCGGCCAATACTTCGAGCGAGGCCAGATCCACGGCCGTCTCGGGCAACCACATCCCCTCCGGCTCCCTCTGGAACCGCACCTTGAAGTCCTCGATGCCCCAGACTACCTGCGTGTGCTTGTCATGCTCATTCGCCAGGGGCATGACCATGTGGTTGTACGCCTGGGCCAGCGCGCAGCCGTGGCCGGAGAACTTCTCCACGCTGCGTCGATCCGCCTCCAGGACCATTTCGTACACGTCGGGAGCGTGCGACTCCAGCCAGTACATGAGCGTCGGGCCGAAGTCGAAGCTCATGCTCTCATAGTTGCTGACGATATCGATAATCCGCTTGTCGGGCCCAAGAATCCTCGATGCGGCGTTCTGTCGGTAGCACTCCTCCGTAATCCTCGCGTTCCAGTCGTGATACGGGTAAGCCGAGTCTTGCAGCTCGACGTACTCGAGCCACGGATTCTCCCTCGGCGGTTGATAGAAATGTCCGTGTATACAAACGTATTTTTCCATCCAGTACCTTTCTTGGCCACTTCGGAGTTGCAGCGCTCCTGCCTGGACCGCTGCCCACAGAGCGCAAAATCATATCGCAACACAGGCGGCCACGCAACTGGGCTCCCTCAATTTCCGTGGCAGCGTCGGCTGCGAATGTGCGGTCATCCCGGTTTGTTGTGGCAATCTTCACAAGACACGGGATTCTCAAATCGGCCCTTGCCACAGGAATTCGTCCTGATAGGCTGTCTGAGTTGTCAGACCCAGCCGCGCCATCCAGGAGAGAACAAAACCCTCTCCGGACAATACACCCCGGCGCCGAAGGAGTTCGTTGCGCAGCGTCGATGCAACCCGGAGCACAGAGGCGGAATCCAACAGGGAGCTTGTGTGCCGGTGGTTGCCGGCGTACACTACCTGACGATGGTAGACGCCAAAAGCATATTTTCAGGATAGGCATTTTCGATAACAGGACGGCAGGCTGATCTATGAGTCGATCGCAAGGCCAACGCAAGATCATGTGCTCTCTTCTCCTCGGGTTCGGCTCGGTCCTCTGGTTCTCGTGTAGAGCAGAGGGTGCCGTGGTCGGCGGCATCCAGACCGACCCACCCGTAGGCCTGATCGCTGTCGGACCGTATGACGCCGGCTTCGTCGAACTGTCTTCGGGACGGCCGTTCGTCCCCTTCGGAACGAATTACTATGACCCGCATACCGGCTGGGCCCCCAAGATCTGGCGGCGCTTCGACCCCGACAACATCGCGAAGCATCTGGAGGTCATGAGCCGCCTGGGCGTCAACTGTGCGAGGGTCTTTCTGACTGCCGCCACGTTCCAGCCGGACGTGAACGAGGTCAGCGAAGCCGCCCTCAAGAAACTGGACACGCTGATCGCGATGGCCCGCCGGTCCGGCATCCGACTGATCCTCACCGGACCCGACCACTGGGAAGGCAGCCCGAGTTACTGGAAGCCCGACCGATTCGCCGGTGAACAGGCCCTCAAGGCCTTGGAGAACTTCTGGCAGGTCCTCGGCCGGCGGTACCGCGGCGAGCCTGCGATCCTCGCCTGGGACCTCCTGAACGAACCCCACTTGCCCTGGTGGGTCGAGACGTGGCGGCCGAAGTGGAACGCCTGGCTGGAGGCGAAGTACGGGAATCGAGAGGCCCTGCAGACCGCCTGGGCCGGTGTGCTCGGAGAGAAGGAACCGTGGGGAAACGTCGCCGTGCCGGAGAACAAGGCCGACCGAGGCAATCCCCGCTTGCTCGACTGGCAGCTCTTCCGAGAGCATCTCGCCGACGAATGGGTTCGCAGGCAGGTGAAGGCCATCCATCAAACCGACCGGACCCACATGGTAACCGTCGGCTATATCCAGTGGTCCTACCCGCTCGTGCGGACGGGCCATCCGAGCTTGTACTCCGCTTTCAATCCGAGGCGGCAGATTCAGTGGCTCGATTTTGTCTGCGTTCACTTCTACCCCCTTCTGGGCCGCCCGTTCGAATCCCAGACGGCGTGGGACAAGAATCTCTTCTATTTGCAGAGCGTCCTGGCCTATTGCCACCTGGGCAAGCCGGTCGTCCTGGGCGAGTACGGCTGGTACGGCGGCGGCGCGCCGCGAAACCTGCCGGCATTAACGGAGGACGAGCAGGACCGCTGGATCGTCGCGGAGATCGAGGCCTCCCGGCGCGTGGCGGACGGCTGGCTCTCCTGGCCCTTCGCGGACACGCCTGAATCCACCGATATGAGCCAGTTCGGCGGGCTGGTGCGGTCGGATCTGGCGCCCAAGCCCTGGGCCAGAAGCTTCCAGAGCTACGCGTCGCAACTGCTGACTTTGCCGCAGCCCACGCCGGCACTGCCGGCCTTCGACTATCCGCTCTCCCTGACGACCCCCGCCGACGAATTGGCGCCCATGCACGAGGAATACGCAGCCCGGGTACAGGCAGCGATTCGGCGGTAGAGGACAGGTCCCATCCGTCCGATCGTTCCCATAGGTCTCATTTCCTGTCATCCGGCGCGGCCGGCCGAGAGGTCCCCAAACAGCGTCAGCGGCGCGGTCCGCGTGATACGAACTTGAGCGAAGCGGCCGGCCAATGACGGCGCCCCGTTGAAGACAACGATATGATCGCCCGAGGTTCGTCCCACCAACTGCGGGTGATGGTCGCTATCGGTGGGATTCACATGCGACTTCTTGCTGGGTCCCTCGACCAACACCGTGACCTCGCGACCCAGGAAGTCCCGACTCAACTCCTCGCTGATCCGCTCCTGGACGGCCAGCAACTCGACATTCCGTCTTTGCTTGACCTCGTCCGGGATCGTGTCGGCCAGACGGCTGTCGGCGGTCGTGCCCGGGCGGGGAGAGTATTTGAACACGAAGCAATTCTTGTAGCGTGCCTTCTGGACGAGCTCCACGGTGGCCTGGAAGTCCTCCTCGGTCTCGCCGGGGAAACCCACGATGAAATCCCCTGCAATGGCGATGTCCGGCACAATCGTCCTCGCTTTGTCGAGCATCTCCAGGTAGTGCGCCGCGGTGTAGTGGCGGTTCATCGCCCGCAGAATCCGGTCGGACCCGCTCTGGGCCGGCATGTGTAGGTACCGGCAGACCTTGGGCGAGTCCGCCATCGCTCGCAGGATCTCCTCGTAATGGGCATCGCAGGGGTAGCTCGTTACAAACCGGATCCACTCGATCCCCGGCACCTGCGTCGCCAAGTCGAGCAGATCCGCCAGGCTGTAGGTCCGTTCGCCTTTGGTGTACCGGTACGAGTTCACGGTCTGGCCCAGGAACGTGATCTGCCGAATCCCGGCTTCCGCCAGTCTCTTGACCTGTGAGAGGATCGCCTCCGGCGAGCGGCAGGCCTCCGGACCGCGGACGTAGGGCACGACACAGTACGTGCAGAAGTAATTGCAGCCCCGCATGACGCGCACGAAGGCCTGCCCGGGAATCTGCCTGTCTTGAAGGCTGTGGATCGACTCGAAACCATCCAGGGCACCGTCGCCGTCCGGGCTCACTTGTCGAATCCTCTCGGTCACGGCGATCCGCTTCTCCTTGCCCGTCAGCGTCTCCTCGATCAGATCGGCCAGTTGCGGAATCTGGGCCGGGCCGCACACGATGTCCACTGCCTCATGTTCGAGCAACGTATTGCCCAATCGCTGGGCCATGCACCCGATGACCGCAACGACCATCCCGGGCCGGTGCGTCTTCAGATGCTTCAGATGGCCCAGATTGGAGAGAACCCGATCCTCCGCATGCTGCCTGACCGAGCAGGTGTTGATCACGACGGCGTCGGCCTCCTTCACGCTGTCGGTCAGACAGAAGCCGGCCTCCTGCAGCGCAGAGGCCACCAGGGCAGTGTCCAGCTTGTTCATCTGGCAGCCGAAACTCTTGATATGAACGACGCGATTCTTCATAACAACAGCAGCATAGAACACGTAAGACAAAGAATCAACTCGCGGCTCTCGCCTTCAGGCGAGGGCGGTTCACTCCTCCACGGACTCCCGACCCCTTTGCAGGAAGATCGCGCCCGACCTTCCTACCCTGCGCACGCCCCCCTTCCTTCCGGAATTGGGTTCGTTTCGCACGATCGATCGTGAAGCGTGAAGGGTGAAGCATGAAGCGGTTCGGGCACAGACCGCATCGCCCGTCCCTCGTCGTTCGTAGTGACGCCGTAAGGCGTTTCCGTAGCATGGGCGTCCCGCCCATGATTCCCGCTCGCTGGCGGGTTCGTAGTGACGCCGTAAGGCGTTATCTTCGCACGTTTGAAGTGTGAAGTCTGATGTGTGGCGCCAGAGCCATCGCCTGCAACTTGGCACTCGACCTTCGCCCCTTCCTCCGGAACCACGTTTGCGCCAAACGAAGCCAATTTCGCCGGTGCTACGGACTCCTCACCCGCCGCCGTGTGTGCCTCCCGTTCCCGGCGCAGCTCGGCCATCGTCCGGTACAGGCTGCTCTCGATCCGGCGTTCGTACATCAGCAGTCGGTCCAGCACCCGCGCCCCGCCGAAGTCTTCCACGACCACCCGGCCCAACGCGGCGTCCTCGTCGAACAGGCCGGCCAGGCCCTGCTCCCACTCGCTGCCCTTGAGCTGCTTCCACTCCTCGTGCCGGGCTTCCAGCAGCGGCGTCGGCTCCCCCTCGTCGAGCGCCGCAAAGGCCGCGTTTTGGAGCCGTTCCGCCCGGCGTAGCCGCCAGGAGAGCCCGACGACCCGTTCCGCGAGCATCGCCTCCACCGCCCCGGCCGGCGCCAGCTCATCGAGCATCCCCTCCCGGTAGAGCTCGAATTGCTCCGGATCTTCCCCTTGAATGACCGCCTCCCGCGCCAACAGCCCATGCTTGAGCGCGTTCTGGGAGGCCCGTTCCTTCCCCGCCGCGGTACGCGGCCCCGTGGACTTCTGCGCATTCAACCGATTGGCCTGGATCTGTGCCATGCTCGCCATGATGATTCCCTCCAAATTCGCGTTTTGCGTCGTGCGCCTTGCGCTCGATCGCCCCCACGGGGCGACACGCGGCATATTATACCATATCAACCAGTGGTTTTCAACAACAATACAACAAATTCGAACATATTTTCCCTCACCTAACCCCTTGTCCCGTCGGGAGTAACGAAACACCCCGAAGAAATCTTCACCACGGAGGCACGGAGACCACGGAGCAGGACGAACTGAATTTGAAGATCACGTTGCCTTGACGGTCTTCGCCACAGAGGGCACCGAGGGCACAGAGACGGGGCGACCGCGGTAGGGTGGGCTCCGCCCACCGTCTTTCCCATGCGAGCGACAAGCGACGAGGGCCGAGCGACGGTTCATCCGCCAGTTCCGAACGGACCACGGGTCACGAGTCACGGGACACAGGGGATCATCCGCCGATTACGCCCATTGACGCCGATTCCGAACGGACCACGGACACAAGCGTAGGGTCTTCTTCTCTGTGACCTCTGTGCCCCTGTGGTGAATCCGCTTCCCGGCGGCTCGGCCGCAGCCCAAAGGCATGCTCACACGAAGTCACCAAGACACGAAGGAAATGACCCCCTAACTTGTATTTTAAGGGCTGGCCCCGCTCTTCCCCGGGAGTTGTGATATCCTTGGAGGACGACACGAGACCGGTGTAAACAAGGTTTGTCGTCTGTGGATTACGGCAATGGCGGACAAGAGTATCTTTAAGGTGATGTTCTGTGGTCCTGCTGATGTAGAGCCGGAGCGATTAGTTTTCTCCGAGGCAGTTCAAACCTGCTCGACGCTCCTAGAGACGGCGCAGAGAATTGTTGCTCTGTTGCCTGTTCATTGGAGGTCCGATCCGGTCATACAGGGGTGCAAGCGAGGGCAGGCTGCGATAAACGAGCAGTTGGTTGGCCGTGCGGATGCACTGGTCGCCGTGTTTCATAGCCGCCTCGGTTCACCGACCGGGATAGCCGATTCGGGTACTGTGGAGGAGATCGATAATGCAATCGCGCGAGGCATCCCTTGGCGTGCATATTTCTATAATGGACCGTTGCCAGCGGTGTCGGACACGAATCAACTGCAGAAAGTGAATGAGTACAAGAAGCGTCTACAAGAGAGGGATTTCCTAACACCGGAGTATGTGTCACCGACAGAACTGCTGCTCGACCTCCTGAAATGGCTCTTCAAGGTGTTCTACTCAGAAGTCCGAACTCCAAACGATTCAGGGAAAGACGAACTCAACAACATGCTGAGGATGCACGATTTTCTTTCAAAACCCAGGGCAAGACAACTTGCCAACGTTCTGTACACGGTAGCTGGCACAGAAACAGATGCGCTGCGGACTCTTGCATGTATCAAGCCGCGGACTCTTGCTGAGTACGCTCAGCACTATGAGTGGAAAGTGAAGGTATACCACGACAGAGTGCTCCGCAACGCTGTCGAGGATTCATTCTTTGACGGAGATACTGTTGATGAAGATACTGCTCATACCATGTGGCAGAAAATCGTCTTGCCTCGATCCAAGAAGCAGCCCGAGAGGCTTTTGGAGGCCTATGTGCTGTTCGATGATACAGAACTCAAGACAGTCTACTTGGATGATAGACTCCGAACCGAGTTGGACGAGCTGTTGAAGAGGCTGCGATAGAGATTCGCTGGACCACAAGGATATTGCGGACGATATATTGGGGACAGTCATGAATGGCGGTTCCTTAAGCGCTATCGGTCCCTATCTTGGATAACCGGTGGATAACCGGGACAGCCACCTATTATTGGCCTCCGCCATCCTGTTTCGCCCGATATCTGGACTGGCACAACTGTCCAACTCATCTCGACGTCGCCAGGTTCGTCCGGCATACCGGAACCGTGCTACGGGACCTCAATCCATCTCGAAACCGCCGTCGACGTTGAGGGCCTGGCCGGTGATGTAGTCCGCGTCGGAAGAGCACAGGAAAGCCACCGCCGCCGCGACCTCCTCCGGACTGCCCGCGCGCCGAAGAGGGACTTTCTCAATGAAGGCTCTCATGGCCTCGCCCGGCTGGGCGGATTCACCCGACGTGCTCGCTCGCGTTTGGGGCTCCTGCGCCATGAAGCGGGCACGGTCGCGGTCGATCTGCTCCCACATGGGCGTCGGGACTACGCCCGGACAGACGGCGTTGACGTTGATGTGGTAGGGACTGAAGGCCAAAGCCGCCGACTGCGTGACACTGATGATCGCGGCCTTGCTGGCGGCGTAGGCCATTTGGAGACTGCGTCCCCGCCGGCCGGAGATCGAGGAGAAATTGACGATCTTGCCGTGGCTCGTGGCGAGGGCATCCTGCCCTTGCTCTTTGTCGTCCGGCGTCCTGAGAGAGCGAGGCCAAGATGGCCTCGCCACGAAGAGCGACCGTCAAGGCCTTCGCTTTGCCGTTGCCGCCGGACACGCCGATTACGCTGACTGCCCTGCGGTGCTCCCTTGCACAGACTCGGTCCGGCTCGTACAATGGTCCGCTGCTTGTGAATCACGTATCGGGAGGTATTATGAAACCACGGCGTGCAGCTCTCATCATCACCATCTGGCTCTGCGCCTGCGGAGCCGCTTGGGCCCTGGAGAAGCCGCTGAAGGTCACGTTCGAAGGCCGGGTCTCGGAACACAAGTGGCCGCTCAAGGAGTTGGCCGCCGATCTGCCCTCGGACTGGTCGGAGTATTCGCATCTCGTCCTGGAACTGCGGACTTCCTCGCCCCAGCGGTTCTCGCTGTGGCTCTACGCGACCGAAGGCCGGCGCCGGCTGATGATCCAACCCTTCGGGCAGAACGTCTGGCTGCGGGCGTCCGTGCCGCTGCAGTACTTCAAGGGCAAGGACCAGCGGGGCTCCGACCTGGCCTCGACGAACAACCGGCGCACCGGCTCATTCTGGATGGGCGTCTGGGGCCCGTTCGGCGACCTGAAGAGCATCGAGGCGCTCGGCGTGACCATGGACTATCCGCTGGACGGGGCAGCGCTGGAGATCCGGTCCGTGAGCCTGGCGAAGGAAGACGCCGGTTCGGAGTTCCTGGAGGGGCAGCCGGTCGTGGACGAGTTCGGGCAGTGGGCCCACGCGGACTGGCCCCGCAAGATCAAGAGCCGTGAGCAGTTGGAGAGGGAACTGGCTGAGGAGGAGAAGTCCTTCGCCGGCGGCGATGAGTTCGGCTACTGCGAATATGGCGGATACAAGAGCACCCAGGCCCGCGCCACCGGCTTCTTCCGCGTCGAGCAGATCGACGGCCGCTGGTGGTTCGTGGACCCGGACGGGCATCTGTTCCTGTCCACCGGCTCCGACTGCATTCGGCCGGCGGGCGATCGGGACCGGCAGGCGGCCGGCACGACCCTCGTGCATCGGCGCATGACCGCCTGGGGCATGAACACCATCGGCAACTGGTCCTCCCTGCGCCCCTCCGAAGACGGCCGGCGCAAGGCCTACGTCGTCTCACTCCGCGGCCCGCGCGGACAGGCCGCGTACCTGGGCATGCCCGACGTGCACTCCGACGAGTTTGCGCGCGGCGTCGAGCAGGCCGCAGAGGCCCAATGCTCGCAGTATCGGAGCGATCCCTGGCTGCTGGGCTACTTCCTCGGCAACGAGCCCCCCTGGCCGGGTCGCGAGAGCGAACTGGTGGACATGTTCCTCAAAGGCCCCGCGACCGCCACGCAGGCCAGACTCAAAGAGTACCTTGCCCAGGGCGACACGCACCTACGCCGCGAGGAATTCGTCTACGGCATGTTCGAGCGCCACCTCACGCTGATGGGCGACGCGATCAAGAAACACGACCCGAACCACCTGAACCTGGGCATCCGCTTCGGCGGAACGCCCGACCCGGCCATCATGCGAATGGGCCGGACCTTCGACGTGTGCAGCATCAACGTCTATGAATACGAGCCCACGAAGCAACTGAAGGCGGTCTACGAGGCCACCGGCCGGCCCATCCTCATCGGGGAGTTTCATCTGGGCGTCCCCGCCGACGGCCTCGGCGCCGGTCTCGTCCAGACGGCCAACCAGGTCGAGCGGGCCAAGGGGTATCGCTATTACATGGAGCAGGCGGCCGCCCTGCCCGGCTTCCTCGGCGCCCACTGGTTCCAATGGAGCGATCAGCCGGTCCTCGGGCGCATGGACGGCGAGAACTACAACATCGGCTTCGTCGATGTCACGGATCGCCCTTATCCCCAGATGGTCGAGGCCGCCAAGGTGACGCACAAGCGTCTGCACGAAGTCCATGCCGGCAAGCTGGCGCCCTTCGCCGAGCGGCCCAAGGCGTCGAAGGCCGGCACGCCGGACTCGCCCTGGCGCGTGACCAGCAACGATTAGCCAAGGGTGTGCGGTACGCACCGCTTACCCCCGATTCCGGATGAACGTACGATGCACAGAAGACTCTTATCATTCTGTTGGTTGATCGGGACCCTCGTTTCCGCGGCAACGGCACAGAGTTCAAGGACTGGCGGATTCGGCGGCACTCGCCCGCCGGCGGACAACGAGCGCGGGCTGAGGCAGCTTTCGCCGGAGGAGATCCCGCCGAACCTGAACTTCTACGCGATGGACCCGCTCTACGATCCGAACGTGGTCCTCGGCTGGTCGCCGACGCGGATCGAAGAGAAGCTCAACCGAGGCATGTTGGCCCTGCCGACGGCCGACGGCAAGGTCTACCTCGGCTGGCGTCTGCTCAAGAGCGACCCGCCGGACGTGGCCTTCAACGTCTACCGCTCGACCGCCGGCGCGGCGCCCGTGAAACTCAACGATCGACCTGTGACCACGACCACGGATTTCATCGACGACAAAGCGCCGCTGGATCAGGCCAACGCCTGGTTCGTCCGGCCGGTCGCCGAGGGCAAGGAGCAGGAGGCCTCCGAATCCGCAGAGCTTGCCGCCAATCCGCCAGCACAGCAGTACCGGTCCTTTCCCTTGAAAGACGACATCCGCGGCGTCGCGACGGTCGGGATCGCCGACCTGGACGGCGACGGCGTCTACGATTTCGTCGTCAAGCACCCCGGCGGCGGCAAGGACCCCGGCCGCTCCGGCCCCAATCGCGGTTCCTACAAATACGACGGTTACAGCGGCCGCACCGGTCGATTCCTCTGGCGGATCGATCTCGGCTGGAACGTGGACATGGGCATCTGGTGGACCCCCATGGTCGTCCGCGACCTCGACGGCGACCACCGGGCCGAGGTCTGCGTCCGGACCTCGACCTACGCCGCCACGCAGGACGACATGCTGCCCAGCGGCAGGACGGGATTCCTCCTCGACGCCCCCGAGCACCTCGCGATCTACGACGGCGCCACCGGCGCGGAGATCGACCGCGTCCCCTGGATCGAGTTGGGCACGGTCCAGGATTGGGGCGACAACACCGGCAACCGCGCCAGCCGGCACATGCTCGCGGTCGCGTACCTCGACGGCAAGACGCCCGCCGTGCTGGCCGTCCGCGGCACCTACGGCATGATGAAAATCAACGCCTACGTCCTGGAGAAC
>ENA-OSEO01004551-OSEO01004551.1-sediment-metagenome-genome-assembly--contig:-NODE-4551-length-14381-cov-3.014541_pt1 | contig 14381 bp, 13 predicted proteins | sample MGYA00237883_ERZ534232 | MGnify/ENA metagenome assembly ERZ534232 | reverse complement strand
AATCAGGGCCTCTTTTTCGGTGCCGGTGATGATCGTATCAAAGGTTGACACCCTCTGAACCAGAATGCCGGTTTTGGGATCGAGCTGCTCCGGACTTCGGAAATACGACGAAACCCGTTTTTTCAGATTCTGAGCCTTGCCAACATAGATAACATCGCCGCCGGCATCTTTCATCAGGTAAACGCCGGGAGTCGGCGGAAAACCGGCTGTTTTGTCTTTGAGTTCCGCGATGTCAGTCATGGACCGCTCAAAACCGCCTGGCCCATCCAGGCTCAAAAGGCTTGATAAAATTCATGTTCCGGTTATTTAACCCTTGTTTTCAGGAGGCGGATCGCCGGAGGCAGAACGTCCCCGATCTGCTCGTCGAACCGAAGTTGAGCGATCCGATCCAGCGGCGTCTCGCCCTTGTTGATAATCACCAGTTTGGCTCCGCTCTGAAAAGCAATCCTGGGCAGATTGGCCGCCGGCGTGACCACCAGGCTCGATCCCACCACGATAAATAACTCGCAGTTCTGGGAATGATAAAAGGCCTCCTCAAGGTCCTTGACCGGCAGGGAATCCCCAAAATGAACCACGCTGGACTTTAAATCTCCTCCGCATTCGCAACTCGTGACCGCACCCACGGTATAAGTTCTTTCGCAGGTCATGCACCTGGTCAAAGCCACGTTTCCGTGAAGCTCGGCCAGCCGTTCGGGCTTGATCCCGGATTTAAGGTGCAGGTTGTCTATATTCTGCGAAATGAGGAACTGGAGCCTCCCCATCTCCTGAAGCTCAAAAATAGCGTGATGCGCGATGTTCGGTTCGGACTTGGTCCAGTCTATTTTGCCCTGGGCCGGAGGCAGTCCCTTATCCCGGCGGGTCCATACCCCGTCCGGTCCCCGGAAATCCGGCAGCCCCGAATCGGTGCTGATTCCCGCGCCGGTGAAAACAACTATGCTTGGGGTTTCAGCCATCCAATCCACCATGTTTTGAATCCGGTCTTCAATATCTGGCCTGGCCATAACTGCTGACTCCTCTATTTAAAAGGCGTTGCCGACAAATTTTGATTATTCCGCCTGATTTTATCAGGAATGGCCTTCCGGGAAAAGTATTTTTACGCCCGTACTTAAATAGCCGCCGGAAAAATTCATGTCTTCCATCCTGTTTCGTGTTAATCTGGCAGACGCGGATGGGCGGTTTTCGCGATAAATCAAACTTTATTCGCTTGCGGAGTCAGCCGCCGGAGGATTATTCAAGCCATGCCGATTCGGATAACCGAGGGAATCACTGTTCAGGACAAGGAAATCCAAGAGGAATTCGTCCGCTCCTCCGGACCCGGCGGGCAGAATGTCAACAAAACCGCCACGGCGGTTAAGCTCCGGTTTGACGTCGCCAACTCGCCTTCCCTGCCGGATGATGTCAAGGCTCGTCTGAAGCAGCAGGCCGGAAACCGGCTGACCGAAGACGGAGTTCTGGTTATCGACGCCAGGCGCTTCAGGACTCAGGAAAGAAACCGGCGGGACGCCCTGGACAGATTGATCGACTTGATCCGGAAAGCCGCGGAACCGCCCCGGCCGCGGCGCGGAACCAAACCGCCTCAAGCCTCAAGAACCCAGCGTCTGGAAGCCAAGCGCCGTCAAAGCCGGCTTAAAAGCCTGCGGCGCTCATCCTTCTCTCTGGAGGATTAGAGGAACCGCCAGCAATCCCTGACCCGAAATAACGCCGAACATCGTTCGCCAAACCGGCTAAATGTCTTTCAAACAATCATACACCGCTTTCACCAGAAAACCGGCCCGCGGCTCGTCATCCAGGTTAAGCTGCATCTGATTCATGGTGTAACCCACGGCCACGTTGGCGTCAGGATCAGCGAACCCGATTGACCCGCCCGCTCCGGAATGCCCGAAGGCCTTGAGGCTGGGTCCGTAATGTCCTTCGGTATTCAGCCCGAAACCCCGGGCAAACCTCATCGGCCGGCCGGTAACCAGGTTGGGCGTGTTGTCCGTGACTTCTTCCTTGACCGCGGCCTTGATGCCCTCCGGGCTGATAATCCTGATGCCGTCAATCTCCCCGCCGTTGGCCAGAGCTCCGTAAATCCGGGCAATGCCGCGCGCGTTGGCCTGGCCGTTGGCGGCGGCGATTTCAGCCTTGCGCCAGGCATAAGAACTAGCGTCCTTGAACGGGCGGATGCTGGGATTCAGCAGCGCGATCGGATAAAACCGGGGCATCTGAGGCGGATTCTCGACCTTTTTCTGAGCCACCCGCCCCCGGTTCGGCCCGATTATATCCCCGACCCGGTCCATTTCCGAATCAGGCAGGCCGATAAAAAAGTCGGCCCCCAGCGGCTCGGCGACCTTTTCCCGGAAATAAGCCCCCAAAGTTTTACCGGTGATGCGCCGGATCAGTTCCCCGGGGAAATATCCCCAGGTGACGGCGTGATACCCGGCGGCCGTGCCCGGTTCCCAGTGGGGTTTCTGAGCCTCGAGCAGGTGAATCATTTTATCCCAGTCGTATAAATCCTGAACGGTGATTTTAGCGCTGATACCGCACAAACCGGCCTGATGGGAAAGCAGTTGCGCCACGGTGATTTTTTCCTTGCCGGCCGCCCCGAATTCAGGCCAGTATTCGACCACCGGAGCTTCATAGTCGAGTTTGCCCTCATCAGCCAAAACAGCCGCGGCCAGCGAGCCCATGCCTTTGGTGGTGGAATAAACATTTACCAGGGTGTTCTCCCGCCACGGCCTGGAACCTTCCACATCCAGGTATCCGCCCCAGATATCGACAACCGTCTTGCCCCGGTAAACCACGGAGCAGCTTGCCCCGACCTCGTACCCCCGCCAATTGGCCAGAAAAGCGTCTTTGACCTTTTCAAAGCCCGGCGCGACGTGACCTTGAATTCGCACTTCCATGTTCCATGACTCCTAATTGTTTGGGAAATAATTGGACTATATTTTAAATCAATTTATCAGCCCGGCCAATGGCCCGGTCGATCCGCCTGATAAAAATCGTCATTCCAGAGTGACGCATAACCACCGCCCTTTAAAGCCTCCACCAGTTCCGCCTCTGTCCTGATCGGAGCGTCAAAACCGGTGTAAGCGCGGCCCAGGACCGAGAGCCCGTGAGCGTCCGACCCGGCGGTTCCCCGAACGCCCAGGCTCAATGCGGCGTCCATGGCCAACTGGTTTTCCTCAAAGGACAGACTGCCGTTAAGCGTTTCCAGGGCGTAGAGACCTTGTAAATCCAGCACCCGGTTGCCGGGGAACCCGTGCAGCGTGCCGTTCTGATAGGGATGAGCCGGAATGGCCACGCCTCCCCGATTATGAACCCAGTCCGCCGTCCATTGCATGGGCAGTCTTCGCGGCAGGTCTTCTTCATCGGCTTTCACGCCGAAGATCAGCAGATGCCCTTCCAGGGCCCGGTACTCCAGACCCTGAAATATCGGGAACCCGGTTTTCGCTGATATATCCCGATAGGGATCGCTTAAAAAATAAGAATGATGTTCGGTCACGCAAATGGCGTCCAGCCCGACCCGCCGGGCGCGAGGCACAAGTTCTTCCGGTCTGATAATGGAATCTCCGCCGAAAACGGTATGAACATGCAAATCAATTTTAAACATCACTCACCACCGGGCATCCTACAGAAAATTCCCCCCGCGCGCAAGCCTCGGATGTTATTTCCGCCCCGAACCCGGCGTGAACGCCAAGATAACGGATAATATGAGCACCAGCCCTGAACATCCTCGAAAAAGTTTGGATCAGCCAGGGGAAAAGCCTGTTCCGCCTGATCGCGTCAGCTATTTAGCAGCCCGTAAAATCTGGCCGAATAAAGACTGTCGGCGAACTCTTTTTCCTCGATTATTTTCCCCTCGTCATTGAAAGTGAAACTGATGAAATACTCCATGCCGTAAGGCCGGCCGTCCTTAGTGGTGGCCGAGGACGTGGCTTCCACCACCACCCGGTTATCTTGAGCCGTGGTCGCCACCACCGTCATTCCAAAATCGGCGAAGGTCTCCGCGACCATCGGTTCCAGCCATTTCCGGTATCTGGCCAGTTTCATCCGCGGCATATTTAATGTTCCCGGCATGACCTGAACTTCAAAATCATCCGCCACCAGGGCAAAGGCCTGGTCAAATGATTCCTTTCCTTTTGAACCGCTGCCGTCCACGATATGCCGCAGAAAATCAAGGGCGGTCCGGGTATTTCGCTCTTCTCTATCGGTCATTGTCCATTCCCCTCACTTCATTTGTAAAATTCCTGGCGGCGGCTTCGGCTGTAACCAGCCATCAGTAAAAATATGTCATATCCCGCCAGTTAACTATACCAGACCTTGCCGCAAAACGGAAAATATTACCGGAGGTTTCTTTAATATAAAACCCGGGCCGGGCCGCGGGAAACGTAGCCGGATGAAACCTGAAGACCGCTCAGCGAGGGAGGAACAACAGAGAAGGGTGAGGTATTTTTCACTCTTCAACGCTGGCGGGTCCCCTTTTATTGAGCGAATGAAGGTGATGATTGACTCGATTGGGCCGAAAGGGTAATATCAGGCCTGAAGCGCTGATTGAAACATAACGGCCGCAAAGCAAATTACCCTGATTCAAAAAGCTGACAGCCCATGAAAAAAATCACCCTCGATGAAATCTTTTCGCCTCGCGGCGTGGCCGTGGTGGGAGTATCCGGGACCGGAGCCATGTCCTTCGCCGGCATGGTGGTCCTGGCTCTGAAAGAGGCCGGGTTCCCGAATATCTACCCGGTCAACCCCAGGCATAGCGAAATCCTCGGTTTGAAAAGCTACCCGAACCTGTCGAACATACCCGGTCCGGTGGATCACGTGGTAGTCAACATCCCGGCCGAAGCCTCGCTGGCCCTGATGGATGACTGCGCGGCCAAACAAGTCAAATCCGTTCATTTTTTCACCGCCGGCTTCAGTGAAAGCGGCATCAGCCAGCGGGCCGATCTGGAAAAGGCCCTGCTGGCCAAGGCCAGGGCCGGCGGGTTCAGGATAATCGGACCAAACTGCGTCGGCCTGTTTGTGCCCAAAAGCCGGTTGGTCAACGGCGGAGGCGTCCCTCTCGAACCGGGACCCGTGGCCTTTATCTCCCAGAGCGGCGGACACGCTCAAATCGTCCCGGCCACCGGCGGCCGCCGGGGTCTGACTTTCAGCAAAATCGTCAGTTACGGCAACGCCCTGGACGTGGATGAATGCGAACTGCTGGATTACTTCGCCGCGGACCCGGAAACAGACATTATCGCCGCTTATATTGAAGGCGTAAAAAACGGCCGGCAATTCTTCGAATCCCTGTCCAGGGCGGCCGCGAAAAAACCGGTGGTAGTGTACAAAGGCGGCGCCACCAGCGCCGGCCTCAGAGCCGCTCACGGCCACACCGCCAGCATGACCAGTTCCACCGCCGTTTTCAAGGCCCTCTGCCGCCAATCCGGGGCCATCCTGGCCGAAGACAGCGATGAACTGATCGATATCATGGTGGCCTTGAGGTTTGTCTCGCCGCTGCCAGCCGGGTCAGGAGTGGCCATTGTCGGCGCGGGCGGCGGACCCAGCGTTCTGGCCGGCGATGAGATGGAAAAAGCCGGACTAACTGTGCCCGGCCTGCCGGAACAGACTCAGAATGAATTGAAACAGCGCCTGCCCCTGGCCGGAGGGATTTTCGTCAACCCGATCGACACCTCCAATATGACCTCTCCGGAAGCGATTTACATTGCCATGAATATACTCGGAGATCGCCCGGATATTCACATGATGGTCTATCACCTGGGTTTCCATCCAATCGGCAGTTGGGGCCTCGGACGATTTTCCGCCAAAACTTATCAAGAGGAACTGATCGACGCATTCGACAAGACCCGGCGGAAAACCGGCAAACCGGTGATTCTGGCCTTAAAACCCGGTTTGGATATCAGGCAGATGGAAGAGTTTCTGGCGGTTCAGGCGGCGGTAATCGAGGCGGGCTTTCCGGTTTTTCACTCCCTGAGCCGGATGGCCCGGGCCATGGTCAAAGTTCTGTCCTGGAAACAACGCCGGAATTAAGTTCCCATATATCCGGATGAAAACAGCTCACCCGCTCAGCGGATGTCCCGGATATCCAGCAGAGTGTCTCCGGCGATCCGGCGCAATCCCTGATCTTGAGCACCGTCCTGGTTCAGCCTGGTCAATAACTCCTTGAGCCTTTCCCGGCGCTCCCTTCTGTCCATTTCCACCAGCGGACCTCCGCCGCTCTGTTCCCGATAAATCCGGACAAGAAGCCCCTTTATTTCCACCGCGCTGTATCCCAGGTTCGCCCAAGTCACCAGTTCCTCGGCCAGAACGGCGTAAGCCTGCTCCCTCAGCTCCGCTATCCTGGAAGCCAGGTCGCGGGATTTTAATATCGCCTGGTCATCGTTCATGGCATACCCGAATTTGACCAGAAGGTCCCGGGCGGCCAGCAAGGTTCTGGGTATGATGTTCGTCCCCAGAAATTCATCCCCATGCCCCGGTTTCACCCTGATCAGGTTAAACCCCAGCTTCAGGGCTTCCTTGGCTTCGGCGTCCTGAATGCGAGGGTCCCGGGCGGCCGGATTCGCTCCGGTCAGACGGGCGGTGACATGGTACAGTCCATGACTCAGACGATGCTTGAACGAACTCAGGCTCCGGTCAAAAATCGGACCCCTCATCAGCCAGAGGTCTCCGGAAAAAAGAAGCTCATCCGTGGGACGGAAACCGGTCCCGCTCGCCGGCGTCAGCCTTATCAGCAACTGGTCCGGACTGTGAGTCGGAACGCATTCCGGGCAGGTGAAAATTTCCAGCCTGCCCCGGCCGCCAATTGCTATCGGGTCGCCCATGCGGGGGAAATCAACTCCGGAGATGTTCAGCGAACCTCTTTCCTCGGAAGGCTCCAGGTATTCCATCCGGCATTTCCTGAATTGCGTCGGGTCGAAACCGCCGAGCCATCGCCGCTCCTCGTAACTGACTTCGCCTTCGGCAAAATTCCTGAACCTGGAATGGACAAGTATCCGCCCCCCTGACTCAAGCGCTATGGGCGCGGCCAGGCCGCAGTGATCCGGATGCCGATGAGTCAGGATGATCCTCTCAACCTTGTTCAGGTCTATTTCGCTGTTGTCCAGGATGGAAAATACCTGGGGCTGATGAATCGCGTAACCCGTATCAATCAGGGTGTGTCTTGGCTCGCCGTCCTGCTCATAAGTCAAGGCAAAGACGTTGGCTCCATGGCGGAAATAGAAATCGGTCAGCTCGATTCCGCAGCTTTCCAGCCGTTCGCGGACTATCCGGTGAGGATACCCTGGCGCCCCGGCGCTTTGTTCTCTGATTTGTTCACTCATAAATTCGGCTCTTTTTCCGGAAAAATCAAGCTTCACTCTCTTTAACCTTGCTCGGCCTGGCGAAGAACATGGCCCCGGCCGCGCAAAAGGTCAGGATGGCGGTTACGACGAAACTGATCTTGTAAGACTGCGTGGTATCGAAAATATAACCGGCGAAAATCGGCCCGACCGCTCCGGCGGCCATCATAACCGGGTTCATGAAGCCCTGGATCTTGCCCAGGGCTTTGCGGCCGAAATATTCGGCCCTGATGGCCGGCATCAGCGGCACGCCGCCTCCGAACCCCACGCCGAATAAAAAGGTGAACAGAAAAACCATGGCCAGATTATCAGCCTTGGTCAGGACCAGCATGCCCGCTCCCATCATCCCATATGAAACCATGAACAGGTATCGTTTGGTGATTATATCTCCAAGGTAACCAAAGAGCAGCCGGCCGATAAGACTGATCAGGGTCAGGTAGCCGATGGCCCAGGCCGCCTTGCCCGGGTCTATCCCGGCGTCGGTCAGGGCGGGCACAAGATGTACCGTGACCGTGGAATGGGACATGCCCTGGAAAAAGAATGACAGGGATAGAAACCAGAAGGGCGCTGACAACAACGCCTCTTTCAGCGTGTACTCCGGACCGGCTGAAAGATCGTTTTTGGTAACGGGTTCATTACCCTCATGGCTGATTTCCGGTTTCGGCGCCAAAGGCGCCCCATCCATGGCAAGCCCCATTTCAGCCGGGTTTTCCCGCACTACCAGGGCCAGCGGTATAACCACCACCCAGATGATGACGGCGATAATCACGAAAGATATGCGCCAGCCATAGACCGCGATCAGCTTGGCGGAAAGCGGGGCGGCGATGAATCCGCCGACCGCGGCGCCGCTGGTCACCAGGGCCATGGCCCAGGACAACCGTTTGGAAAACCATTTGGCCACCACCGTCCAGGCGGGCAGATAAGTCATGGCGCTCATACCGATGGACAGGATGATGCCGTAAAACAGATAAAACCCGATAATTGTCTGGATAAAATACATGCCGGCGAAACCGAGGCCGGAAATAATCGCTCCGATGATAATAACAATACGGGAGCCGTATTTATCCACCGCCCAGCCAACCACGGGCGAGGCGATGCCACCCTCGATGGTCCGAAGCGAATAGGCGCCGGCGGTCATGGCGCGAGTCCAGCCGAATTCCAGGGACATGGGTTTGAAAAACACACTGAAGGTATAAAGCCAGAAACCATACCCGACCATGCAGATCGCGCTGCTGGCAATGGCGATCCACCACCCGTAAAAAATTTTCGGTATCTTCATTGATTTTATCCCGGCAGCCGGAGTCCGGCCGCGTATTGGCATTTGTAATCAAATAAATATATAATTGCTTTTTCCGGTTATCCGCGTGAGACCGTTCGGCCAGAACCGGATTGAGCCCCTCAGCCGCGGCGTGACTCGACCTGTCTATCCCGCCCGGAAAAAATCCGAGAGCCGCCGCGCTCGAAATAGATTCAGAGCGCCGGGGAAGTATAGTATAGAAAAGAAGGACTCCTGGCAAGGTTTAAGTGTGAAATCGCTTGAAATGCGCCATCAGGTTCCACGGAACAGAGGCCGGGGCTTGACATGAATGACCTTACCGCCTATATTGAGCCTGGTCAGCTCTGCTTTCGGCTTTCGCCCCGGCTTTCGGCCCATGCGCGCTGGGGTTTTTTTATTGAATGTTACCACCGGCCATAACCGGACAAGGGAACGATATAAGAGACTAGATGAAAAACCTGATTAAAAACGATAAACTTAGAAATATAGCTATCATCGCTCACGTTGACCATGGCAAAACCACCCTGGTGGACGCCATGTTCAAACAAAGCGGACTGTTCCGGCCAGGTCTTGAAGTTGAAGAAAGAATCATGGACAACCTGGCCCTGGAAAAGGAAAGAGGCATAACCATCACCGCCAAAAACTGCTCGGTCCGGTATAACGGCGTGAAAATAAATATCATCGACACCCCCGGTCACGCCGATTTCGGCGGCGAAGTCGAACGCGCCCTGTCCATGGCCGACGGAGCGGTTCTCCTGGTGGACGCGGCTGAAGGCCCCCTGCCGCAAACCCGGTTCGTGTTGCGCAAAACCCTGGAAAAAGGTCTCCGGGTTATAGTGATTATCAATAAAATCGACCGGAGCGACGCCCGGCCAGCCGAAGTCCTGGATGAAATTTACGATCTGTTCATCGATCTTGACGCCGATGACGCTCAATTGGATTTCCCCTGCCTGTACGCTGTCGGGCGGGAAGGCTCGGCCGGGAAAACCCCGGCCGGACTGAATCAGGACCTCAATCCCTTGTTTCAAACCATTCTGGAAGAGATCCCCGCGCCTGAATATGACCCGGAAGAACCTTTCCAGCTACTGGTGTCGGACCTGGGCTACTCCGATTACCTGGGCAGGCTGGCCGTCGGCAAAGTCCGCAACGGCTTCGCGGAGTTCAAGGATACCCTGGTTAGACTGAACGCCGGGAACGAGGAAGCGCCCTTCCGGCCTTCCAAGCTCCAGGTCTATGAAGGACTGAGCTTGAAAGAGGCCGAGCGTTGCGAACCTGGAGATATCATTGTTATTTCCGGGGTTGACGATGTTATGATCGGAGACACCATCTGCCTGAAGGACCAGCCCAAGCCCCTTGAACGGCTGTCCGTGGACGAACCGACCATCTCCATGGAATTCACCATCAACACGTCCCCCTACAGCGGACTGGAAGGCAGCATCGTGCAATCCGGAAAAATCAGGGAAAGGCTCATCAAGGAAACCCTGCGCAACGTAGCCATCCGGCTTGAACAGACCGGGGACAAAGACCGTTTCATCGTTAAAGGCCGAGGCGAATTCCAGATGGCCATTCTGATTGAAACCATGAGGCGGGAGGGCTTTGAACTCTCTGTCGGCCGCCCCAAGGTTATCTATAAATATGAAAACGGGCGGACGCTCGAACCCATCGAAGACCTGTTCCTGGACCTGGACGAAGCCTTCCTGGGCATTGTCACCGAAAAGCTGTCTCACCGGAAAGGAAGACTGACCAACCTGGTCAATAACGGCCGCGGCCGGGTCAGCGCGCGGTTTTCCATTCCTTCCCGCTCCCTGATCGGCTACCGGGACGAATTTCTCACCGATACCAAGGGAACCGGGGTCATGAACACCATATTTGCCGGCTACGAGCCTTTTCGGGGCGATTTCACCACCAGGTTCAGCGGTTCCATCGTCGCGGACAGAAAAGGAAAATCCGTGGCCTACGGCCTTTTCCATCTTCAACCCCGGGGCCGGTTGTTCATCGCCCCGGGCGAACCGGTCTATGAAGGCATGATTATCGGCGAACACAGCAAGGACGGCGATATTGACGTTAATCCGACCAAAGAAAAAAAGCTCTCCAATATGCGCGCCGCCGGGAAAGACGAAGCCACTACCTGTTCCCCCATACAACCCATGACCCTTGAAAAGGCCATCAATTTCATTAAAGACGACGAAATGGTGGAAGTGACCCCCAAATCCATCCGCCTGCACAAACGCGAACTGTCCATGCACAAGCGCTACCAGATCAGAGGCGGCAAAACCAAAATCGCGGCGGCCGGCTAATAAAACTTTCCTTTTATGTAACTTCATGAAATAATAAAATTTAATGCGGTCTTAGATAGAACATTTCAGCGACGTGGAAAGCATACCTTTTATAAAAAATATATCTGTACCTATGGCTTTGGTTTCCGCCACCTCTTTCCAAAAAGCTGACGCTTTTTGGCGAGTGAGTTCCAACGTTAGACTTCAGTCAACAAGCTGAAAAGAGCTTCGCACAATGTCCATTTATAAAGCGAGTCGAACCGCGTTGGGAACAGCATTCATGCGAGCCGCGCATCAGTTGCTGGATGCACCGCCACGGATTCTCGAGGACCCGCTCGTAGTGAAACTGCTGGGTCAAGCTGCCGTGCAGCGGATCAACGATACAACGAATAGCTATCAAACTCCTGAACGGCGTGCACTGCGCGCTCACGTGGTTCTGCGTTCTCGGTTCGCCGAGGACCAGCTCGCAATTGCGGTTAATCGCGGAGTGACCCAATATATCATCCTCGGCGCGGGCTTTGATACCTTTGCCTTGAGGCAGCCAGTTTGGGCAAAACCATTGCGAATTATAGAAGTTGACCATGCTGGGACTCAAGCCATGAAACGCGCTCAACTCATTGCGGGGGGTTTTACGCTGCCAGAGAACACAGATTTCGCTACCATCAACCTGGAACACGAATCGTTGTGCGGCAGCCTTACCCTTCATCAAATCTCGTTAGACAAACTGACCTTCTTCTCCTGGTTGGGTGTGACCATGTACCTCAAAGAAAACACTATTGATGCTGTGCTGAGATCTATCGCGGCATTTCCGGCGGGAAGTGAGATCGTGCTTACATTCGCGCCGCCGCCAGGTGACTCCCCATCACCGTTTGACCAGCGTGCGGCAAATCTTGGTGAGCCTTGGGTCAGCTATTTCACCCCTGATGCGATTGAAATGAAGCTGCGTGGTTCAGGCTTTTCCAAGGTGGAATTCCTTTCACCTGAAGAGGCTGAGGCGCGCTACTTCCGACAGCGTCCACAAGACCTTCCCTTACTGAAGCGAACGAACATCGTATGCGCAGTGTTGTAATGTTACCGCGACATTTTCTTGATAATAAGCCGTTGTGCGCAAGAGCCAGGAATCGAGGCTTTTCATCTGAGTCCTCAAAACCTGATCCTTCATCCCAGCGGACCGTCTTTGGTGTCCACTGAATTCATACGTTAAAGGACCGCATTGTCATGACCGAAGGGAACATATTTGGGGACGCCTACCAGCCGAGTCAGATCGCTCAGCGGGTCGAAAGCATGGGCGTGGCCAAGGCGCGCGCGGACACCTTGACCGTCCTCGTGCTGGCCGTGCTGGCCGGGGCTTTTATCTCCCTGGGCGCCCTGTTTTTCACCGTGGTTATCACCGGGGCCACCTCGAGTTTCGGTATCAGCCGCCTGCTTGGCGGCCTGAGTTTCTCCCTTGGCCTGGTCCTGGTCGTTATCGGCGGAGCCGAGCTGTTCACCGGAAACAATCTCCTGGCCATGGCCTGGGCCAGCCGCCTGGTCAGCTCCCGCGCCGTTCTGAGGAACTGGGTCCTGACCTATATCGGCAATGTCATCGGCTGCCTGGGCACGGTATTTCTGGTGGCGCTGGCCGGCGTCGCCGGCCTCGACAGCGGCGCGGTGGGAGATACGGCGCTCCGGATCGCGCGGGCCAAGGCGGATCTCTCCCTGACTGAAGCCTTCGCCCGGGGCGTGTTATGCAACGGCCTGGTCTGTCTGGCCGTCTGGCTGGCCATGGGCGGGCGCAGCGTAACTGATAAAATCATGGCTGTCCTGTTTCCCGTCAGCGCCTTCGTGACTGTCGGGTTTGAACACTCCATCGCCAACTGGTTCTTCCTGCCTTACGGCCTCGCCCTGGATGCGCAAAACACCGTGTCAATCACCGGCGCCGTCAAAAACATCGCCGCGGTCAGCGCCGGCAACATTATCGGCGGAACGCTGCTGGTCGCCGGTGTTTATTGGCTGGCCTATCTGAGGGGTGAAAAACGGCGGGAGAGAAAATCGACCTGAGCCGCCGCAGCCGGCCGGCGGCGGGGGTTGAGCCCATTTTCAGGAAATCCAACAGGAGAAAATACCATGTATTCGGACAGTCACTGCCACCTGGATATGTATTCCATCGAAAACCTTGAGGACATGCTCGAGCAGGCCAAGGACGACCAGATCGACGTCATGATCGGCATGGGCATGGATTTAAAATCCTCCAGCCAGACCATTCTGATAGCCCGCGATTATCATGGCCTGCGGGCGGCGGTCGGCATCCATCCCTGGAACGCCGTCCTCCCGACCCGGGAAATCCGCCGGAAATTCGAAATCCTGATTGACCGGGAATTTGTGGCGGCCATAGGTGAAATCGGCCTGGATTATTTACGTTCCCCGGATACTCGCGAGGTGCAGAAAGAACTGCTGAAATATGAACTTTCCCTGGCGGTAGAGACCGGCTTCCCGGTCAACGTTCACTGCCGGGATGCCCACCAGGATATGATGGATATTCTCCGACCCGCCGCTGAATCAGGTCTGACCGGCATTATCCATGGCTTTACCGGAAACCGGAGCGAACTCCAGGACTGGCTTGGCCTTGGCTTCTATATTTCACTCGGGCTGAACGGCATCGTGTCCAACGAGAATCCCGGGCTGCTTGACCTCGTGCCGCTCATTCCCCTGCAGCAGCTGGTGACCGAAACCGATGCCACCGGCCGCCTGTCAAACCCTTACGATGTCGCCCTGGTGGTGGAAAAACTCGCGCCCATCGTCGGCGCCACCAACGAAGAGGTCGCGGATATCACCACCAACAACCTGTGCCGCCTGCTTAACCTGTATATTTAAAATATTTCATCAAGAGCCATGACCTTTTTTTCAGTTTGCTCCTGATAATTAATATCGATTCAAGGCATTTCTGAAAGCGCGCAGGTGATTTTCCGAAGCGTCTTTAAGCCTGGTGAAAACATCCCTGACATCATCCGGCAGCTTCGCGGCCAGAAATCTTTCATACATGGCGATATTATCAATTTCCGCCTGAACCCCGGTTTCGACCGCTGTTTTTAAATCCTTGGGAATTACAATATATTCACTAGCCTTGTTCGGAGGCACGGCCAATCCGCGCGTTTTGAACAAAGGCGCCAGCATGCTGATATGATTCTCTTCCGCCTTGATAATATTGGAAAAAGGCCGGACTTCCCCAAATTTTTTAATTATGTAAGCGTATTCGGCCTGAGCCAGGTATTCATCCTGAATGGCCCAGGTCAGCATTTGTTCCAACGTAGGTTCCCCAACTTGTTTGGCGGCCTTGGCGCCCATCAGTTCGGAAGCCCCGACATGGGTACCAAACACTGCCGATATAACAACGACGGCAAACCAGAAAATCAGTTTCTTGCTCATAGTTAAATTCTCCTTGATCCGGTTATACGGTCCGGATTTGAGGTAGTAAAAACATTATTCAAGACTCCCGAAACCATCTCAATGCTATTATAGCTTATCCTTCTT
>ENA-OSEO01004550-OSEO01004550.1-sediment-metagenome-genome-assembly--contig:-NODE-4550-length-14393-cov-3.812937_pt1 | contig 14393 bp, 11 predicted proteins | sample MGYA00237883_ERZ534232 | MGnify/ENA metagenome assembly ERZ534232 | reverse complement strand
TGGTCATACGGAAGATTCCGTCTGTTTCTACAACGGTCGAACGGCGGAATTGATTTCGGGAGACCTGATCGTCAATATATCAGCGGACGGTACGGGAGAGGTGAACCGGTTCTGCTGGAACAGAGAGCGCATCCGGAAATCATACGAATATCTGTGTGAAACTATCAACCCGGTCCGTATCTATCCCGGACACGGCGAGGTGATAACCGGAGGTGCCCGCACGCTCTCACAGGTCAGAGACGTTGTTCACGAAAGAAAAGCCCGGAGTCTGTCACACTGAGGAGGCATCTTGCAGGGGGAAATAATCGTTATGCCCGAGGCGCTGTCCAACCGGATAGCCGCCGGCGAGGTGATTGAAAGGCCCGCGTCCATTGTCAAGGAACTTGTGGAAAATTCCCTTGATGCCGGGGCGACCGATATCGTGGTTGAACTGGAAGGGGGCGGCAAACGGTCGATCAGGGTTGTTGACAACGGAAGGGGCATCGAACGGGATGACGTGCCTCTTGCCTTCGAACGGCACGCCACGAGCAAGATATACACATTTGAAGACATACACCGGATCCTCTCGTTCGGTTTCCGCGGGGAGGCCATGGCGAGCATCGCCTCCATATCCCGTATCGAAATGCTGACGAGACGGGACGGTTCCCTGTCGGGAACACGGGCGGTAGTCCGGGGCGGAAAGATCGAAGAGATTATCGATGTCGGCTGTCCCGTGGGTACATCGGTCCGGGTGACCGATATTTTCTATTCCACCCCTGCCAGAAAGAAGTTCATGAAGGGTGATTCCACCGAGCAGGCTCACTGCATGGACACCGTGGTGCGCCTCGCCCTCTCCAGTCCCGGTGTCAAGATGCGGGTTGTTGCGAACGGCAGGACTCTTCTTGCTGTTCCGGGGACGGAACATATGACCGACCGGATCGCACTGGTCTTCGGAGACGATTTCGGAAAACATACCCTGAACGTGCGGGGTGAAAGAGACAGCGTCATTCTCACCGGCGTCATCTCCCTGCCTGATCGGACACGATCGAACGCCAGGGGACAGTACTATTTCGTCAACGGACGATTCATCAGAGACAAGCTCCTGAATCATGCGGTCGTAACCGCCTACCGGCGACTGATAGAACCCCGGAGGTTTCCATACGTGGTCCTCTTTATAGAGCTGCCCACCGATGACGTGGATATCAATGTCCATCCAGCCAAGATGGAGGTGCGTTTCCAGAATCCTTCCGACATATACGGCCTCATCAGAGAGACAGTTACACGCTCCCTGGCCGGGATGCCCGCGTCCCTCCCCGGGTTTCAAAATCCTTCCACCGACAAAGGGGCGGGGATATACCGGGAACGGGTCGGAGAAACCCTGAAACAATATGTCCTCCAGTCAGGTGTCGAAAAACGGACGTTTGATATGCCCGTTCCTCCCGCCACAAGAAGCCCTTTGCCGGGTTTCGCAGGCCGGAGAGAACCAATCGGAAGGGGGCCGGTTTCTTCCGGCGAGCCCTCCGCTCCGCAAGAGACAGTCTCCTTTTCCACCCTTGCCTATCTGGGGCAGGTTGCCGGAACGTATCTGATATTTTCATCGAGCAGCGCCCTGGTCCTGATGGATCAGCACGCCGCGCACGAACGGGTGCTTTTTGAAAAACTGAAGGCTTCCCAGGGGGGAGAGACCAGTATTCAGGGGCTTCTGATTCCTGAGGTGGTCAATTTGCGCCCCGGCCGCATGGCTCTCCTCATGGGTGTTGCCGACATTTTGCAATCGCTGGGCCTCGGCGTGGAGGACTACGGCGAGAACACGGTTGCGGTGAAACAGGTTCCCTCGTTTCTCTCCGGGTGCAGCCTTGAAGAACTGCTCTCCGATGTCATAGAAGAGATTGATGACACCGGACGGACACATCATCTCGATGAGATGCGCGATAAAATCCTTGCCGTCATGGCGTGCAAAGGCGCCGTGAAGGCCAGTCATCCCCTCACGGAGTCGGAGGTGGCGGCGCTCTGCAGAGACCTGGATGAGATTCCATTCGGCGCAACCTGTCCTCATGGGAGGCCGCTCTATACCGTGATAGGGCTGAGGGATCTGGAGAGGATGTTCAAGAGAAAATGATACCGGATACGCGCGCCTCCGCCGGAGATACTTCGCACCCGAAACCATTTCTCACGATCATTACCGGTCCAACCGGGGTGGGGAAGACCGCCCTGGCGGTCAGGCTCGCCGGGAGATTCGGCGGGGAGATCATCAGCGCCGATTCCATGCAGGTGTACCGGCATCTGGATATCGGCACGGCAAAACCCTCGCCGGAAGAGCGGGCGCTGGCGCCCCATCACCTGATCGATGTGGTCGATCCCGACGAAGAGTTCAACGCCGCCATGTTTGTCGAACAGGCAGACGCGGCGATTCGTGCTCTTCAAAAAAGTCGGAAAGGTATTTTTGTGGTGGGAGGGACGGGGCTCTACCTGAATGCCCTCCTCGGGGGGCTCCTGCAGGCGCCCGGCGCCGATGTAAGTCTCCGTGATTCATACAAAGACACGGCCGCTCGGTACGGGGCGGGGTACCTGCATGAACGCCTGAAAAGGATTGATCCGGCGGCAGCCGCCGGTATCCACCCGAACGATCTCGTCAGGACAATCAGGGCCCTTGAGGTGATGGAACAAACCGGTCAGTCGATTGTCGCGATCCGGGAGGAGCATCGATTCGAGAGGAGGGCGTACGATTGTATCAAAATAGGTCTCACGATTGACCGCGATCTTCTGTATGAAAGGATCAATACACGGGTCGACCGGATGGTGGCTGAGGGGCTGGTCGACGAAGGCAGGCGGCTTCTGGAGATGGGGTATGGCGAAGAGGCCCTTCCCCTCCAGGCTATGACCTATCGTCATATACTCTCCCATATCCGGGGGGAACGGACCCATGACGATATGGTGAGGCTGATACAGCGCGACACGAGACACCTGGCGAGGCGGCAGATGACCTGGTTCAGGCGGGATCCGGACATCAAATGGTTTGCCCCTCAAGATGAAAGTATGATAAGCAGGGCAGTCGAATCCCGGGTTCCGGGGAACTGGCCTCCGTGACTCGAATCGCACAAAGCAGACAAGGACGTATCATGGGAAAAGAAGAACTCAGCAAGGCGTATGAATCTCGAGACGTTGAAGAAAAATGGTATCGGCGCTGGCTTGACGAGGGCCTCTTTCATGCCCGGGACACAAGCGACAAGAAACCCTTCTCGATCGTAATTCCCCCCCCGAATGTGACGGGGATTCTCCACATCGGTCACGCGCTCAATAATACCCTCCAGGATATAATCGTCCGCTACAAGAGGATGCTGGGGTACAATACCCTCTGGATGCCCGGAACCGACCATGCGGGAATCGCCACCCAGAACGTGGTGGAGCAGGAACTGGCCCGCGAGGGGACGACGCGGCATGACATCGGCCGGGATGCGTTCATCGAACGGGTCTGGGAATGGCGGCGGAAATACGGCGGCGTCATCATAAATCAGCTTCACAAACTGGGCTGTTCCTGCGACTGGTCACGGGAACGCTTTACCATGGATGAAGGGCTGTCCCGGGCGGTGCGGGAGGTCTTTGTCCGGCTTTACAATGATGATCTCATCTACCAGGATGACTACATTGTCAACTGGTGCCCCCGCTGCCACACGGCCATATCCGATCTGGAGGTCGAGTACGAGGAAGAGGCGACCAGCCTGTGGCATATCCGGTACCCCTATGCGGAGGGGGAAGGGGAGATCATCGTGGCCACTACCCGTCCGGAGACGATGCTGGGGGATACCGCCGTCGCCGTCAACCCCGGTGACGAACGGTACGCAGACGTCATCGGGAAGGAGGTAATCCTTCCCATCGTGAACAAGCGGATACCAATTATCGCGGATGATTATGTCTCCAGGGAATTCGGGACCGGCGCCGTGAAGATCACGCCATCGGCCGATCCCAACGACTTTGCCATGGCGCAGCGCCACAACCTTGAGGTTATTTCCATCATGGACGGCGACGCCATTATCAATGAAAACGGGGGGATTTACCGGGGACAGGACTGCTCCACCTGTCGGAACAACATTGTGGAGGACCTCAAGGCCGGCGAATATCTTGTAAAGACGGAGCCTTACGCGCACAACGTGGGGCGTTGCTATCGATGCAAGACAACGGTGGAACCCATGGTGTCCAAGCAGTGGTTCGTCAGGGTCAAACCGCTGGCCCGGGCCGCCATCGCCGCGGTCGTCAAGGGTGAGACGAGGATCGTCCCCCCCATGTGGGAGGCGACCTATTTCGACTGGATGGACAATATACGGGACTGGTGCATCTCACGACAGATATGGTGGGGGCACCGGATACCGGTATGGTATTGCGACGGATGCGGCCGGACGATTGTATCAACCGAGGACCCCGACACGTGTCCGGGGTGCGGGGAGACTTCCCTCCGCCAGGATGAAGATGTCCTGGATACGTGGTTCAGCTCCGCCCTCTGGCCCTTCTCGACCATGGGATGGCCCGACAAGACGCCTGCGCTTGCAACCTTCTACCCTACCTCCCTCCTCATTACCGGTTTCGACATCATCTTTTTCTGGGTGGCGCGGATGATGATGATGGGGCTCTATGTCATGGGGGATGTTCCCTTCAGGGATGTCTATCTCCACGCCCTGGTGCGCGATGAGAAGGGCGAGAAGATGAGCAAATCGAAGGGGAACAGCGTGGACCCGATCGAAATGATCGACAAATACGGTGCCGATGCCATCCGTTTTACCCTCGCGGCCTTTACCGCCCAGGGGAGAGACGTCAAGATGTCCGAGGAGCGGATTCAGGGATATGGATACTTTATCAACAAGATATGGAACACGGCGCGCTTCTCCCTGATGAACCTTGCGGACTATGCCGGAGAGACCCCGGACAAGGGGGATTTTTCGCTGTGTGACCGATGGATCATGGACGGTCTGAACCGTACCGTAGGCGACGTGAGGCAGCATCTCGACGAGTACCGCTTCAATGACGCCGCGGGGAGGATCTATCAGTTTTTCTGGCATGAGTTCTGCGACTGGTATCTTGAATTGATCAAGCCGGCCCTGTACGGCAAACAATCTACGCGAACCAGACGCGCCGCGCAGTATACACTCCTCAGTACCCTGAAAACCGCCCTGCAGCTTCTTCACCCCTTTATGCCTTTTGTCACGGAGGAGATATGGCAGAAGCTGGCGGAGGAAGAAGGCTACATCATGGTAAGTCGATTCCCCGAGCCTGATGCCGCGCTTGAGGATGCAGAGGCTCGCTCCCGGATGGAAATCATCATGAACGTCATCACCAGCGTGAGAAACATCCGGGGTGTCATGAATATCAGTCCTTCAAAGAAGCTGAGGGTCCTCATTTCCGCGCCGGATGCCGATCGGCTTTCCATCATGGAATGCGGAAAGGAATACATCCGGGATCTTGCGAATCTGGAGAGGCTGGAGATGGACGTGAATGTTCCGGAACCAAAGGGATCCGCGACGGGAGTCGTGGGTCCCATCAGGGTGCATGTGTTTCTGGAGGGGGTTGTGGACATCACGGCCGAGAAAGATCGGCTTGAAAGAGAGATCAAGAAAATCGAAAAGGATCTTTCCTTGGTCTCCAGAAAACTGGGGAATCAGGATTTCCTTAAAAAAGCGTCCCCTGAAATCGTGGAAAAAGAAGAGGCCAAATTCAATGCCCTGCGAGAAAAGAATCAGGTGCTTGAAGACGCACTGGCCAGGCTTCGGGATATGGGGTGAAGCTTCCAATGGTTGTAGATGCCGGCGTGAAGAAACTGATTGAAAAGGCCCTTGAAGAAGACATCGGCTCCGGCGACCTGACGACGACGGCCATACTGACCGGTCGGGAGACGGGCGCCGCCCGGGCAGTTTCAAAGGGGGATATCGTTATCGGAGGGATGGATGTTTTCAAGGAGGTTTTTTTTACCCTTGATCCCACCCTGGCCGTTGAGACGCATTTCTCCGACGGCCGGTCGGTAGCAAAGGGAGAGATGCTCGCTTGCGTCTCGGGAAGCCTGAAATCCATTCTCATGGCGGAACGGGTGGCGTTGAACTTTTTTCAGAGGATGTGCGGGATTGCCACGTTGACCCGTCAATATGTTGAAGCGGTTCAGGGGACGGGTGTGAAGATCATGGACACGAGGAAGACCACTCCCACCCTCCGATGCCTGGAAAAATACGCGGTCACGGCGGGAGGAGGGACGAACCATCGGTTCGGGCTGTACGACCAGGTTCTGATCAAGGACAACCACATCACCGCCGCGGGGAGCATCTCCCGGGCACTTAAAAAGGTGAAGGAAACCGTGCCTCGGGGGATACGGATCGAGGTGGAGACGAAAAACCTTGAGGAAGTCAGAGAGGCCCTCGCAGCGAAGGCGGATATCATCATGCTTGACAACATGGGAATCGAGGCGATGAAAGAAGCAGTTTCCATCATCAGCGGGGGGGCGCTGGTTGAGGCTTCGGGGAATGTCACCTTATCAAATGTGAGGGACATCGCCCTGACCGGAGTCGATCATATCTCCGTCGGAGCGCTGACCCACTCCGCCCCGGCAGCCGATATATCACTCCTTTTCAAAGAGATGTGAAGATAAGAAGAGACAAACAGATCGCTTCAAAGCCCGGAACTATGCGGCAGGATTTCAGCAAAGAATCTCTCGAGAGGGTCACCGCCGGTCGTCTCATAGGCAGCCGGATTCACTTCTTCGAAACCATCGATTCAACAAACAGCTACGCCGATATTCTTGCTACTCATGGCGCTTGTGAAGGAGAAGTGGTGGTAGCCGACCGCCAGACGGCGGGAAGGGGGAGGCTGAAGGGAAGGGTATGGCATTCACCTCCCGGCCGGAATCTCTATACCTCGGTTATCTTGCGGCCTCCCATACCCCCCGCCTCCGCCACAGGGCTGGTTTTTGTCGCTGGAGTCGCTGTTGCCGAACTGTTGAACGCTCACTGCCCCGTTTCTCTTAAGTGGCCTAACGATGTTCTTGCGGGGGGGAGAAAGATCTCCGGCATTCTGACGGAGATGAGAAGCAAAGGGTCTGAAGTGGAGTTTGTGGTTGTGGGGATCGGCATTAACGTCAATATGGAACCGGATGATTTTCAGGAAGATCTTCGTTCCCTGTCCACCTCTCTCAAGGCAGAAACTTCTCGAGAGGTCTCGCGCCTCGACCTGACCGCCGGGCTGTACCGGCTTCTGGAACAATGGTACCGGATATTTCTGCGGGACGGTCTCGCGCCCGTGAGAGACCGATGGCTGGAATGTTCCGGAATGGCGGGACGAATGGTGGAAGTAACGGACGGAGCTCTCAGACACAGGGGACGATGCCAGGGGATAGACGATGAAGGCGTTCTCCTGCTCCTTGATGAGCATCACAGGAATATTTCGATACGATTCGGGGATGTAACAATACAGAAAGACGGGTAAACGCCGATGCTGCTGGTCATCGATGTGGGAAACACCAATACCGTTATCGGTATTTATGAACAGGAAAAATTGGTAAACCACTGGAGAATTCGTACGGTGGTGGATCACACCATCGACGAATACGGGATGCTGATCCTGAACCTCTACAAAACCAGCAAGATAGGATCGCGCTCTATCAGCAATATCATCATATCCTGCGTCGTTCCTTCCATGCTGAACATACTGGAGCCCCTCTGCAGAAAGTATTTTCATGTCACTCCCCTTATCGTTGGACCGGGGATCAGGACCGGCATGCCCATATTCTATGACAATCCCCGGGAGGTCGGGGCGGACAGGATCGTCAATGCCGTTGCCGCTCATGATAAGTATGAGGGGGATCTCATCGTTGTCGATTTCGGCACGGCCACGACCTTCGATTATGTGACAAGGAAGGGGGAATATATGGGGGGGTGTATCGCTCCCGGGGTTGTCATATCGAGCGAAGCGCTCTTCAGACGGGCATCCAAACTTCCTCCTGTCGAATTGACGAGACCCCGGCATGTGATCGCCAAGGATACCATCAGCAGCATGCAGGCGGGGATCATTTACGGATACGCGGGCCTTGTGGACGGGATCATCGACCGCATCAAAGAGGAAGCACAGACAGAACCCACTGTTATCGCCACCGGGGGGCTGGCGGGTGTTATAGCCGCGGAAACCAGATCGATTCAGCACGTTGACGAGATGCTGACCCTGGAAGGACTCCGGATCATCTTTACGCGGAATAAGTAAATTGGTGATTGGGCGAGGCAGGTTGTTGCGCGGGTGGGCATGAAAACCAAAACGAAAGATCAGCTTATCAGAGAGTTGGATGAAGCCAGCCGAACCATCCGCGGATATGAGGAAGCGGAGCGGTATCGCCGCAGAGACGAACGTGACGGTAGTGCCCCGGAAAGAAAACTGCGCGGGGGTCTGTATATTGTTCAGGATGGGAAATTTCGGCATATTAATCATTATGTCCTAAAGATTTCAGGCTACTCAAGAGAGGAATTGATCGGCAGAGATCCCATGAACTTCGTTCACCCTGATGACCGCAGGATGGTCATGGAGAATACAAAGAAACATTTACGGGGAGATCACCCCGTATCCTGTGTGTTTCGATTTGTTGCGAAGGATGGGGCGATCCGCTGGATAGACGAAATTGTAAGAAAAACCAAATATGAGGGTAAAACAGCAATTCTCGGTAATGTGGCCGAAGTCACTGAAAGGGTTGCATCACGAGAGAAACAAGAAGAACTTGAAACTATAGAAGCGTCCATACTGGCGGCAATCCCCCACGCTGTGATTGGCTTGAGAGACAGGCGCATCACATTTACAAACAACGGGGTCAAAACGGTCTTCGGGTGGGATGAGGATGAACTGATCGGCAAGAGCATCAGGATTCTCTACCGGACCGATACAGATTATGAAAAGATGGCCGGTCTCTATTCAAAATTAAAACGGCGGAGGACGGCAGGTGATGAAGTCTCATGCAGGAGAAAAGACGGTACCGATATAGAATGCAGGGTGAACGCATCGAGGATAGGGGACAGCCTTGAGGATAAACAGATTGTAATTACCTATGAAGATGTGACTGAACAGGAACGGGCCAAGGAAGAACTGGAGTATTCCCGGCAGCAGCTTCGAGATCTCTCCGTGCACCTGCAGTCCCTCCGTGAAAGAGAGAGCGCCCGCATCGCGAGAGAACTCCATGATGAACTGGGACAATTGCTCACGGCGTTGAATATGGACTTGGTGATGCTTGAAAGAAAAATTCCCCCGGGTCAGATCGACCTTGTCAAACGGGCGGAATCATCAATTAAACTTGTCGGTATGACCATGAATGGGCTCAAGCGCATCTGCATGGATCTCAGACCGGGAATGCTTGATCATCTTGGGTTGCCCGCCGCCATACGGTGGCAGACAGAGGAATTTCAGAAACGATCGGGCATACAATCCAGACTGTCGATCAAACCGGAAGAGTTTTCGGTCAGTTCCGACCTGTCCACCACTCTCTTTCGAATTTTTCAGGAAACTCTTACAAATATAATGAGACATTCGGAAGCGACGGAAGTGGTCGTTCATCTGAAGAAAACACGGGAAAAGGTTGAACTGGTTGTCAGTGACAATGGAAAGGGGATCAGCCCGGAAGATCGCCATAAAATCAACTCGTTCGGTTTGATAGGAATGCGCGAGCGTGTCTACTACTGTGGCGGAACCGTGTCAATATCAGGACGCCCCGGTCGCGGCACCACTGTAAAAGTTGATATTCCGTTTCAGAAAAGCGGAGACCGGAAATGAAAACAATCAATATACTGATCGCCGATGATCATCCGATCGTTCGTGAAGGTCTGAAACAGATTATTTCAGAAACAGATACCATGACTGTGGCGGGCGAAGCCGGCAATGGGCAGGAAGTCCTGAGTCTGGTGGCAAAGAATGAATACGACCTGTTATTGCTCGACATATCGATGCCCGGCAGAAACGGTCTGGAAGTATTGAAAGAATTGAAAAATGGTCATCCCAGGCTTCCCGTATTGATTCTCAGCATCTATCCGGAAGAGCAGTATGCGGTAAGGGCGTTCCGAGCGGGGGCATCAGGGTATCTATCGAAGGCCAGCGCAGCCAATGAACTGATTTCCGCAATTACCAAGATTGTGAATGGTGGCAGATATGTAACCGAATCCCTCGCTGAAAAACTCACGTACTATCTCGATAAAGATCCTTCCGTACCTCCTCATGATCTGCTTACTGATCGAGAGTATGAAGTAATGCTGATGCTGGGTTCAGGCAAAACGGTTACGGAGATCGCCGAGGAGCTCGTTCTCAGCGTCAAAACAATAAGCACGTACCGGTCTCATATCCTTGAAAAAATGAAAATGAAAAACAATGCCGAGATTACTCTGTATGTAGTAAATAACAATCTTATCGGGTAGGACAGACACCGATGCACACGTAGGTTTTTGTCTTACGTCCCGGCGCACATTTATCCCGTCACGTATTATTCATTGTCTTACATAATAATCAGACACCTCCCGATTGCCAATCTTGTCCCCTTGCCCTAAGGTATGCGTGCAGGAGAAGGAAACTACCAAGGTGGAAAGGAGAATGAGTCATGAAGAATACTATTCATAAAAACAGACCTGTAGAAGAAACCATGCATAACGATGAGTTATGGGGAGATCCCATGTGTTATCCCGCGTACGACGCGACGAGTCTGCACGGAAAGCACGGCGCGACCGCTACTAAGAGCAATCAAGAGGCGGCTGAGGCTGCTTCCTATGGAGTCGCGGCCTGATTTTACTCATGTGGCCAGGGGAATTTTGATTGTAGGCACAATCATGACTACCATCGCACGAGGGGATGTGTAACGCTGTGAATGTGATGTCATGGTGAAAGATTTTGTGCCGTCATAGCGAAATGCACGCGAAGTCATCTCCTGCAGGATGATCTGCCGGATTGATTCAAAAAGGGAGGATGCAACCAATGAATGAGATACGGAAAATCGCGGTTATTGGAACAGGTGTCATCGGATCTGCCTGGACCACCCTCTTTGCGGTGAAGGGTTACGATGTGAAGGCCTATTCAAGAAAGGCGGAGACGCGGGAAAGAGGGTTGAACGCCGTCCATTCGAATCTCGACTTCTTCGTGGAGAAGAGAATTATTTCAGAGATAGAAAAACAGCGTGCGCTGGCGAGAATAACCATGGTTGACACTATCGCCGAGGCGGTGAAGGATGCCGATTTTGTAGAGGAATGTACCGGAGAAGTCTATGATATCAAGAAAGATATTTTCAGGGAAATGGGGAAATACGCTCCCGGCCACGCCATCCTTGCAAGCAGCACCTCGGGCCTCAGCATGACGGAGATACAGAAGGTTGTGGCACAGAAGGATAAATGCATTGTCACGCATCCCTGGAACCCTCCACATTTGATTCCGCTGGTTGAGATAGTGCCCGGCCGGGAGACATCGGATAAAACAACCTATATCACCTATCATTTAATGGAGAAGCTCGGGAAGGTCCCCGTCATCGTGAAGAAGGAGGTCGCGGGATTTATCGGCAACAGATTGGCAGCCGCTCTCTGGAGGGAGGCCATCGATCTGGTGGACAGGGGCGTCGCCTCTGTGGAAGATGTTGATAAGGCGCTCTGCGCGGGCCCCGGTCTCAGGTGGGCGTTAATGGGGACGCATATGATCTATCATCTCGGTGGCGGTGAACAGGGGGGCTACGATCATTTTATCGATGGCATCGGAAATACAACGTTCAAGGAAATCTGGAAAGAGCTTGAAACGAGAGATTACATCACTGAACCGGTGAAAGAAAAACTGGCTCGCGGTGTGCAAAAGGAGATGAAGGGGAAAAACTTTCAAGATATCATACGGTGGCGTGACAATAAGATCGTGGATCTCCTGTCTGTGAAAGAAGATGATTTCTGGACTGACCCCATGTCCTATCCCACGTATGACAGAACAAGTGTTGATCGAACAAAGGCTCAAAAAGACCGAAAAATATCGGCAGATGTCCGAAAAATACGGGAGAAGGTTGCATAGGAATCAAGCCGTATGTGAAGTGAGAGAGCGTATTCAGCTCCCGAGAACGGTTTCACAGGAGCATTAACTCATGCGGGTAGACCGTGTTGCGGCGCATTTCTCTCTCCACACTCCGAGGTCACTCAGCGACCTGATCGCATACCGCCGTCCCCGGTCCTTCTTCAGCACCCGGCCCTCGAGAGGATCGAAGAGAGCGAAATTCACGTTCATGGGCTGGAAAGTTTTGTAATCCGCGTTAGTAATGTGATGGAGGAGCGCACCCAGAGCGGTCGTTCTCGAAGGGGGCGTCATATCCTGTCCCGTTATGTGCCGGCAGACGTTTATCCCCGCCATCAGTCCCATGGCCGCCGATTCCACGTATCCTTCAACCCCCGTTATCTGACCCGCGAAGAAGATATCGTCGTTCGATTGAAGCTGGAGCGTCTTTCTCAACAGGGCAGGGGAATTGATGAACGTATTGCGGTGTATGCTGCCGTATCTCGCGAACTCCGTCTTTTCAAGCCCCGGAATCATTCTCAGTATCCGTCTCTGTTCCGGCCATGTCAGTTTTGTCTGAAATCCCACCATGTTGTAGAGGGTTCCCGCACTGTTTTCCTGCCTGAGCTGGACTACCGCGTAGGGGCGCGTCCCTGTCTTCGGGTCGATAAGGCCCACCGGTTTCATCGGGCCGAAGAGGAGGGTTTTAAGACCTCTCCTCGCCAGGACCTCGATGGGAAGACATCCTTCAAAGCACTGCCTGTCTTCGAAGTTCCTGAGGGGGACTTCCTCTCCTTTCATCAATTCCGTCCAGAACTGTTCGTATTCTTCCTGAGTCAGGGGGCAGTTCAGGTAATCTCCTCCATGGTTCTCGTCGCCGTATCTCGATGCCCTGAATACACGGGTATGGTCAATGGATTCGGCCTCCACGATAGGTGAAATGGCGTCATAAAAATGGAGGTATTCTCCGCCGGTGAGTGTTGAGATCTCCCTCGCCAGGGGGTCTGAGGTGAGAGGCCCTGTGGCGATGACAACGATAGATGTATCGGGAATTCGGCTGATCTCTTCCCGTACTACGCTGACCCCCGCCGCGGCGAGTCGCTCTTCGATGTAGCGTGAAAAAAGGGTCCGGTCCACGGCAAGGGCCTTCCCGGCAGGTACGGCCGTGGCATCGGCAGCCTCCATTGTCAGCGATCCCATGCGCCGCATCTCCTCCTTGAGGAGACCGACGGCGTTCTCCGGCGCGTTGGAACGAAAGGAGTTGCTGCACACCAGCTCCGCGAGGAGGGCCGAGGTGTGGGCGGGAGAGAAACGGACGGGCTTCATCTCGCAGAGAAGGGGATCGATCCCCCTTTTCGCAATCTGCCAGGCAGCCTCGCATCCCGCGAGACCGCCGCCGATGATGACAACGGGTTTGACTGTCCTGCTGTGACTCACTCGTTATCCTGTTCCTTGTAGCCGCATCCTTTGCGGGGGCACGCCTTGGTCGGTCCTCTCCCCCGGTAGAATTTTTCGACGAGGAAGGGATGGCCGCAGACGGGGCAGCTTTCCGGTATAGGGCGATCCCACAATGCGTAAGTACACTTGGGGTAGGATGAACAGCCGTAGAAGGTCTTTCCCCGCTTGGATCGCCGTTCGCAGAGGGTGCCATCGCACCCCTCCTGAGGGCACCTGACCCCCGTGTCAATCGGTTTCGTATTCGTGCATTCGGGGTATCCCGAACATCCAAGGAACCGTCCGAACCGTCCCTCCTTGATCACCATGGGTTTTCCGCATACGTCGCAGATGACGTCGGTGGCCAGCGCCTCCGCCTTGGCGATCTCGCCGTTCTCGTCCTGCCCGATGTTTCCCGTGTTTTTACAGGCCGGGTAATTGGAACAGGCGAGAAATTTTCCATTCTTTCCCCATTTTATCACCATAGGGCTGTGGCACTTGTCGCATATCAGATCGGTGGGGGTCTCCTCCCGTTTGATGTTCCGCATCTCTTCGCCGGCCTTCTCCAGCTCCGCCTTGAAAGGGGCATAAAAATTCTCCAGCGTTTCACGGCGCGTGACCTTTCCTTCCTCGATCATGTCCAGCCGGTCTTCCATGGAAGCGGTAAATTTCACATCCATGATATTGGGAAAATTTTCCATGAGGAGTTCATTGACCACAGACCCGAGCTCCGTGGGATGAAACCGGCCCTTTTCCAGACTGACGTAATTCCTGTTCTGTATGGTGCTGATAATGGCGGCGTACGTGCTGGGCCGTCCGATCCCTTTTTCCTCAAGCTCTTTGACGAGGGTTGCCTCGGAGAAGCGCGGCGGCGGCTGGGTGAAGCTTTGCTGCTGCTCCAGCGAGAGCAGCCGGAGTTCCTCGCCTTCGGAGACGTCGGGGAGTCTCGATCCGTTCGAGTCTCCTGCCGCTCCGCC
>ENA-OSEO01004549-OSEO01004549.1-sediment-metagenome-genome-assembly--contig:-NODE-4549-length-14393-cov-8.922115_pt1 | contig 14393 bp, 9 predicted proteins | sample MGYA00237883_ERZ534232 | MGnify/ENA metagenome assembly ERZ534232 | reverse complement strand
TGATCTTAGCCAGCCCTGCGTCCCGGGATGAACTTACCGGCCTTGCGTCCGCCGATGATCTTCGGCGCCTTGCGTCTGATGTTTCAAAGAAGTCTCACTTCCCGGGATGTTCTTCCTGGCATCACTTCTGTTATTCGCTCTTCCCAGCCCACAGCGAAGAACTGTTCTTCCGCCACCAGTTTCACACGCCGTCGTTGAGTACGATGGTATGATGAGTCTGAGGTGATGATAATGATCTCTCTCGATCGGATCAGGGCTGTTCTCAGGGACAGAATGACCTATTTCAGATCGCAATATTATGTTGAGTCGTTGAGAGTATTTGGTTCCTATGCGCGAGGCGAACAGAAGAAGGATAGCGACCTGGATCTTCTTGTACGATTTGACAATACTGCGCCGCTGACGCTTATTGACTATATTGACCTCAGAAATGAGCTCTCTAGGCTTTTATCGGTTAACGTGGATCTAGTGGATGAAAGCACTCTTAAACCGTTGATCGGGGAAAGCATTCTAAGAGAGGCAGTAGAAATTTGAAGCGGCTTTTTCCGACAATATCAATGACATAAAAAACGAAATCGATCAGATTGCAGACTTTTGCGGGGAAGTCAGGAGCGCAGACGAGTTCACAGCTGAAAAGAGGACAGTTTGATCTACAATTGGAAGCCTCGAGATAATCGGCGAGGCAGTCAAGAGACTTCCGAGCGAAGTAATTGACAAGCATCCCGAAATTCTCCAAAGAAGCATTGTGGGAATGAGAGACACATTGATTCACGAGTACTTCGGCGTGAACCTAGCTTTGTGCGAAATACGATTCAAAGAGACCTTCCGCCACTAGGAGAGGTAGCTAAGAATATCGACAGCAGCTGAAGTGAGCAGAGAGCTCCTTGCGTCGGAGAGTTCTTCACGACAAAGCTGCATACACCAACAAATATCTCTTTTCACATATGACGTGTTATCCGGGAACGATTTACCGCATGTATCGTTTCAGAGTAGAACGAAACATGATGGTGTCACTGGTGCCGAAAGCTTAGTTAGAGAACTGCAAAGATGAAGAGATAGTGGAAATGCCACAGCTAACAGGGCTGCTACTCTCCTTAGATAAGGCACACATAGAGAATAGTGCATTTCTGAGCTTCGGTTCCAGGGGAATTAAAAATTACCACAGTTCTCTTAAGCAGATTCGGATTTGAGAGTGTTGCACACCCTCTAGAAGCCACTCATCGAATTATTTAGTGAGGCCTCCTTCCAAGAGCTTACAAAGTCATTCCTGATTTGGCTCGGGATCTGGGCTTCTTGAGAGACTGCTGTCTCAAGTGTCAGGTAGGTGGTTTTCCCACGGACAATCTCATGTCAGAATGGTCAAAGATCTTTTCGGCAATTGCTACCCACAGCGAAACATCTGATCGTTGATTCGCTTTCGAACTTACTCGAATTCCAGACGAAACCAAAATGGGTGCCGCAAAGTAATCTTATACTTTCTCGTCTATACTGAAGGAAATCAACAGAATTGCTTTTTAGGAGAGATATGAATATGAATGATGGTTTCACTAGCAAAATTTCAGAACGAGTTTCAAAAGCATACGAACAAATCGCCAAGACTCATTGCTCCTCAAAGTCTTTCTCACTTGGGCATATTAAACTCAAGACGATAGAACTTATTCATCTCATTCGCAGAACCTTTTGTCCACAGCTTTCACATACGCGAACTGTTGACGGCCAAGAACTACTATCTGAGGGTTTGAATATACTAAGGGAAATGATTAGGGAGATACGTCCTGAATTGGGAGAAGAAGGCGCAGAGGACGTCGTAAAAGAGTTCCTGGGTCAACTACCCTCGGTTGCTGTGGCGCTGGTCAAAGACGTGCGGGCCGCCTACGAAGGGGACCCTGCGGCCAAATCGGTGGAAGAAATCATGATCGCTTATCCCGCCTACGAAGCGATAAGCACTTACAGACTCGCCCACATCCTTTACAAGCTGGAGGTTCCACTGATTCCCAGAATAATGACGGAGTATGCCCATCAGAAGACCGGAATAGATATTCACCCGGGTGCAGCAATCGGGAATTACTTCTTTATTGACCATGGGACAGGTGTCGTGATAGGAGAAACCTGCACCATAGGACACCATGTCAAGATATATCAGGGTGTAACGCTTGGTGCGAAAAGCTTCGAGCTCGACGAGAATGGAAATCCGATTAAGGGAATCAAACGTCATCCGGACATCGGTAACCATGTCGTGATATACGCGGGAGCGACTGTGCTTGGCGGCAACACCGTAGTAGGAGACAACTGTGTGATAGGCGGCAACGTATGGCTAGTTCATTCGCTAAAGCCGGGAGAAAAGATCTACAACAATCCATGATGCCTCTTCTGCGGACTCCATTATTTGCATTGCGTTAATTTAACAATAATGACAAGCCAGTCACCTTCGGTGAGGCAAGTTCCGACTTCGTCGGGCAAACAAAGACCATTGAGAAAGAGCATTGTGGAGAGGTTCGCTGCGCTCACGAGAGAAGAGAGAAGAAACCAGTAAGATTGGCGATGAAACTTACCTCGTCACATGCATCTCTTTGATCTCACTTTGACTAACCAAGAACAGATCTTTCCTCTGGAACAAATAGCAATTGTTTCTCATCGGCGTCTACTCTTCTCGGAGAACGGTGGACCGTTGACGGACAACGTGGTTTTTATCAGCCAACAGCGGTTCTTTGCCCGCAAAGCGGTACTGAAGGTGACTGGCCTTCATCAACAAATAAGTATCATCCGTTCTATTTCCTTCTACCCGGTCTTGTTAACCCGTATTTCCTAACCCGCTCTTATTAACCCGATCCTCGTAACCCGCTCTTTTGTTTTCAACCCGTTCTTTTGTTCCGTACCCGATCTTCTAACCCGATCCAACGTTTTCCACACCGTACAGCCTTCAGCGTTTCTTATCCAAACGCCTCTTTCCCCGCGAAGCGGGCCATGCGTCCTGGCATGATCTTAGCCAGCCCTGCGTCCCGGGATGAACTTACCGGCCTTGCGTCCGCCGATGATCTTCGGCGCCTTGCGTCTAACCTTTTTATTCTTCCTCGCGCCATTGAGCATCACTTCCCGACGGAGTCGGCATTGCGTTAACGTAACAATAATGACAAGCCAGTCACCTTCGGTGGCAAGTCGCACTGCGTACGGCTAGGCTCAGCTTACAGCTGAGCCCAGTTCCGGCTGCGGTGGGCAATGAGATTTGCTCATCGCTTCCTTCTTTATGGATGGCACTTTCGGGAACTCCAGTATTTTAATTCATTACCAGCTTGAAGAGTCAAGGTTCTTCGGCAGATTACTGCCGTCCCTCATTTCATCAAAAACCTTCTGCACTCTCTGCAGCCATTTCTTTCCGCCCATCAGGTTGAGCCAATCCCCTCTGAACTCTTCTGCAAGAGTCAGCGAATCGACTCTTTTCTGCCTCCTGAGGTTGGTTCTTTCTGCTTTCTCGAAGTCCTTTTTATCGTTTTCTTCTTCCTCCAGCAGATACTTGATGAAGTTAGGGCATTGGCGAAGAATTTTCAGAAGAATCTGTTTCGCCCTGTCTAGCTCCCTGTAGGCATAGTTCTTCAGCGCCAATACTGCAAGAGCCTTCGGATGACCACTGTGGTTCTTAGACTCCATTGTTTTGGCCAATTCATCGAACATTTTCAGTCTCCAGCACACAAGTAATTTGCTCGCCAGGAGGTAGGCGTAATCATCCGGGCCGACAAGGGGAAAGACTTCTTCGATAACCCTCAGTGCTTCCTTGTAATCCTTCCGGTCGATCAAGCTATCCACATAATGTTCGATGACTTGCAGGAGTTCGGTGTTGGATGGACTCTCTTCGTTCTCTATAAGTGATGCCCATTTATCCTTTTCAACGATATCGTGAAGGACGTTCAAAGCGAGCTCGCCCTCAACGTGAAGGAGCTTTTTCAGTTCGTCAGTTTCTCTTGTGGAAAGGAAGAGAAGTGTATTCATGAACTCGAAGTTGAACCGGTACCTCTTGCAGTAAGCTACCATGGTATCGAATGCATGATCGATATCGTTCTGACTTATCACTGAGTTTATCAGCGTATACATCGGCACTCGTGAATACTCAAGACTGCCGGTCTTCTCGAACGAAATGAAATTAGGTTCCTTAATCGATTTCAAGTTCGAAATTACACCATCAATCGCCGTTCTATGAGAATACTCGTCTGCCATATGTTCATAGATCACATCAAGATCACCGAATGAATCCCGAAGAAGAGATCGGATCAAAGGCGGATCTGGTTTCTCATCTGTTATCTCAGAAAACTTCTCGCTGAAGAGCTCCTCGTCTTCAAAGTCGTATTTCATGCATAACAAGAGTCCCGATCGTACAACTGCGATTGTTGGCTCCAGCGTCTTCAGATATGCGACATACTCTACCACGCAATCAATGGCCTCATCCTTGTCCAGGAGGGCGCTCGCAATAGCCATATTGGAAAATAGGGAAGCCTTCTTTTCTATCCCTTTCAAAATATTCTTCAATCTATCGAAAACTTTGCTGAAATCATTGCAAACGACAACTTCGTAAAGAAAACCGTCTCTCGACTCGTAGCTGGAGGAATTCAACATAATACCGAGTTCAGAATCACTCATAGAAGCGAACATCTTATTGATAATCAGTTTTGCCCTTGCTTTTTCTTCCGTCTTTCCACCTGCTGCCATGCTAACCGGCGCCAACATGATATCCCCAAATATAATGTGAGACAGGCTCTTGATGAACTCAGTCACCTGATCAAGATTCAGTTTTCGATTCCTTATCATAGCCAGAATCGGGAACTGCGAGCTCAAATAACTCTCAACCGACGGTAATTGAAGTCCTACTGACGAACCCACAGTATCGGGCATCGAGTATGATGCAAGCACAAAAGGAACAATCTTTCTCAAGTGTTCCTTTAACGAGCCCTCGAACTGCTCCGAATCTAAGCTTTCGCAAATGAAAGTCGTCAATTCATTGCCCCAAAGGTAAATAGGAATATAATCCTTACTATTCATGAAATGTCTGAAAAGCGAGAGATTCTCTCTTACAAGTCCTCCAGATTCTTCGCGCTCTTTCTCTTCGAATAGGGAATAGAATCTCTTCTTCAAGTCTCTCTCTGACTGAAAACTCTCTTCTTGACCGGGTGAAGTTTCCTCTGCCTCATTCAGCGTGCGCAGAAGATCTTCGAGAAGGATCTTGGCTATCTGCTCCTTGACAACATGTGAAGTAGTCTTGTCTGAAAGCATAAGACCGGCAAGATAACCCCTGAAGAATCCGTTGCTCATTATCACTTCCAGGGGCATTTCAAGAGAGAATCCATCCTTAAGTCCCTTCGCAAGTTCGATTGCTGTGTTTCTGTCAAAGAATGACTCAAGCCTTTCGAGACTACGATATTCAATATAGGAATTCCTGCTCATCTCCAGTGCCTCGGCCAGGAGGGTCACTTTTGCTGTCTCTCTATCCATATACCACCTCTAGCATGTGTAGTAGAACAATATAAATTAATACATCGTAGGTTTTCCAGCGTTATGCAAAGAGATGAAGAAATGTGAAAAAAAACTAATCGCTGGATGAATTGATCTATCCCAGCCCTGATAAAACAAACTTCAATGTTAAGCAGCAGCAGAGTTTGTCCATGTAAAGGAAAGCCCTTTTCTAACGGCTGGAGATTACTGAATTTAGCAGTGCGGGTATGCTCATATTGAAAGGAAACCTCCTTCAGAGATCTCACGAATCTCTCTTTCTAGGGAACACTTCTTTTTAATTCATTGGATTTTGATCTTTAGCCCTCGGATGGTTGCTCCGCATCTTAAGCTCTTCAGAATTTTCGATCTCACTATCTGATCCTGCAATGGATATTATCGAATTTCATAGAGATAAGAAGCTTGAGATCCATAAACGGTTCTATTCATTCGGAGAAGTCGCTCATTCATCATCATGGGTAATTGCCTGAGCGAAGGAAGAAAGTATAATGAACTTAGTTTCGTCAGTGAAGAAAGTATCTTTTGAAGAGTTTCGTTTTTTTAGAAGTTTCATTCGACAAGGGATGTTTTATAGAGACGAGAAATCGAGAAAAGTGGTTGTTTGGGAGGATCGGACTGAATGAATAAAAAGACAAGAAAGAGATTGGTAATTCTTGTGTTTCTCTTGCCCAGTATCTGTGGGTTCATCTTCTTTCAAGTCTTCCCCATTGTTTACTCTTTCATTCTCAGCCTTACAGACTGGGATGTTCTAAGTAAAGCCAGTTTTTTGGGCTTTGAAAATTACAAGAAGATATTCGGAAGCGAAGAGTTCTGGAGAGTGCTCATCAACACTCTTTATTACATAGTTCTGTATATACCCCTCATGATTATCGCTTCACTGTCCCTGTCAATGCTTCTCAACATCAAAACTAGGTTCACAGGAGTGTTCCGGACAATATTCTATATTCCAGTCTTGAGCTCCTGGGTCGCTGCTGCAATGCTCTGGCGATGGCTTCTCAGCCCTTACTACGGTCCAATAAATTCGATTCTGGGAGTAGTCGGTTTGCAGGGTCCTTCATGGCTGTACGACAAGGTCTGGGCAATGCCGGGAATTGTACTGGCAAGCGTCTGGAAGGACATGGGCTTTTTTGGGCTGATCTTTCTGGCCGGTCTGCAAGGAATCAACCCAACCTATTATGAAGTGGCCTCTATAGACGGGGCGAGGAGATGGCAAAAGTTCAGACACATAACTATCCCTCTCATCTCTCCAACTATGTTCTTCGTACTCATAATGGCCATAATTAACTCTTTTCAGCTCTTCCCCCAGGTCATGGTCATGACTAAAGGAGGCCCTCATGGGTCTACGCAGGTGATGATGGAGAGGATCTACAACTACGCCTTCACTTACTACAAGATGGGCTATGCAACGGCTCTGTCCTGGGTCTTGTTCTGTTTCATTCTGATCGTAACCCTTGTTCAGTGGAAGATGCAAAGAAAGTGGGTGCACTATGAATCTTAAGAAGCTTTCTAGACGGACCGTCTATTACCTTGTGATGCTGGCGTTTTCCTTTTTCATTCTGCTTCCCTTCTTCTGGATGGTCTCCACGTCTCTGAAGGAAGCCAAGGCGCTAACAGTACTACCTATTCAATGGTTTCCGGAAAAAATAAGCTTCGACGGGTTCGTCAAGATCTTCGACGTCTTCCCTTTTGGACGTGCGATTTTCAACAGCATATTCATATCGACACTGATCACGTTCGTTACGGTAATGTCTGCGTGCATGGCTGCCTACGTCTTTTCAAAGATCAAATTCAGAGGCAGGGAAGTCTTGTTTGGTATCTACATCGCAACTATGATGATTCCTGCCAATATCACGATGATTCCCAACTACCTCACTCTGAAGCATCTCTCGCTACTTAACAGTTACGTGGGCATCATGCTCCCATCTCTCTTCAACGCGTTTGGAACATTCATGATCAGGCAGTACATGAGAACGATACCGGATGATTTCGTTGAAGCGGCCGTTCTGGACGGTGCGTCACATTTCAGGATCTTCTTCAGGATGATACTGCCTTTATCCAAGCCCGCCGTTGCGACACTAACCGTTATCACGTTCATGGGAGCCTGGAACGATTACCTATGGCCGCTTATAGTTCTAACGGACAAGAACAAGATGACCCTGCCGGTCGGTCTCAGTCTGCTAAATGGCCAGCACCAGAGCGACTACAACATGCTTATGGCCGGGGCTCTAATATCTATGATTCCAATACTGCTAATCTACACATTCGCTCAGAGATACTTCGAACAGGGGCTCAGTGTAGGTGGTATAAAAGGCTAAAAGGAGTGTGATTCAATGAAAAGGTTTCTGGTAGTTCTAGTGGTTGCCTCAATGGTACTGACAACCTCTCTACTCGGTGTAACGACTATCAAGTTCATGAACTTCTCTTCAGCAGATGCAAACGCGAAGTATCTTGAAGAGATGAAAGAGATCTTCGAGGAACAGAACCCGGATATTAAGGTAGAAATCGAAACCGTAGGTTTTGGCGATTACTTCACCAAACTGATGACCGTCGTAGCCGGCGGCAATGCCCCTGACGCTTTCGAGCTGAACTACGAGAACTTCTATACCTATGCGAAAAAGGATGTTCTACTAGACCTGAACGATCTTCTTACCACCTCTGGTTTCGATACCAGCGTCTTGAATGAAAGGGCGCTTTACGCCTTTTCAGACAACGGTGTACAGTACGGCTTGCCGTTCAGTTTTTCCAACGTAGTGCTGATCTACAACAAAGACCTCTTCGACAGGGCAGGCGCCGAACATCCGAGAGAAGACTGGACATGGGCCGATGAACTGGAAGCGGCCAAGAAGATCAGGGCTTTGGATGCGATGACCTTTGGGATTTACCAGCCAGTACAGTTCTGGGAATTCTACAAGATGGTCCAGCAGAACGGTGGCAGCATTCTCAACGAAGACAAGACGGCCTTCACACTGAATAGTCCTCAGAACATTGAGACTCTTCAGTACATGGTAGACAGGATCCTCGACTCGAACGTTATGCCGAACGATGCGCAAATGGCAGGCATGGGAGACTGGGATCTCTTTGAAGTGGAGAGAATTGGAATGATAGTGACCGGAACCTGGGCCTTCTCGACATTCAAAGATAGCTGCGACTTCAACTGGGACATCGCCGTCGAGCCGGGCAACACAAGCAAGGCGACACATTTCTTCGCAAACGGTCTTGCAATTAGCAAAGACTCTAAGAAGGTTGACGCGGCCTTTAGATGGATCAGCTTTCTATCAGGAGACATAGATGTCGCCAAGATCAGAATCGAAGCGGGCTGGGAGCTACCACCGGTAACATACCCCGAGATAATTGAGCTCTACAAGCAGACCACGCCTCCAGAGAGCAAAGAAGTTGTATTCAAGTCTCTGGACTATCTCGTAACGCCCCCGGTTATTGAGCAGTTCAACGAGATGGCAGACATAGTGAACAGACATCTAGAAGCGGCTAGATACGGAGAAAAGACTCCGGAACAGGCGCTAAACGATGCCCAGGCAGAACTGGAGAGATCCATAAAGCTAGACTGATCTAAAGATCGGGCCGGGATTCGTTCCCGGCCCCTTCCCTGGAGGTTTGTCGTGGCAACCAAAGCCAGTAAAGAGATAATGAAAGAGATAAACGAAAAACTACTTCTGAGAGGAATCTATTCAAATGAAGGAATAGACAGGGCGAGCCTGGCTAAGCTCACCGGCCTTAGTCCTGCAACCGTTACGAAGGTAGTGGGAGAGCTAATTGAAAGTGGGCTTGTGGAGGAAACCGGGGTCGCAGACTCAACTGGGGGAAGAAAGCCCATTCTTCTCAGTATCCAACCGAAGAAGCTCTGTGTGCTAGGACTGAAGATAGGCGTGGGTTATCTTGACTACTCCTTGACTGACCTCTTCGGTACGGTTCTTGTGAGTGAGCGAAGGCTCCTTGACAATCAGTCTCCAGAAGAGGTTGTCTCAGCAACGGAAACCGTTCTGAATGAGTGGAGAAAACTAATAGGCGAAAGCCTTCTGGGGATCGGCATCGCCGTCTCGGGTATTGTGGATTCCCTGAAAGGCGTTGTGAAGAATTCCTTCCTTCTGAACTGGAAAGAAGTACCAATAGCGGAATTGATCTCGGAACGATCCGGAAAAAAGACCTTTGTGATGAACGACGTAGATTCCTTCGCTCTCGCCCAATTCTGGAAGGGCGATGTGAATAACCACAAGAACTGCGTCTTCATAACTCTGGGAGTAGGGATAGGCGGCGCGGTAGCAATCGACGGGAAGCTCCACCTCACCGGCGCGGGAAGCGGAGAGTTCGGCCACATGACAATCTCGCAGAACGGCAACAGATGCACATGTGGTAGCAGGGGCTGCCTCGAAGCTCAAGCCTCCTTCGAAGTTCTTGCGCGTAAGGTCTTTTCAAGAACGGCCTCCTCAGAACTAAAAGAGCTGTACAGCTCCCTAAAGGCGACGGAAACTTCGGAGATACATTATCTGAAAAGAGCAGTTGAAATCGATAGAGAGACGACTATAGGAGTTTTCCAGGAATACAGCGAGGACATTGGGACAGCCCTGAAAAACCTTATCAATATTTTCGCGCCTGATTACCTGCTCATAGGCGGGGAAGCACTAGAGTTTTCAGAATTCTTCCTCGAGAGTTCGATAGATAACGCAAGAAGAAACGCGTTTTCCAGTTTGGCTGACAATGTGGTGTTTGACATCGACAGAATTGGTGAGAAGGCCTGGACGCTTGGCTGCATATACAGAGTGATCGAAAGCGAGCTCTTTACTGTTCGAAGATGAAAGGAGCAGATAATGGAGATTATTCATACACCGTTTGGAATAGATGATCCTTACTATATCGTTCAGGGCTACGAAAGAAGTCCACGTAAACCTCTCGAGGGCGATTGTGTCAAAGTAAGATTCGTGACAGACCCGATGACTGTCGGCCAGAGAGCATGGATCGAAGTTCTAGCAGGTGACAGGACTTATAAGAGACGCGCTCAGTACCAGCTCAATCATGGAGGCAAAGCCCACTGGGAAGTAGATATAGAGTCCGAGAGTGCGGGAACAAAGGTTAAGTACAGGTTCATTGCAGGTCGCGGACCTTCAACCTACGTAACTTCAAAGTGGTATGAATACACTGTATGCAAATGGATCGATGCACGCGATTTTCTTTCACTAGAAAATGAAACCCTAACCGTGAAGAGAGATAGTCGAACCGGATGTGAAGCAGTCAAAGAGTCAAGTATACTGACGGACGGAACGGAACTGTTTGATCTGAGAATAACCCTCGAAAGGGATGAAAACGAGCAGTTCTATGGACTTGGAGAACATTTCGATGCAATTACGATACCCGACGGTCAGGAGAGGTTCATCCACGTATACGATCAGTACAAAGTTCAGAAAGACAGGGGATACGCTCCTGTTCCATTTATCTTCTCAAGCAACGGAAGGGCCCTCTTCATGGACACGGGATTCATGACTTCCGTCAAGCTTGACAGATCAGAGATTACTCTGAGGGTTTACACAAGAGGCTGCCCAATTGAAGATACCAGGATTCATTTGTGGAAGAAAGACTCTCCATTGAAAGCAATTGAGGAAATCTATAGCATTTCGAAACCTTGTACCCCTCCTCTGTGGGCTCTTGGGCCCTGGCTCTCGGCCAACCAGTGGAACAGTCAGAAAAAGGTCATGGGAGTCTTGGATGAGACTATGAAGAACAACCTCCCGGCAACGGCTCTGGTTATTGAGGCGTGGGCAGATGAACAGACCTTCTACATTTTCAATGGAGCACAATATGAATCACTCCCGGGCGAGCGGAACTTCAAACTGGCCAATTTCAGATTTTGCGAACCCTGGCCAGACCCGGCAGAAATGATCAGAAAGCTTCACGAGAAGGGTATAAGACTTCTACTCTGGCAGATTCCGGTTATGAAGTGTTTTGACGACTCCAATCCTCAGCCCGCTATAGATATTCGCTACGGGAGCTCGAAGGGCTACTTTGTGAAGAAGGATGATGGTTCCGATTACAAAATCCCCCCTGCACGCTGGCACGAGGAAAACGTAGTAGTCGATTTCTACAATGATGAAGCTGCAAAATGGTGGGCCTCCAAGAGGGAGTATCTGATCAAAGAACTGGGAGTCGATGGGTTCAAGACCGACGGCGGAGAACACCTCTGGGGAAGAGAGACTTTCACGGCTGCCGGCAGCGCGGCAATGACCAGAAACACTTATCCAGAGAAATACTTCCAGGCTAGTGCAAGTATCTTGAATGAAGACGGAGCGCTCTTCAGTCGCGCCGGCTACACCAGGAGTCCCGCCTACTCCCTCTTCTGGGTCGGCGATGAGGATTCAACCTGGGAGGCTCTGAGAGACAACATAACTGCCGGTCTCAACGTTTCCATTTCTGGAAACCCCTTTTGGGGATGGGACATCGCGGGATTCAGCGGAGAAATTCCCTCTGCTGAGCTCTACAAAAGATCTATTGAACTGGCGGTCTTCACACCAATATTCCAGCTCCACTCGGAAGACCCGGGAGATCCAGTGCCCTCCTCCGAGAGAACGCCGTGGAATATCTCAAGAGCCTACAACGATGAAAGCATCATAGACTACTACAGAAGATTCGCATCTTTGAGAATGACTCTCTCCCCTTACATTTATAGAGAATCGCTTCGTGCGGCTCAGACTGGCAGACCCCTGACATTGCCGCTCTTCCTCATAGAGAAGGAAAACGATCCTGAAGAGCTCTCTTACATGTTTGGTCGAGAAATAGTCGTTTCACCGGCAGTGGATGAAGAAATGAAAGTAAGAAAACTAATTCTTCCTGAGGGTGAATGGGTGAATCTCTGGAGTGGAGAGACATACTCAGGTACTGTCAGTATTCACGGTAAGAGAAACGAAGTTTACCTCAGAAAGGGATCGATAATACCCTTGAGTATTCCTTCTGACGAAAGTCTCTTCGGCACAAACTGGTCTCAGGAAGAGAAGGGACAGCTTCACGTCGGAAATGAATGGCCGAAGGATGTCGACGAGCTCAAAAGAAGTGGCAAAGCAACGCGGATGGCGAGGATAATCGGCAAAGAACAGGGAATAATCAAAATAGAATGGAGAGATATACAGTAGATGGACTTACTAGAGAGATCGATAAAAATCATTGAAGAAAACCAGAGTAAAGCGGGAAGCTACGTTGCATCGCCAAACTTCTCGCAGTACGGCTACTGCTGGTTCAGAGATGGATCGTTCACCGCTCATGCCATGCAGAAGGCCGGAAAGAAGGAGAGCGCAGAGAAGTTCATCCGATGGGGTTTGAATGTTCTCAAGAGATACCGACATTCACTTGAAGAGGCCGCTTTTGGTCCCCGTTCTGATTTAAGCATTCTGCTGCCGACGAGATACACTCTTGATGGCTTTGTCAGCGAAGACGACTGGACGAATGCGCAGAGCGACGGTTACGGTACGTTCCTCTGGATAGTTGCCGAGAACCCACAGCTTCTAGATGAAAGCGACCTCGAAATCTGCGATCTTTGTGCAAAGTACCTTGAGGGTGTATGGGAGATTCCCTGTTACGATGTCTGGGAAGAATTCCCGACAATGATACACACCTCGACACTAATCTCTATAGTTGCGGGGCTGAAGTCGATAGAAGGAGTAATCAACAGACAGACTAAATGGAAGAGAATCCTTGACTTCATACTCAAAGAGTTGACATACGATGGGCGGCTGAAGAAGTCAACGGCGCTGGATTCGTTCGATTCGAGTCTCATCTGGGCCTCGTATCCATTCAGAATCTTCGACAGCGACTCGCTACTTATGAAAAGGACTGAAAAAGCGATAATCGACGACTTATATTGTGATGGAGGTTTGAAGAGATATAACAGGGATACTTATTACGGCGGCGGAAGCTGGATACTTCTCAGCGCCTATCTTGCAGGTCATTTAAAATTGAACGGCGCAAATACAGTCTCGGAAGAGATAAGAAAGTGGATAGAGAAAAATGTCGACAATAGCGGTGGTCTACCCGAGCAGATTCCAGAACATCTGATCGATTCGAAGATGTATGAACCATGGGTCCAGAAATGGGGAGAAATTGCCTCGCCCCTCCTATGGTCACACGCAGCTTACATCGACATGGTACTGTAAGCATTAGAAGAGAATCAGCTGTTAAAAATATTGGTCCGCTTAACGCTGTGAAGACAACGTTGTCCGTCAGCGGTCCACCGTTCTCCGAGAAGAGCAGCCGTCAATGAGGAAAAAATTGCTCTTTGTTCCAGAGGAAGGATCTGTTCTTGGTTAGTCAAAGTGAGATCAAAGAGATGCAAGTGACGGGGTAAGTTTCATCAGTAATCTTATTGGTTTCTTCTCTCTCAATTCTCTGGTGAGCGCAGCGAACCTCTCCACAACGCTCTTTCTCAATGGTCTTTGCTTGCCCGACGAAGTCGGCACTGGCCTCCCCGTAGGCGAGACTGGCCACCGAAGGTGACTGGCCTGCGAAGCACACTGGCACTGAAGGTCTTTCCCCGCGAAGCGGGCCTTGCGTCCGCCGATGATCTTCGGCGCATAGCGACTTCTCCTATGGTCTGTCACATTTTTCGCAACCAGGACCTTTTTCGGGCGAACGGCCGTTCGCCCCTACAAAAGAATCGCATAATCGTCTAACATTGTCATCGCGTAGCATTTCGAATAGGGGACTGACGGGCTCCTGACGTCTGTCCCCGTCTATTCCAACTCTTGAGAAAACCCTCTGATCGCTGTAAAGACAACGTTGTCCGTCAGCGGTCCTCCATCCTCCAAGAAGAGCAGACGTCAATGCGGAAAAAATTGCTTTTTCTTCCAGAGGAAGAATCAATTCTAGGTTAGTCAAAGTGAGATGAAAGAGATGCATGTGATGGG
>ENA-OSEO01004546-OSEO01004546.1-sediment-metagenome-genome-assembly--contig:-NODE-4546-length-14408-cov-4.143047_pt1 | contig 14408 bp, 12 predicted proteins | sample MGYA00237883_ERZ534232 | MGnify/ENA metagenome assembly ERZ534232 | reverse complement strand
GCTGGGGACCGCGCTTCCGGTGGTGCCGACGTACCTGCTTTCGGTTTCAATCCTGTCGCCGGCATTATTGAAGTTGGGGGTCGATGTGGTCGCGTCGCACCTGTTTTTTATATACTGGGGGGTTTTAGGCGCCATCACGCCGCCGACGTGTGAAGCGGCGGTGGTGGCCTCCGGCATTTCAAAAGGGGACTGGATGAAAACCGGCATCGAGGCGATGAAACTCGGGGCGGTGGCTTTTTGCGTGCCCTACTTCATGGTGCTTCATCCGGCGCTGGCTGCAAGGGGGGCGCCCGGGGATATTGTCTTTGCAGCGGCAACCGGTTTCAGCGGGGCGCTTGCCATGGCGTATGGTCTTTTCGGATGGAAAGACAGCGGCTTTAATATCCCGCTGCGCGTTCTGTTTTTCATCGGCGGCGCGATGCTGCTTTTTCCGGGACTGGCGCTCTCGCTGAGCGGACTCGGTCTGACGATCCTTGCGCTGGTTGTGAACAAGCTGATTCGGTCGCAACCCCCCGTAGCCGCCTGAGACCGGACGGGAGGCAATCGCCGGCAGCAATCCCTGCCGGCCACGGCAATCGGTACATTTTAAGGAAATCACTCTAACATATGGATTTTAAAGTAAGGAGGCAATGTAATGAAAAAGAGCCAAGTGCGGATTCTCTGCCCCAACGGACACCTGGGGTTTGCGCCGACCAAGGAGGAAAGCTTCTGGATCGGCGCGGAAACAAAACCGGATTACTACTGCTGCGATTCCGGCAGCGATGACATCGGTCCGAACCCGCTGGGCAGCGATATCTGCGTAAGCCCTTATGATTGGCAGAAACACGATCTGGAGCTCATGCTCCTGGCGGCTCGCAAGCAAGGGGTGCCCATGATGATCGGATCAGCCGGGGATACGGGAACCAACAGCCGGGTTGATCGGTATGTGCAAATGATCCGGGACCTGGCGAAAAAGCACCATCTGGCGCCTTTCAAGCTGGTCAGCTTCTATACAGAGCTGGAAAAATCGTATGTTGAGCGCAAGATGCAGCAGGGCGATCCGGTGGCGGGACTGGAGGGTCGCCCGAATCTGACGATGGGCGAACTTGAAAAAACCGATCGGATCGTGGCCATGGCCGGCGTGCATCCATTTGTGCGGGCGCTGGAGATGGGCGCCGACGTGATTATCGGCGGTCGCAGCAGCGATGCCGCCATTTTTGCTGCCGCCGCTTTATTCGAGGGGTTTCCCGAAAATCATTCCTATTATGCCGGCAAGGTTCTGGAATGCGCCTCGTTCTGCGCGGAACCTTACATGGCCAAGGAAACCGTGATCGGCACGGTTACCCATGAGGATGTAAAAGTCACGGCCATGCACCCGAAGCAGCGCTGCACCATCGCCTCGGTCGCCGGTCACGCCATGTACGAACGATCGAATGCATTTTACGAATATTTTGCAGGCGGAATGCTCGATATGACCCACTGCCGCTACGAGCAGTTTGATGAAAAGACCACCCGCATTACCGGCCAAGTCTTTATCCCGATTGAAGGGAAAATCAAAGTCAAGCTGGAGGGGTCGGGCAAGGTCGGCGAACGCTTCATCGGCATTGTCGGCATTCGTGATCCTTACACCATTCAGCATATCGACAAGGTCATCGACTGGGCGCGCAGCCAGGTGGAAGAACGATTTGCCGGGCAGACCTACCAGCTGTTCCATCATGTCTACGGAAAAAACGGCGTCATGGGCGTGCTGGAGCCGATCAAGGAGATCAAGTCTCATGAACTCTGCGTGGTCACCGAAGGAATCGCCCCGACCCAAGAGATGGCCGAAGAAGTGGCGCTGATCGGTTCCCGGCAGATTTTTTATGCGCGGCTGCCGGAGGTAAAAGGTACTGCCGGGACGGCCGCATTTCTCGTGGACGGGGTTCTGCCGGCGCCGCCGGCCTATACATGGACCATGAACCATGTCATGCCCGTGGACGACCCCCTGGAGTTTATCCGCTTCAATGAATTTACGATCCAATCATAAGAGGTGACAGAATGAAGACAAAAAAACTGGTAGAACTTGCCAAGACGATCCGGAGTAAGAATGCGGGTACGGACCGGATAACCTTTGATATTATTTTTCGGGAAAAGGAAAATTATGAACAGGTGAAAAAGAGCGGTGCACTGACCCGAGAAACGGTAGCCAAGCTCTACGGCATATCGGAGGATCGCATCAGCGATTTTCTGGAGTATGATCCGGCTTTCGCTATCAAGTTTACCATTCGCCGCCCGCAGCCCAGCGGAAGCCCCGGGGATGCGGACATCTTCGGCTGCCAGCAGTACCCGCCGCTGCTGGACGTGGAAGTGCCGGTGACATGAAGCCAAAAATGGCGAAATGGGTATTCCTTTTGGCTCGACCATTTCGTCTGGAAACCAAACTTTCGCTGAAGCGTTACACCCGCCAGGGGAGAATCTTCCGGTATGACATGCTTTCGGCGCAATCAAATTCCGGAAACTCCCCTGCGGGTTAGTTCCACCGCCACAATAGTGCCGCCGTCTGCAGCAGATGGACCCGTTTAAATCGTCTTCGTAAACCGGGTCTGCCACGCCTTATTGCGCTGCCAAAGAAGCAACCCGAATTAGTAGTCCATCAAAAAGTTGACACCTACGACCCATCAGACGGTCGATCAATCCCGGCATCTTGCCGATTCACTATATGGTTGAAATCCAAATTGCCTTGGGCATGACGCAGCCACACCGGCTGAACGTGGCCGGAAGAGTGCCGTCCGGCTGCGTCAGGAGCTCTGAAACAGGGGTAAATTTCGACTTCGCCTGAAAAAATTTGAAATTTGTATTGACATAAAATATTTCATTATATATATCTAATGAAACTTTTATTTCATAATGTGCGTAGCAGTTGGTGATAGCTTACCAAACAGCATTGAGACTTTTCATTTTAGCGACAGACGCCATGAAAGAAAACGGAAAAATTTTCGATAAATTGGGTATCAGATTCGAAAACCTGTCACCCAACCAGAAACATCTGGGAAAACATATTTCGGAAAATTATCAGCAGGTCGCTTTTGAGACAATTAAACAGCTATCGGCGGCGTCGGGCGTCAGTGAGGCGACTATCGTCCGGTTTGTCAAAGTGTTGGGCTACAAAGGTTATCCCGCATTTCAAAAGGAAATTCGCCGGATAGTTCGTGCGGATTTAAAAGGGAGCGAACGCTACAATATCGCCTATCAGTATAGAGACCAGGAAAATGGCCCGATTTCAAGAACGCTGAATAAAGAGCTTGAAAACCTTACACACCTCCGGGAAACACTTGACGGCCAGGAGTTTGATAAAGCGGTCCAGACGATAAAAAATGCGCGGGATATTTTAGTGGTAGGTTCACGCAGTACCGCTTCACTGGCTTATCATTTTTGGTTCGGGCTGACAAAACTTGAAGTTAAGGCATCCCGGATTACGGCCGTCGATTTGGAACTTTTTGACCGCATGAACAGGCTGGACCACCGGGACCTGGTTATCCTCATCGGCTTTCCGCGCTACTTGCGAGAGATTAAAGAGGCGCTTGATTTTGCAAAAGAAAGGCGCGTTCGCACCCTCATTATCAGCGACAGCCCGTTTTCGCCGTTTCGTGGAGACGTTAATCTCCACTCTCCGGCTGAATCGGCCTCATTCATGGCATTTCACTGCGCGCCTCTGATTCTGATAAATGCGCTGATCGACCATGTGGGGATGCTGGATCGAGACGCAACGCTAAAAGCGCTGGATCAATTTGAAAAATTAGCAGCAGTAAAAAAATATTTTTTATAGGTATGAACAGCGGAATCACTTTTTTGAAATAAATAGCTGCCAGATGACCTATTCGGGATGAGCGTTCCGGGTTAAAAACCGATAAGGCGGAAAGAATAGAATCGGCATTTATCAAAAACACGTACGTAAACAAAGGAGGGCAATATGAAAAAACTATTTGTGTTGTGTTTTATGCTGCTGGCGTTTGTTCTTCAGGGCCTGGCCGGGGCTGCTGACACTTCGTCCGACAAAAAAATCGTCAATCTGTCTCTGGGCAGTGTCGGATCTTCGTCCGGGGTTTATGCATTTGCCATTTCGCTGGCTGCGGCCGTTAATAAATATGATCCCGGAATAATGGTAACGGCTGTCGAAGGCGGCGGCGGGTATGACCATGCCAAATCGATGAAGAGGGGTATTCTGGATTGGTCAATGAGCGGCAGTCCGGCCGTCTATGCAACGGTGCGGGAAGGGGTTGGGAGTTTTCAAAAAGAGGGCGCCTGGGAGCCGATCCGGCTGATGTTCATGCGCAACCTGAATGCGACCCGCATCTATGTGCGTGCCGATGCAGCGGCGAAGCAGGGCATTGGCGCCTGGAAAGATTTAAATGGCAAGAGTTTCTGCCCGGGCATACCCGGCACGCGCGATGCCGCCCGCATCATGGACGCCAACAAGGAGCTTGGAACCGGCATCAAGTTGATCCCCAGCTCTCTGGCCGATGCCACCCGGGGTGTCCGTGAAGGCAAGCTGGTAGGTTTGGCAAAAGGAAGTCCGCATAACAGTTTTGATGCGGCCATGATGGAAACCCACTACAGCACGCCGATTACCGTCATTGGATTTGCCAAGGAAGAAGCCGACAAATTGCAGGCAAAAGATCCCCTGAACACGTTCATGGAAACTCCTGCGGGAGGAATCCGGGAACTCCCGAATCTGGGAAGCTTATGGGAAATGAGCTCCGCCACCATGACCATCAGCAGTTCGCAAATGTCTCAAGAAACGGGTTATCGCATCATGAAAGCCGTTTATAAAGGGTGGGATGAGATTGCGTCTGCATTTCCTCCTTGCAAAGGGATCGATCCGCTTGTTGATGCTTTCAAGCATACGCCCGGCGGCAAGGAATTCTTCTTTCATGCCGGTGTGATTCAGTATGCCAAAGAAAAAGGAATCCGGGTGCCGGAACGCTTTATTCCCCCGGAATATAAAGATGTTAAATAGCAAAACCGAATTTTGAAATTAAAATCGAATGACTGCGTACGGGAGGCTTAACATGCCATGGATTTCTCGAGAGCGTGCCGTATATGGGGTAACTCTAAGTTTTGCGATATTTCAACTGTTTATCACCATGATCGTCTCCCTTTATGATATGCAGCTCCGGGCGATTCACGTCCTGCTGAGCCTTGCCGTTGTTTTTCTGGCGATTCCCTTAAGTAAAAAAGCAGCCGCAGGCAAAAATATCATATTTGAAAGCCTGGTAGTTATACCGATTGTTTTAATAGCAAACATCCGGATTTTTATAAACTGGGAAAATATTATCATGTATCCCGGCGATGCCGGCCGATTGGATCTTATACTCGGGGCAATTCTGACGATTTTTATCCTGGAAGCTGCCCGACGCGCCACCGGCTGGGCGATACCGGTACTGGTCTGTCTTATGTTCATATATGTTTTTCTGGGACCATTGATGCCGGGTATCTGGATTCATCCGGGTTTTCCGTTGGATCACGTCCTTTCTTCCATCTACTATTCACCCGGCGGCATCTACGGATCCCTGACCGGTATGTCCGCAACTTTTATCTCGATGTTTATTATCTTTGGAGCGCTGCTGGACGCTACGGGCGGCGGCAAAACGTTTATCGATCTGGCCCTCTTGGTCGCCGGACGCTTTAGGGGGGGGCCGGCCAAGGTGGCGGTTATTTCAAGCGCTTTTTTTGGAATGATTTCAGGAAGCGCGGTTGCCAATGTTTCCGTAACCGGTAATTATACGATTCCGTTGATGAAAGGGCTTGGGTATGATTCGAATTTCGCCGGCGGAGTCGAGTCCATATCCTCAACCGGGGGAGGCATCACTCCTCCGGTTATGGGGATTACGGCATTTATCATGGCGGATCTGTTGGGAATACCCTATCTGAAGATCATCGGCTACGCCGCCATTCCCTGTTTGCTGTTTTATATCGGGATCCTCGCCGGGGTTCATTTTGAAGCGGTTCGTATCCGGCTGATTCCGGTACCGACGGAGCAAATTCCGCCTTGGCAAAAGGTGCTGACCCTTAAAAATACCCTCCCGCTATTTGCTCCGGTATGTGTTCTGTTTTTTTTATTGTTTAAAGGATACACGCTTTTGACCGCCGGTTTTTACTCCTGCTCAACCGTGATCATTCTTTTTATGCTGTCAGACTTAACCCTGCCTGGTCTGAAGCAAAATTTTTTAAAGTTATTGAAAGCCCTCAGCAATGGCGGACTTTCCGTTGCCAAAATTGCTCCCATTTTGGTGAGCGTTGGTATTTTTACAGATCTTCTCGGTCTTACCGGCGTGGCGCCCAAATTAAGCAGCTTGATACTTGAAATGGGCGGAACCAATTTATTCGGTTCTCTGCTGGTGGCGGCCTTGATTCCGCTTGTTTTGGGAGCCCCCCTGCCGGTGACGGCAACTTATATTCTTTCAGCCGCTTTGATCGCACCGGCTATTGTCAAGCTTAAAATCGATGTGGTGGCGGCCCATATGTTTCTGCTTTACTGGGCCACCATGGCATCTGTAACTCCGCCGACCTGCACGGCCTGTGTGATCGGCGCCAATATCGGCGGCGGAAACTGGTTTAAGGTTGCCCTGGTCGGTATGCGCCTGGGAGTCGTCGCTTTTATGATACCGTTTTTTTTCGTTCTAAACCCCTCTCTTCTCGGGCGGGGACAACCAAACGATGTTTTGTTTTGCCTGGCTACGGGGATACTGGGGGCGCTTTTTCTTGCTGCTGGATTTTTTGGAGCAAGAGACAACTTAATAAAGCCGATTGTAAAACTTGTCGCCGGTACGCTGATGCTGGCGCCGAACTACAAGCTTTCTGTCTTGGGAATGGCGATTGGTGGTGTTGACCTATTGTTCGAAAAGATTTTTCTGGGAAAACGACGTGTCGATGTATCGTAGGAAAACGATCTATGAAATACCGCCTTAACCCTTTGGCAAGGGACGTGATTTGACTGGGTTATATAGGAAAAGTTGGGATGTTCAGTGTTGATAATCCCGAATTGCTTCGAAATGGAATCTCTAGAAAACCGGTTAGGAGGGTAGATTGTGGAAAAACATATGGTAATTTCACCGACTTCTTGTATGGGGCTGGTGGGGATAGATGAGGGGGCTTATAAAATCGCTTTAACCAGAGATCCTGATTCTATCGCCGCTGATGCCGGCTCTCTTGATCCCGGGCCCCATTATTTAGGCGCCGGGTTGCCCCACGTTGCCGCGTACAAAATGAAAAACGATTGCAGAATCATGATGGAGGGCCTTTTAACCCAAAAGACGCCGATGGTAATGGGCTCAGCCGGAGGGTCCGGAGGGCGCAAGCACATTGAATGGCACCTGAACATAATGAAGGAAGTAGCAAATGAGATGGGGAAAACCTTTAAGGTGGCCATTATTGATACGACCTTGGACAAAGAATACCTTAAAAAAAGAATTAAACGTGAAACCATTGAGGGATTGGACCACGGGCAGCCGCTGACGGACGATATCGTTGACCACTGTACGGAAATCGTTGCCCAGATCGGTGTTGAGCCGATTATTAAGGCGCTCAACATGAATCCGGATATTGTCCTGGCGGGGAGGGCTTGCGATAATGCCTGTTTTGCCGCTGAACCCGTTCGAAGGGGTTATGACAAGGGGTTGGCCCTTCACCTGGGGAAAATTATTGAATGCGGTTCCGCCAGCGCCATCGCGCTTCCAAATTCCAAAATCATGCGGACGCCCATGCTTGCCACCCTGATCGATGATTACTTCCTGGTGGAGCCTGCCACGGACGATTGGATCAGTACGGTCAGATCGACAGCCGGTCATGAAGCCTATGAGCGCACCAATCCGTTCTACCAGCTCGAACCCGGCGGGATTCTGGACATGCGCAACGCTAAACTGTCTCAACACACTGAACGTTGTGTAAAAGTATCCGGCAGCACATGGATCGACGATCCTCAATCTTACAAAATTAAGCTGGAGGGTGCAGAAAAGCTGGGTTATCGCGCGCTATTTATTGTCGGGGCCAGAGACCCGGCCTTTATCGAGAATGTTGACTGGATTATAAATTTTACCAAAACACGAATAATCAATGAGTTTGAACCCAAGGGCCTGTATGAAGGGAAAGACTACCGCATTGTATTTCGCATTTATGGCAAGAACGGCGTGATGGGGTCCTTGGAGCCGCAAAAAAAGATTACCTCTCATGAACTGGGAATTATCATGGAGATTATTGCCCCCACTCAGGAACTGGCCCACGAAATTTGCTATTTTGGAAAATATGGCATGGTTTGGTGTAATTACCCCGGGCGCATCACCATATCCGGGAATGTGGGGTACGCCTTTTCCCCCAGTATCATCGATGCCGGAGAGGTCTATAAACTTTCCGTTCATCACCTGCTGCCCATCGACCGGGACCAGTCTCTTTTTGATATTAGAATTGAGGAGGTGGGATCAAAATGAATCTTCGAGAAATCGCATCGATAATCAGAACAAAGAATGCCGGCCCGTACTGGTTTACGGCCGATATCATGTTTGACAACACGCAGCTTTACCAGGCTGTAAAAAATTCCCAGGCCATCACCCGGGAACAAGTCGCCAAGCTTTATAATGTCGGCGTGGAAAATATATCTGAAGTCATCTATCATGACGAAGGCCGGATTATTAAAGTGAACATCAAGAGGCCTCATGTTTCCGGCGACCCGGGAGATTCCGATGTTCTGGGCATGCAGCAGCACGCGCCTCTTTTGGATATCGATATCAGTTTTCATAAACTTTTTAAGTAACTAGGATTTGAAATCAGGTCCAGCGCAAAACGGCCGGCAGGCGGTATGCTGTTTTTCCATAAACGCCTTGCAGGCAGTGTGAAAATGAGGTATTAGCAAAAGGGTATTTTTCAGTAAAGCAACCGGATGGAATCGCCATGAAGCAACAGGCTATGCACCATGACAGCAGATAAATTCATGACTCCGGCGGAAGCCGTCAGCCGCTTTGTTCCGAATGGCGCGCAGGTCGCTTTAGGCGGATTTACCATCAACCGCAATCCCATGGCCCTCATCCATGAGATCATCCGTCAACAGGTACGGGATCTGCATGTGGTCTGCCATTCCCACGGTCAGGGATTGGACCTTCTCATCGGGGCCGGCTGTGTGGGGCGGCTGGAGATCGCCTATGGCGGTAACGGTCGGTTTGCGCCCACGTGCGTGCGGTTTCGCAAAGCGATTGAGCAGGGCCGGATTTTATGGGAAGACTACTCCAATTATCAGATGAGTCTTCGTTTTCTGGCCGGGGCTCTGGGGATCCCCTTCATTCCCACCAAGTCCGGATTGGGGACTGATGTGCTCCGGCGGGAGGGGTTTCCCCGTGAAATTCGAAAGGAACCGAAGGTGGCGTCCCGCAAATGGGTCCTGCTGCAGAACCCGTTTCTGGAAAAAGAAGAGGATCCCGTCGTTCTGCTCCCGGCCCTTACGCCCGACGTGGCCCTGGTCCACGCGCATCAGGTCGGCGAGGACGGCACGGTCCGAATCAGGGGACTGACCTTTGCGGATATCGAGCAGGCCAAATCCGCAGATGTCGTGATCGTTACCTGCGAGGAGGTTGTCTCCCGATCTCATATCCGCAGCGATCCGGACCATAATTCCTTGCCGCCGTTTCTGATCGACGCCGTTGTCCCGATACCATTCGGCGCTCATCCGACGGCATGTTCCTTCTATTACGATTACGACCCCCGGCACCTGAATCATTACCGTAAAATGGCAGAGGACGAGCAGCGCTTTCAGCAGTATCTGGCGGAATGGGTTTACGGGGTGAAAACACATAACGAGTATTTGGACCGGCTCGGGGGCGCCCGGTTGGCGGAGATTCGAGCGGATTCGATGCTGGGATACCGCAAAGGACTGGAGCGAAGGTGATATGCAGGAAGCAGCGCAGAGTTATTCCCATCAGGAGATGATGGCGATCAGTGCCGGCCGATTGATCCGCGACGGCGATATCCTCTTTGCCGGGACAGGGGTTTCAATGCTGGCAGCGACCGTGGCCAAGCGGATTCATGCCCCCGCAGCCGTGGTTTTTTTTGAAACCGGCGGAATCGATCCCTCGCTGGATGAGCTGCCCCTGGCGGTTGCGGATCCCCGGGTCATGGCCGGGACCTGCCTGAACTCAGGATTGATTGACGCTTTCTCCATCGTGGGCCACCGCCGTCTGCATACGGTGGCTTTTCTGGGGGCGGCCCAGATCGACCGATTCGGCAACATCAATTCGACCTGTATCGGCGCCTACGAAAAACCCGCGATCCGTTTTTCCGGAAGCGGGGGCGCCTGCGACGCCGGCTGTCTTGCTTCAGAAGTGATCATCTTCATGCAGCATGAAAAACGACGCTTTGTGGAAACGCCGGATTATCTCACCAGTCCCGGATGGATTCGGGGGGGTGATTCGCGCAAGCGGGCGGGTCTGCAGCGGGGAGGGCCGGTCGCCGTGGTGTCCAACCTGGGAATCATGAAATTCAGCCCAATGTCCCGGGAAATGTACCTGGCGGAATATTACCCCGGTATAACGCCGGAGCGCATTGCCGACCATACCGGTTTTCCCATGGATATCTCGGTTGCGGTGGAATCCGCCGCGCCGGCGCCGGAAGAGCTGCGTATTCTCCGGGAAGAGATCGATCCGCAGAAACTTATCCTTAAGTAAAATAGCTGTTTTAATCGGTATTAAATCCGGGTATACTCCCCACCTAAAAAACGCCGCAAAGCGGTGTTTTGCTTTTTACATTCATTCCAGGGGATATTCAGCGCGTGAAAGAAAGCAAGACGGTTATCGGGATCGTTTCAGACACCCACGGACTGCTGCGTAAACGTGTCATTGATGAATTAAAAGGGTCGGCCCTGATCATTCATGCCGGAGATTTTGATACGCCCGAAGTTCTGACAAAAATAAAAAAAATCGCGCCGGTTTTAGCGGCGCGGGGCAATATGGACAGGGGAAATTGGGCGAAGGGACTTGCCGGATGTGATTTGGCCGAAATAGCTGAAAAAATGCTGTGTGTGGTTCACGACCTGCATCATCTCGCCCTGGACCCGGCCGGGGCCGGCATTGCGGCGGTCATCTGCGGGCATACGCACCAGCCGGCGATTACCGAACACAACGGCGTCCTGTATATCAATCCCGGCAGTGCCGGGCCCCGCAGATCCGGAACACCTCTTTCGCTTGCCAGGCTGGTCATCCGTGAGGGAAAGCTGATGCCGGAAATAATTATGCTGGATGAATAGACATGCCGGAAATAGGAAAATTCAATACCCTGCGGGTGGTCAAGGCGGTTGATTTCGGGGTGTATCTCGACGGGGAAGCGCTGGGTGAAATTCTGCTTCCGCGACGGTATGTCCCCGAAGGGTGTCAACCGGGCGATCGCGTCGATGTGTTTCTCTACCACGACTCCGAAGATCGTTTGATCGCCACGACCCAGCGGCCGTATGCCGGCGTCGGGGAGCTGGCCCTGCTCAAAGCCGTGGCCGTGAACAATTTCGGGGCGTTTCTTGACTGGGGACTGCCGAAAGATCTGCTGGTTCCGTTCAGGCAGCAGCAGCAGCGAATGAAGGAAGGCCGTTTATATGTGGTGTATATCTATCTCGACAAGGCCAGCCGGCGTATTGCGGCATCCTCCAAACTTGACAAATTTCTCGCCGCGCCGCCGGCTGTTTTTGAAAAAGGACAGGCGGTGGAGCTGCAAATTTCCGACAGGACCGAGATGGGTTATAAAGCCATCATCGACAGGATCGCCCGGGGAGTTCTTTATCATAATGAAGTTTTTAAGAAATTACAGCCGGGCCAGCGGATCCGGGGCTTTATAAAAAACGTGCGCTGCGACGGTAAAATCGATCTGTCGTTGCAGAAACCCGGCTATGAAAGCGTGCCGGATCAGTCGGAGAATATTATAGCCGCTATCCGGGCCCATGGTGGATTTCTGGATGTTACCGATAAGACATCGACCGAGCGGATCTACAGCCTGTTCGGGATCAGCAAGAAAACCTTTAAAAAAGCAATCGGCGCGCTTTACAAGGCGCACCGGATTTCCCTTGAAAAGGACGGTATTGCACTTGTCCAAAAAAACGAAGGAACGTAAATCCCTGCGGCAATCCGGAATCGATGGGGCCGCGCCGATCAGTCCGGGGGCCGACAAAAAAAGGGCGCATGGTTGGAAGTAAATATCGGCGGGTCCCTTCTTAATATGGGTGCGATGGCCGGGTGCCGCGTAAATTCCCGGTCCAGAAACCGGCGCACCTCCTGCCGGTGCCAGCCTCCGGGGTGCTTGAAACTGCGATACAGTGATAGATCCCCGTCATAAAATTTAGCCGTGCTGAGCCGATGCACGTCCGGACCGTGGGCCGGAAGATTAAAGATCGCCAGATTGAGAAACCCGATCCGGTCGCTGTGGGCGGCCGCAAAATCCAGGGTTTTTTCCGCTTCTCTTCGGGTTTCGGCTGCGGTGCCGAACAGCAGGTACACATAGGAGCTGATGCCGGCTGTTTGAAGAGACGCTAAGGCCGCCGCCGCCATTTCAAGATCAATCCCCTTGTTTAGACTGTCGAGGACCTTCTGGTCCCCTGATTCCAGACCCAGCTGCAGCATCCGGCAGCCGGACTGTTTCAACGCCCGGCAAAAGTCCGGATCCGACAGGTGGGGGCTGAACCTGGCAAAACCGTACCAGGGAGGCCCCGGCGGATTTTCGATGATGGCTTCCATCAGGTTCGGGCTGACGGCATTATCCAGCAAATGGATCAGGGTGGGACGCGTTCTGGCCGAAAGAAACTGGAGATCCTTTATGACGGCTGTAGCGGGCGCCGGCCGGTAGGGATTTTCCTCAGCCCGTTCCGGGCAGAAGGAACAGCGATTCCAGTAGCAGCCGCTGGAAGCGCTGTAAGGCAGGATGAATCCGGGCGACAGGTAGGATGCCAGCGGAAAGTCATCATAATCGGGGGTGCTGTCCCGGCAGTCTCTGGATAATCCCAGGATGCCAGGAAGCGCAGACTCCCCGGCGCCGGCTACCAGATGATCAAAGATTTCCCCGAACGGGTTCTGCCAGTGGGGAGTCCTCATCCAGGAGGTTGCCAGCCCGCCGCCGAGGATGATCATGACGCCGGGGGAGATCCGGCGGACATATCCGGCCATGGCGAAGGCGGTCAGGGCCTGGCTGAGATAATTCAAAGAAAATCCGACAGCTCCGGGATTTTCATGTTGCAACAGCCCGGCAAGCCTTTGGCTGAAGTATGGGAAAAAAGGGTTTGTATCAGGGGTGCGGGCGGCGCTGATAAGATCCCAACTCCGCAGGGGTGAAAGCCGGTCGTCCTGGTAGTCGGCCAGTCCCATCTTAACGCCCGCCGGTCGGGCGGCTATATGCACGATGCGGCTAAGATCGGAAACCGCCCGTTTGTAGCGGTCGAAATTATCCTTTGCCCGGAAGGTTGTCAGCGTTTCCAGATGGGTTGTAATATTGCGGCCGGCCCGCCGCGTCCAGGGGTCGGACCCCAGCACAGGCGTATTCAACAGATAGCGTAAGCCTTCCAGATTGGCGTCCAGGACCCTGACAGCGGCGCCGCGGCGTTTGAGAAAGCCGGCCAGCCTGGCAATGCCGGCAGGGGGCTCGCCGGGTTTTACCACCGGCGGATAAATTAAAAGAATCTTGCAGTTTGTCATCCTTCATCTGTAGCTAAATCTTGCAAGGTTGTAAACCCGGCAGTTGTATCAAAAAGGATTTGCTGCCAAAACGGTCAAGTGTTGAAACCGCCGTTACGCTGATTTCAGCAGCAGCTCTGCAATCTGGAAATACAGCGTAATACCCACCGCGTCGATGATGGTGGCAATGACCGGACCGGCCGTGAGGGCCGGGTCCAGGTTTATTTTTTTCAGAAACAGCGGAAGTAGAGCCCCCGCCAGATTCGCCGTCAGGAGAGTGGCCAGCAGTGCCGTGGCCACGATGTATCCGAGCAGCATGTTGTGATCCTGCAGAAAAACACGAAAGAAAGTCATTAACCCCAAGGCGCAGCCCAGCGCAAGCCCCATCAGGATCTCACGGTAAAAAACCCGGATAAAATCCTGTGGCTGGATCTCGCCCAGGGCCAGAGCCCGCACCACCATGGTGGCGGATTGCGTGCCGGCATTGCCACAGGTTCCTGTAATCATGGGGATAAAAAATGCCAGGGCCACCATCTGTTGCAGGGTGGCGGCATTCAATTCCATGATGGTGGTGGACAGCAGCGAGGTAAACAGCAGAATTGCCAGCCACAGAAAGCGGCTCCAGAACAGCCGCGGCAGGGGGCGCTTGAAATACTGCTCCTCAAAAGGGATCACAGCGGAAATCCGATGGAAATCCTCGGTGTTTTCAGCCCGGATGATATCGATGACGTCATCAACGGTAATGATGCCCAACAATCGGTTTTC
>ENA-OSEO01004545-OSEO01004545.1-sediment-metagenome-genome-assembly--contig:-NODE-4545-length-14412-cov-3.587374_pt1 | contig 14412 bp, 11 predicted proteins | sample MGYA00237883_ERZ534232 | MGnify/ENA metagenome assembly ERZ534232 | reverse complement strand
TTCGTCACCTCCCGGTGACTCATCCTAACCGGACAGATTACGTGCTACAAACCCGGACATATTACGTGCTCCTGACAATGCGCCCTTTTTACCATTGCATAAAGAAGTCCCGTGCTCTACAATCGGCACGCTGTTGGGGGGTGTGCTATATCACACCTTGCCGAGGTCTTCCATATCTGATCACAACCGGCGCAAATCGGTATGATGAGCAGGCCGGTCGCACCGTTGACCAGGGATATATCCTGAAGCGTACCCGTTCCCCCGGACTGATAAATTACCTATGGACAACACACGCGATATCCTTCTCACGTCTGTCAGGGAACTGGGAATCCTTCCCGCTGATAGCCAGATAGACCTGCTTCTTCGCTATGCCCGGGAACTTATGGTATGGAACGAAAAGATGTCTCTCGTCTCCCTGAAGTCCTCCCTGGATATCACCAAACACCTGATCGATTCTCTCACTCCTGCGTGTTGTGTCACAGGGGATTCCATGAACCTTCTGGATATCGGGACGGGAGCCGGGCTCCCGGGGATACCGCTGAAAATAATCAAACCGTCCCTTCGCGTGACACTCGTCGAGGCATCCCGGAAAAAAACCTCCTTTCTCAAGAGCGTCATTAGAACGCTGGGGTTGCAGGATATCCGGGTGGTGCGCAGCAGGATTGAATCGCTGGTTTCCGATATATCCTATAAAGGCTGTTTTGATATCGTCATATCGAGGGCCACGTTCAAAATACATGATCTACTGACTCTGGGAATGCCGTTCATGGCCGAGGGAGGGAGGGTGATCGCCATGAAAGGACGACGTGGGAACGAGGAAATGATACAGGGAATGGATGCTATCCGAAAAACAGGGCTCACACTGGCAGAACGCCGCCATATCACCCTTCCCTTAACGGGAGAATACCGAACGCTCCTCTGTTTTGCACGGCGCCCGTCATAACAAATCAGCAGGCAAACGCCCTGCTTCCCAAATTACTCCTTCTCAAATCTTCGCTTGTATGGTAACATGTCCACACTGTACCCATTCCACACAGCCGGAAAGAATACCGCATAAAACATGAGAAAAGTCATATGTATAGCCAACCAGAAAGGAGGCGTCGGCAAAACCACAACCGCCGTCAATTTGTCGGCCTCCCTGGCGGCGGCCGAACGCAAAACTCTTCTGATCGATTGTGACGCTCAGGGTAACGCAACCAGCGGCGTGGGTATCGACTCCTCCACCATACGTGAAAAAAATCTCTACTCCGGTCTCGTGGGGGGAGTCCCTTTCCAGGAGATTGTTCGAACGACCGACATCGCAACGCTTGATATCATTCCATCGAACAGAGACCTTATCGGGGTTGAAATCGAGTTTGTTGCGCTCAAAGACCGGGAAAAACGGTTGCGAAACTTCATCAAAACAATTGACACTCCCTATGAATTTATTATAATCGATTGTCCTCCTTCTCTTGGATTTTTGACGGTTAATTCCCTCGTAGCATCCGACGCCCTTATCATCCCTCTGCAATGCGAATTTTTCGCACTGGAAGGACTGGGGCAACTGATGAGCAATGTGAAACTGATACAGGCCCGTCTCAATCCATCCCTGACCGTAGCGGGCATACTGCTGACCATGTTCGATCAGAGAAACCGGCTTTCCCACCAGGTCGCCGATGAGGCACGGAAATTTTTCGGGGACACGGTCTTGAAAACCGTTATACCGAGAAATGTCAGATTGTCGGAAAGCCCCAGTCATGGGTTGCCTATTATACTGTATGATATCAATTCCCGCGGGGCCGTTTCATACATGGAACTGGCGCGGGAAATCATGACGAATGGAAGATTGTGATGTCCAAAAAAAACGCTTTGGGAAAGGGGCTTGGCGCCATATTCCCGGATCTCATGGATGATTCCTCCGATAAACCACACATAGCGCTGTGCGGCATCGAGGAATTATCGCCGAACCGGTTTCAGCCCAGGAAGTCGTTTGACGAAGAGCAGCAGAAAAAACTCGCTGATTCGATCAGGAAAAACGGCTTGTTGCAGCCGATCCTGGTGAGGAAGTGCGACAATGACGCAGGATATGAAATCATCGCCGGTGAACGCCGGTGGCGGGCGGCCCAGGCGGCCGGTCTGCGAGATGTTCCCATTCTCATCAGGCACAAGACCAAAGACGTGGATGTCGCCGAGCTGTCCCTCATAGAGAATATTCAGCGCGAGGAGTTGAATCCCATCGAAGAATCGGGCGCATACCATACGTTGATGGAAACGTTTCACCTCTCGCAGGAGGAAATTGCCCGGCGGGTAGGAAAGGATCGATCCACCATCGCCAATTCTCTGCGCCTTCTCAATCTTCCACGAGAAGCACAGGAGGCCCTCACGAAGAAGGAAATAACGGCCGGACACGCGAGGACTATTTTGTCTGTCGACTCTCCGGAAGAGCAGATCCGTGTTCTGAAAGAGATTCTTGAGAAAAAGCTCAGCGTCAGGGAAGCGGAGAAGCTGGTGCAGGGAGGCAGAACCCGGCCTCCAAAGGGAAAAGCAATCAAGAAGGACCCCTATCTTCTGGACCTTGAGCAACAGATATCGGAACGACTGATGGCCCGGTCGAGCATCAAACCGCTGCGCTCAGGAGGTGTGATAGAAATACGATTCTCATCCACCGATGATCTGAATCGATTGTCCGATATGCTCATGAGTGTGGATGATCACTAAGCGTTTTATTTCTCACTGGAAAAATATTTCTTCTATCAACAGGTGTTGATAGAATTGTTGATAAAGGGTACTGCATTGGAATTATTCTGGAACGAAGGCATTAAGATAATTAAAGAAAAGATAAGCCAGCAGAACTTTGAAACCTGGATCAAGCCGATACAGATCGTTTCAATGGAAGACAATAAAGTGCTTTTGAGGGTTCCCAATAAGTTCTTCAAAGATTGGCTTGTAGAAAATTATATGGATCTCATCAACCACTCCCTCGCAGATGTGTCGGGTATTCCAATCGACATCCGTTTTACGGTCGGTAAGTCCGAACAACAGGCGTCATTACCCAAAGCGGATACCGCTCAAGCTGTTGATCACCAAAGCGTTCGCGTTCCCTCCTCTCTTAATCTGAAGTACACCTTTGACCGTTTTGTGGTGGGATCGTCCAATCAGTTCGCTCATGCCGCCGCACTGTCCGTAGCGGAACAGCCGGCTCGGAATTACAACCCCTTATTCGTATTTGGCGGCGTCGGTCTGGGAAAGACACACCTGATCAATGCGATTGGTGTCCATACTGCCTCTCTGTACCCGCACAAGAACGTGCTCTATGTATCCGCCGAAGAATTCATGAATGAGCTGATACATTCCATACGGTATGACAAGATGTCGAACTTTCGAGAGAAGTACAGACGCATTGATTCGCTTCTGATTGATGATATTCAGTTTATCGCGGGAAAGGAACGAACGCAGGAAGAATTTTTTCACACCTTTAATACACTCCATGATTCCGGAAAGCAGATTGTTGTAACGAGTGATAAATTTCCGAAAGAAATACCAAACCTTGAAGGAAGGCTCCGGTCGCGGTTCGAATGGGGGTTGATAGCGGACATTCAACCCCCCGATATCGAAACCCGTATCGCAATCATCGAAAAGAAGGCTCATGAGAACAACCTCCATATATCGAATGATATCAATTACTACATCGCTTCAGTTGCCGACTCGAATATCAGAGAATTGGAAGGAATCCTGACGAGAATTGCGGCGTATACGTCCCTCACGGGCAAGGAAGTGACCATTGATATTGTTCGGGATGTCATCAAGAATCTGCTAAAACATACAACCAAGCGAGAAGTGACCGTCGAAGAGATTATTAAGACCGTCGGAAAAAAAATGGGCCTGAAAGCGGGAGATATTAAATCTCCCAAAAAGAACAAAAATCTGGTTCTCGCTCGTCAAATCGTTATGTATCTGGCGAGAAGATTGACTCATCGCTCTTTCCCCGATATTGGCGAGAAGGTGGGAGGGAGAGATCACTCAACGGTGATTTATTCAAATAATAAAATCCAGGGGATGATGGAAAAAGATTACGAACTAATGAAAATCGTTGAAGAAATTGAAATGATGTTATAGGGCAAGTCATGAACAGGCAATCAAGTCTTTTGTATGTTTGATTATGTTGTGATGTTATGAGGTTATGAGTGTTCTATCAACATATCAACAGGTTCTACTATTACTACTATTTTGTTTTTATAACATACTAAAAAGAGAATAGGTGACCGTATGCATTTTTCAATCAGAAGAGATACGTTTTTAGAGGGTATTCAAAAAACACTCAGTATCGTCGACAGGAGAACGACTCTCCCCATATTGAATAATATTCTTCTCAAAACGCAGGAGGGAACTATTCGGGTCGTTGCCACAGATCGAGAGGTCGGATTGTCATCGTACTATGAAGCCACTGTTCATGATCCCGGTGAGATAACGGTCAGTTCCAGAAAACTCTATGAGATGCTGAGAGAAATTGACGGGGAAACCGTCGATTGTCATCTCATGGAGAACAACTGGGTGCATGTGACATGCGGCAAGATATTATTCAAGATTCCGGGGATACCCGCTGAGGACTTTCCGGAAGTCCCCGATGAGGAAACGGTGGAATCGGTTTGCGTTCCGTGCGAACTGCTCAAAAACCTTTTCGAAAAAACATTTTTTGCCATCTCTCAGGATGAGATGAGGCCGAACCTGAACGGTGTCCTGTTCAGCATATCGGAGGGAAAGATCGCCGTGGTCGCCACGGATGGACATCGGCTCTCTCTCGCGAACGCGGAGGTCGAGAACAATGCAGGGAATGATTTCGGTCTTGAGGGAATTATTATTCCCCGAAAAGGGGTTTCCGAGATTCGAAAACTGGTTGAGGGGGGAGGAGAGAGCGCTCTCTGGGCAACGGATGGAGTCTGTGTGTTGAAAAAAGGGGAAACCGTCCTGCGGGTGAGCCTGATCAATGCGGAGTATCCGGATTACAAACGGGTAATTCCTCAGGAAGGGGGAGTGACGGTTCACATGGATAAGCAACAGATCCTGCACTCCCTGCGCCGCATGAGTGTCATGTCCACGGAGAAATTCAGCGGCGTCAAGGTGGATATGTTTGACAACAGGATTGTTTTAACATCAACCAATCCGGATGTCGGCGAGGCGAAGGATGAAATCGACGTGACCTATACCGGGGACAGGATGACGGTCGGATACAGTGTTCGGTATCTTATTGAAGGGATTGAACCTGTTGATGGAGAGATCGTTTCATTTGAAATGCGGAGCGGTGATGGTCCCGGTGTGATACACGCTCCCGGAAGTGATCAGTATATGTGTATCGTGATGCCTATAAAACTGAGAACTGAGAATCATCGCCCGGAGGGCAGGGAGAAAGGGCAGGATTAAGAGGAATTGGAAACTGCATACAGCGCTGACAGTATAAAGGTTCTGGACGGGCTCGAGGCGGTCAGAAAAAGGCCCGCCATGTACATAGGCAGTACCGGTAAGGATGGCCTTCATCATCTTGTGTATGAGGTGGTGGATAACAGTGTCGACGAGGCCTCCGCCGAGTATTGCGATACAATCCAGGTGAAGATACGGGTCGATAACAGTGTGACCGTTGAGGATAACGGCAGAGGGATTCCCGTCGATATGCATAAGACGGAGCACGTTTCCGCGGCGGAAGTGGTCATGACCAAGCTCCACGCGGGCGGTAAATTCTCCAACGACAGCTATAAGATCTCAGGAGGGCTCCATGGCGTCGGAGTATCGGTGGTCAATGCCCTCTCGGAGTATCTCGAGCTGGAGGTTCGTCGAGACGGCAAGGTATACCGGCAGTCATATAAACGGGGCGTTCCCACGGAACCCCTTGCGGAGATCGGGAAAACAAAAAGACGAGGGACGAAGATAACCTTTCTCCCCGACGGGGAAATATTCGAAGATATCGACTTCAGTTTTGATATTCTTTCCAACCGGTTGCGGGAACTCGCTTTTTTAAATCCAGGGCTCAAGATCGTCATTGAGGATGAACGGGACGATAAACGCAACGAGTTCTTCTATAAAGGGGGGATTGTTTCCTTTGTTGAGTACATCAACCGCAACAAGAAGACCCTTCACAGCAAACCGATCTACATAAGCGGTGAAAAGGACGACTGCTCGGTGGAACTGGCCCTTCAATACAACGAAGGATACATGGAGAACGTGTTTTCCTACGCGAACAGCATCAATACCACCGAGGGCGGCACGCACATGATCGGTTTTCGTTCCGCCCTGACCCGTGTCATCAATAATTACATGGTCAACAGCGGCATCGCGAAAAACGATAAAACCGCTTTGAAGGGAGAAGATGTCCGGGAAGGACTCGGGTGTGTGGTCAGTGTCAAGGTAAGACAACCGCAGTTCGAGGGTCAGACAAAAACCAAACTGGGAAACAGCGAAGTGAAGGGCCTTGTCGAAGCGGTCGTATATGAGAAATTGGGGAGCTATTTCGAAGAGAACCCGCCCGTCGCCCGTCAGATAGTTTCCAAGTCACTCGATGCGGCGCGGGCACGAGACGCCGCGAGGAAAGCGCGGGAGTTGACGCGGAGAAAAAGCGCGCTGGAGGTCACCTCCCTCCCGGGGAAACTGGCGGATTGTCAGGAGAAGGATCCCGCGCGGAGCGAAGTGTATATTGTGGAAGGAGATTCAGCGGGAGGCTCCGCAAAACAGGGCAGAGACCGGAGAAATCAGGCCATTCTGCCCCTCCGGGGTAAAGTGCTGAACGTTGAAAAAGCACGCCTCGATAAGATGCTCAACAATAACGAGATCAAAATCATCATTACCGCTCTGGGAGCCGGTATTGGAGATGAAGATTACGACATCACCAAACTTCGTTACCACAAGGTTATCATCATGACCGATGCGGATGTCGATGGGGCTCATATCCGGACTCTGCTTTTGACGTTCTTTTTCAGGCATATGCGTGAATTAATCGAACGGGGATGTCTCTATATAGCGCAGCCCCCCCTGTTCAGAATATCGAGCAAGAAAAAGGAGTGGTATATCGGCAGTGAAGAAGAAATGGAGGAATATGTCCTCTCCAGCGGTACGGAAACGGTCCGGGTTGTCACCGGAGACGGCGCGATTATCACGGGATCAAAGCTGCTGGGGCTGATCAAAAAAGGGATACGGCTCGACGCCATTCTGGAAAAGTTTCACAACAGCGGTAAGGATGGAGAAATCATACGATTATTGGCGGGAGACCCTTCGTTTTCACGAAAGGATTTCGAGGACGATGCCGTTCTCAACAAAATCGGGAAAAGGATCACCAAGGCTATCGGGCAGCGCGTCGTCTCCCATTGGACCGAACCCGACGTTGAGCACGGGGGGTATAAAGTGTTTTTTACCATGAAACGAAACGGCCAGGACCATACCACATGGATCGATAAAGACATCTTCAACATGCCGAAATTCGCGGAGGCCACGGTTCATCTCAATCAGCTCAGCCCTCTCGGCGAAGCTCCCTATACGGTCACTGAAACCGAGACGGATGACGGGAGGAGCGAAAAACAGATTTCCACCATGAGAGAATTGATCGATTACGTCATTCAGGCAGGGAAAAAGGGAGTTTCCATACAGCGGTACAAAGGACTGGGCGAGATGAATCCCGAGCAGTTGTGGGAGACGACGATGGACCCGGAACGGAGGACCCTTCTCCAGGTAAAGGTGGAAGACGCCGTGGCCGCCGACGCCATATTCACCACCCTCATGGGAGACCAGGTCGAACCGCGCAAGAACTTTATCTTTGATAACGCTCTCAATGTGTCCAATCTTGACATATAACGTACAGCCCCGGTGACAGCGAAGGGAACACGCGAGCGCCCCCGCCGTCATGCTCGTTCGTGGGTGCGCTTCGAGCGCTGATGACGGGGAGAGTGTTCAGGAATCGCATACTCGGCAGAAAGGTTTTGAAGCATCATGGATCAGTTGTTCCAGCGGAACATACCCGTAACGATAGAAAGTGAGATGAAAAAGTCCTACATGGAATACGCCATGAGCGTGATTGTGGGACGCGCGATCCCCGATATCAGGGACGGATTGAAACCGGTGCATCGCAGGGCGCTGTATGCCATGGCCGACCTGGGAAACCGGTGGAACAAGCCCTATAAAAAATCGGCGAGGATCGTGGGTGACATCATCGGTAAATATCATCCCCATGGCGACACGGCCGCCTACGACACCCTCGTCCGGATGGCCCAGGATTTCTCCATGCGGTATCCCCTCATTGACGGCCAGGGGAATTTCGGTTCCGTCGACGGGGACCCGCCTGCTGCCATGCGGTATACCGAGATCAGGATGGCGAGGCTGGCGGATGAACTTCTTGCGGATCTCGACAAGGATACGGTTGATTTTGTTCCCAATTACGATGGCTCTCTGGAGGAGCCGGTGGTCCTGCCCGCCCGCATCCCGACGCTCCTTCTCAACGGTTCCTCGGGCATAGCCGTCGGGTTGACCACCAATATCCCTCCCCATAACCTGGCCGAACTGATCGATGGCATCATTGAACTCATCCATAATCCCGGGCTGTCGGTGGATGATCTGATGGTATTCATCAAGGGGCCGGATTTTCCCACGGCCGGATTCATCAACGGACGGGACGGGATCGTCTCCGCCTACCGTACGGGCCGCGGCATCATCAGGGTCAGGGCCCGTGCCATCATCGAGCGAAACGCGCGAAACGAACGGGAGAGCATTGTTATTACGGAACTCCCCTACCTCGTCAACAAGGCAACCCTGATAGAGAAGATCTCTGAATTGGTAAAAGAAAAGAAGATCAGCGGGATAGCCGATCTGCGAGACGAATCGGATCGCGAAGGAATGCGGATCGTCATCGATCTGAAACGGGACGAGATGTCGGGGATTATCCTGAACCAGCTCTACAAGCACACCCAGATGGAGTCCACATTCGGCATCATCATGCTGGCCATTGACCGGGGACAGCCCCAGGTGATGAATCTGAAAGAGATGCTGGTAAAGTTTATCGAATTCAGGAAAGAAATCATCATCAGGCGCACGATGTTTGAACTGGCCCGCGCCCGGGAGCGGCTCCATATCCTGGAGGGGCTCATCATCGCTCTCGATCACATCGACGAGGTCATCGCCGTTATCAAGGCGTCTGAAAATGCGAAGACGGCCTCGGCAGAGCTGATGGCGCAATTCGGCCTGAGCGAGGAACAGACCAAGGCGATCCTGGATATGCGGCTCCAGAGGCTGACCGGACTGGAGCGGGACAAGATACGGGAAGAGCATCTCGAGATATCGGCCCTCGTCAAAAAACTGGAAGGCATCCTTGCCGACTCACAGAAGGTGTTGGATATCATCGTCGAAGAGCTGGAGGATATCCAGAAACGGTACGGCGACGAGAGAAGAACGGAGATCGTTCTCGACAGCTCCGATATCGGGATTGAGGATATGATTGTAGAGGAAGATATGGTGGTTACCATATCACACCAGAACTACATCAAGAGAAATCCGGTCAGTCTGTACCGAAGCCAGCACCGGGGCGGCCGCGGCAAGGTCGGGATGGGAACGAAGGAAGACGACTTCCTCGAGAGGATGTTTATCGCCTCCACCCACAGTCACATCCTGTTTTTTACCAATAAGGGACGCGTGTACTGGTTGAAGATATACCAGATTCCCCAGGCGGGAAGGGCCGCCAAGGGGAAGGCCATTGTGAATATGATCAATATCGCGCCGGACGAAAAAATCACGGCTGTTCTCCCCGTCCGGGAATTTGTCCCGGGTAAGTTTGTTGTCATGGCAACCCGGCGGGGCGTGATCAAGAAAACCGATCTGATCGCCTATTCCAGCCCGCGGTCCGGCGGCATCATCGCGCTCACGCTGGACGAGGGGGATGAACTGATTGATGTCCATCAGACGAACGGCGACCAGGACATATTCCTGGGCGCCCGGAAGGGCCACGCCATACGATTCAACGAGCAGGATGTCCGCGCCATGGGCAGAACGGCCCGGGGTGTGGTGGGGATCCGAATCGCCGCGGACGATGAAGTCGTCGGTATGGAGACGCTCATTGACGGCAACTTCATTCTCACCGTTTCCGAGAAGGGGTTTGGAAAGAGGACGGAGATTGCCGAGTATCGGCTCCAGTCGCGGGGCGGAAAGGGCATTATCAACCTCAAGACCACGCCGAAGGTCGGCTTTGTAACACGGATCAAACAGGTGACCGGCGAAGAGGACATCATGCTCATCAGCAATACGGGGAACATCATACGGCTGGGAGTCAATGAGGTGTCCCTCCTGCACCGCAGCACCCAGGGAGTGAAGCTGATCGATCTGGCCGATGGAGAAAAGCTGGTAGGCCTTGCCCGCGTGGAACGCGACGATTCCGAGCCCGGGGATGAACCGGACGAACCCGAGCCGGGGTCCTTTGATTTTTAACGGGATGTTTTGCATCCCCCGTCCCGGGGCCGTTCGCGCTGTCCGGAGGGAGTGAATGAGGGTGTGGATAAACGTCCGGCAGTCATAGGGGGGATGTTTGACCGCATCGCCCCTGCATACGATCGTTTGAACGGGATCCTGTCCCTCTCCATCGACCGGTACTGGAGAAAAAAGGCGATACAGGCCCTGCGGCTCGAGGACGATTCCTTGGTCCTGGATATCGCCACGGGGACGGGCGATCTCGCATTGCGCGCCCTCCGCGATTCAGGGTGCCGGGTCATCGGGATCGACCTGTCGGCCCGGATGCTCGAGCAGGCGGCACGGAAAGCCGGGCCATATCTCAACACCCGCTATTTTCCGATAAGCGGGGACGCACTCGCCCTCCCCTTTCGGGACGACACATTCGACCGGGCCATGGTGGCCTTCGGTATACGAAATGTGATCCGGGTCGATCGGTTTCTCGATGAACTGGCCCGCGTCACCAGAAAGAGCGGTATGATCGCGATTCTCGAGCTGTCCGTCCCGTCGAATCGTTTCCGGAAAAAAGTATATTTTCTGTATTTCAAATACATGCTTCCCGTGCTGGGGGGCATTATTTCCGGCAGCACCCAGGCTTACCGGTATCTGCGTGATTCCGTCATAGACTTTCTTCCCCCCGATGCACTCGCACGGCTCTGCGAAGAGCGGGGATTGACGGTAATCGCATCGAAACAACTGCTGGGGGGCATCGCGCATCTGTATGCGCTGAAGCGGGTTCCAGGGAGTTCAACCATTCCAAACCGGGCCTCGCCCGGCACGAAGGAGGGATGATCATGAAAAAATGGGTTATTGGCATTATCGCTATTATTGTCGTTGTGGTTGTCGTGTTGTTTGTGCTGTTGATGAATATCGGTTCCGTTATCAAGACAGCCGTCAACACCTATGGGCCGGATATCACGAAGACGGAGGTGTACCTGTCGGATGTAACCGTCTCTCTCCTGTCCGCGCGGGCCGAGATTACAGGCCTGTCCATCGGGAACCCTCCCGATTTTCGTTCGCCGAAGGCCGCGGAGGTGGGGTCGGTCTATCTGGATGTGGATGAAAAATCGCTCATGCGGGACACCATTATCATTGACCGAATCGAGGTGGTCGCACCCCATATTGCCTATGAAAAGCGTAGCGGAACCGACAACTTCCAGACCATCCTGAATAACATCAAGCAGCAGACGGCGCAGGGGAAATCCCCCGGGGAGAAACCTGAGGCCGCGACGGAAAAGGACACGGGGAAAGGGAAAAAGCTGATTATCAGAGATTTTGTGGTCCGCGACGGGAAGGTCACGCTGGCCATGGCCGCGCTCGGCGGGCGGGAGATAACGGCATCGCTGCCCGACATCCATCTCACTGATATCGGAAAGAAAGATAACGGCGCAACGCCGGCGGAAGCCGCCCGGCAGATCGTCGCGGCGCTGTACGAGAAAATCTCCGGCCCGGCCGTCACGGACGCCCTGAACACTCAGCTCAAGAAACTGGAGACGGGTGTGCAAAAGGCCGGTGAAGAGGTACAGAAGCGGGCACAAGACCTGGAAGGAAAACTCAAGGGTCTCCTCGGCAAATAGTCTCAGTCGTCTCTACAGCCGGATGCGTCAACGTCCCGTCTGATCGAGTGGAGGAGCCACAGGGCCTGCACGGGGGTGAGCGTCTCCAGTTTTTCGACGACCGCATCCGCGTTGACCTGAAACTGGGCGCCGAGCTTTTCGTATCGTTCCACATCCTCCACGTCCCATGCAAGGAGGCCGGGCCACTCCCGGAGTCGCGCCGCCTCGAACTCATCATTTTTGAAGATTTCGCGGAGGAGCGCCATCTCCTGTCCGGTGAACGCCCCTGCCATATCTTCGCCGGTCATGTCGAGGAGGGCGTAGAGAATCTCGATATCCTCTTCGATCGCCGCCGGCAGATCCCCTTTCCGCCGTTTGATCATCCGCTCCAGGTGTTCAGGTATGTAAACGCTGTATGTTCCCATGGGCCCTCCTTATGCGCCACATAACAAGATGCCGGAAACTGTAGCAGAGTGCACGCTTTAGGGCAATATGCGGGGCTTTCATTCCTCATGTGGATATCGTATACTCCCATCACGGCAGGAAGCCATTATGACTGACAGGACGATCCGGGCGGCGGAACCGCCCTACTGCATATTCGATCATACGGCCGACCTCGGGTTAGAGGTGTACGGAACGGACGATCGGGACCTTTTCCGGAACGCCGCCCTCGCGCTGTTCGATATATTGACGGACAGAGGCCGCGTGCGGGGAAGAGAGGAGCGGGCGATCGCCGTTGAAGGTGCCGACCGGGAGGAACTGCTGGTCAATTTTCTGAGAGAGGTCCTCTCTCTTTACAACAGTGAAGGCTGGTTGGTGCATGAATGCGCAATTCGCGGGATGGACGATTGTCATCTCCGCGCGACAGTCACCGGAGAACCCTTCGATCGGGGTCGGCACACGATAGACCGGGAGATCAAGGCGGTTACCTACCACCGGGTTCGGATAGAACGGACTGCGCGGGGGCTGACCGGGAGGGTTGTCTGCGATGTCTGATATCAGGATCGAACGGCAGGACGAGTTTCGCTGGATCATTCCGGCGGTGGGAGGGATGCGGGTCCCGGGGATGATCTACGCCGACAAGCGGATGATGCAAGCCATGGGCGCGGACGAGAGCCCGAAACAGGTCGCCAATGTGGCCCATCTCCCCGGCATTGTCGGCCATTCCCTTGCCATGCCGGATATCCACTGGGGGTACGGGTTCCCCATCGGCGGCGTCGCCGCCTTCGACATGGAGGATGGAGTCATCTCTCCCGGAGGGGTGGGGTACGACATAAACTGCGGCGTTCGTCTCATGGCCACCAACCTTCAGATCCGTGAGATCAGGGATCAGGTACGGGAGCTTGTCATCGCCCTTTTCCACAACATCCCAGCCGGTGTGGGCTCCGCGAGCACCCTGAAGCTTTCGGTGGACGAGGAAAAGAAGGTCCTGCGCCAGGGAGCCGCGTGGGCCGTCAGCCGCGGCTATGGTTCGGAGAGCGATCTGGCCGCGACGGAAGACGGCGGCGCGATGCCGGGGGCCGATCCATCCTGCGTGAGCGAGCGGGCCCTCGAGCGGGGGAGGCAGCAATTGGGTACTCTGGGTTCCGGGAATCACTTTCTGGAGATCGAGGTTGTGGAGGAGATCTTCGACCGAAACGTCGCCTCCACGTTCGGTCTCCATGGCGAAGGACAGGTTGCCGTGGCCATCCATACGGGCTCGCGGGGGTTCGGGTACCAGGTGTGCGACGATTATCTCGCGCGGATGGTCAAGCACAGCAGCAGATTGGGATTTTCTCTCCCCGACCGGCAGCTTGCCTGCGCCTATCTTTCCTCGGACGAGGGGAAGGAATACATGGCCGCCATGGCCTGCGCCGCAAATTATGCCTGGGCGAACCGGCAGATTATTATGCACGGGGTCCGGGAAGCATTTGAAAAGATCTTCAAAAAATCCGCCCGGCACCTGGGAATGGAGCTTATTTATGACGTTGCTCACAATATTGCCAAATTTGAAACCTACAACATAGAGGGGAAGAAGAAGAAGCTCTGCATCCACAGGAAGGGCGCCACCCGATCCTTCGGTCCCGGTTCCCGGGAACTTCCCGAAACTCACCGTTCCGTGGGGCAGGCGGTAATCATCCCCGGCGATATGGGAAGATATTCCTATGTCCTCAAGGGAACGGCAGAATCCGCCGATCTCAGCTTCTCATCCACATGCCATGGAGCAGGCAGACTAATGAGCCGGGGCGCGATCCTGAAAAAGATGAAGGGCAGGGACATAGCCGAAGAGCTGGAGGAACGGGGAATAATCGTGAAGGGTGCGTCCCGCAAGGGACTCCTCGAAGAAGCTCCCGACGCTTACAAGGACGTAGCCACCGTGGTTAATACTGCCGATGGTGCAGGACTGGCAAAGAGAGTGGCGAAATTGAAA
>ENA-OSEO01004544-OSEO01004544.1-sediment-metagenome-genome-assembly--contig:-NODE-4544-length-14414-cov-3.375602_pt1 | contig 14414 bp, 19 predicted proteins | sample MGYA00237883_ERZ534232 | MGnify/ENA metagenome assembly ERZ534232 | reverse complement strand
GCAACCCAACCGAGTGACCCGTCACAAAATGCTAGGTGGGAATCTAGCAGAACCTAAATCCCATCCATGTCCTTGAGCTAGGTCTCGAATACCCCTGTTATGAATGTTTCTTGTCTTTATGATTGTAAAATAATCAAAAATGTAAATGATGTTGATTCATAGTGAGGATTCCGCTGGCTGTATGGCAAATCCCCGATATGACTCAGATCGTCGTAAAATTGAATTAGACGTTTGATGCCGGTGCTGACTGTAGCGGTGCTAACGCAGGCGTTGCTGTAATGGAGGATATACAATAAAAGCCCTGGTTCTTGTTATCGACAGTTTTGGTATCGGTGCTCTGCCCGATGCCGGTCAATATGGCGACACAGGTGCCAACACGGTTCTTCATATCTGTGAGGTCATCCCCGGCGAGAAATGGCCGAATCTTCAGAAGCTGGGCCTTGGCAATTGTGCCGGTATTCTTGGCTTCCCCCTGCCCGGCTGCCCACCCGCGGTTTTCCATTCCGCGAGTTTTTGGGTAATGGCTGAAACCTCACCCGGAAAGGACACCACCGGCCATTGGGAAATGGGCGGCATCATTCTGGAACAGCCCTTTCATGTGTTCCCGCCGGATTACCCAAGCTTTCCCGAAGCGCTGATTCGAGATTTTACGCGGGAGACCGGTTTTAAGGTCCTGGGAAACAAGGCCGCTTCAGGTACTGTTATCATAGAAGAACTGGGCCAGTCTCATCTGGAAGGTGACGGCATCATCGTTTATACGTCGGCGGATTCAGTATTCCAGATTGCCGCCCATGAAAAGGTGGTTCCCCTGGAAACCCTGTATGAAACCTGTGAAACCGCCAGGAAACTGTGTGATCCTCTTCATGTGGGGAGGGTCATTGCAAGGCCGTTTGTGGGCAAACCCGGCAGCTTCAAACGCGCCGGCGCCAGAAAAGACTATGGCATGGAACCCCCGGCGCCAACCATTTTGGATCACCTTTCCGCACATGACATCCAGACCGTGGGCATCGGCAAAATAGGCGATATCTTTATGCAACGGGGTCTGACAAAATCCTATCACGATGCTGGGAATGATGCCTGTCTTGAACGAACCTTGTCCTGCCTGAACGATCATGATCAAACCGACGCATTGATTTTCGTGAACCTTGTCGATACGGATATGCTCTATGGGCATAGAAGAGATGTGCGGGGTTATCATGATGCTGTTTTGCGCATTGATCAGTATCTGCCCGACATCATGGACCGGCTCGATGACGATGACCTTCTGATCATCACGGCGGATCACGGATGTGATCCTGCATTCAAGGGCAGCGACCATACAAGGGAGTATGTACCGCTCTTATGCTGGGGCAGAAAAATGCCTGTCGAGAATCTGAAGATCAGAAGCACCTTCTGCGATGTAGCCCAGAGCCTTGCCTCTTTTTTCAGTGTCCCACCCATAGAGAACGGAACAAGTTTTATAGAAGCTCCAGGATCGCTTTTTTGATCTGCATCATTTTTTGCTCTCGCAGAGTGGCAGAGGGGAGTACCGTTATGAGGACATATTCGGCATGAGTGTCCACCGATGGTACCCGTCACTCCAAGAAGAACAGCTTTTCAGAATAGTATCAGCCCACCCCTGATCCTACGCTGTCCGTCAACTACCGGCAGTTTTAGCTTCAACTAAGTATGCTTGTCGCAAATTGTTGCCTTTATGAGCATTTCACAAAATCAATGGCTTCATCGATCCGCTTCACCCTATCTTTGTCCGTCTCAGTATCAGCTTCTGAAAACCATCTCCTGTAATCATAGAGGGCTTCCAGAATAATGTCTGTGTAGTCGCAGATGGAACTTTTCTTACCTGTTTGTTGCATTTTCTCGGCGCCACCTTCAATAAGCGCGATATCATCTTTTCTTTCAATCATTGGTATCAACCTCCGGGGCCAATTCCCCTTCTTGAATCAAGGGAATTGGCTTTTAAGAAAGACTCCGGCATCTATGGCTTCAACTCACGGATTCGATCTCTTCGATATCCAACGGTTCTTCCTGCGTTACTCTGTTGTCTGAATCACCCGCAGCCTTTTCAGCGACCTCCACCTTGAACAGGTTCACGGTCTGGCCGCGTTTGTTGGTTGTCTTTCCTTCAAAGGTGATTCGCACCTTGTCGCCGGTCTTGACATATTGCATCCGGTCGTCCAACACCGCCGTCCCCCAAACGAAGAACATTCCGTCCTGGGTATCCAGATAATACCGGGCGCTCAAGCCCGTTTTTTCGTCTTTCGGTTCCTTGCTGACCAGTGTCCCGATTATCTGCTCGTTTTTGTTTTCAGGTTTCCAAACACCTGGCTCTATGGTCTTCCATTCATCCATATTTTCCACCTCTGGTTCTTTTTAATGGAGGTTTTTCCTCCATGTTTCAATAAAGAGTCCTCCATCATTATTAAACCTTTGCTTTCCGAGGCCCGGTAGGGACCAGGCTTTCTGCCAGCCTGGGTACACCTGGATTATGCCCCTGCCCGAAGGACTCTTCCTGTGCCTGGGAAGAGGCCTTCGAACAATCCCTGGACGGGCTTATTTCAAGAATCAGCTGATTTTGCGTTCCTCCTTCATCAGGCTGCGTTCGATATCAATGAGATGCAGAAGCTTGTTTTCAGCGGCTTTCACTTCTTTGATCATTTCCATGAGATCCTTTATGACGATCCGTGCTCTGACAATATGCGCGTGTGCATCGTAAGGATATCCGGATCTCATTTTTTCCGACGCGAAACCGAGCGAAGCGTTAAGGGAATGAAGGTAGTGATCGGCTTTTGACTGAAAATCGGCAACGGCCTTTTCGATACGAATTTTCTCCTTTTCCCGATCGATTTCCTTTTGCAGAATGTTTTTTTCCTTTCCGGACACCCGGTCAAGCCGTTGTTTGAGTTCATGCAATTTACCTCTGTCCATAACCTCGATGTGCTCAAATGTTCTGGCAAGTTCCAGAGTTGCCCGCTTGAAGAGATTTTCCTTTTCTGAAATTATTCTTAGAATTTGTGAGATCCTTTGTCTTTCTTCACCTGAAAGGCTGTTTTTGTCGGCTTCCATGATTCTCTGGATCTCCGCCAGTTCCGAAGCGATATCGTCCAGGGTGTGAAGCTCAACGGCGGTTATTTTCCTGGCTCGGCGTTTGATCATCTTCTTTTCCTGGTTTTCGGTGTTCAGTTCGTGCTCGATATCCGACTTGAAAGGGTTGGCACGTGTCAATTTTTCAGCCAAGCTCCGAGGTGATTTCCCAAATTTGATCATTTTGTAGGCGCTGAAAATGCAGAGGACCAGCAAGCCCAGGTTGACGAGACCGAAGTTTCGTTCCGCGAGCCCGTAGTAGATTTCAGGGAACTTCACCCACGACAGAATATAGAAAAGCATATAGGTCAGGTAAAACGCTTTTTTGGCGGACAAGCCAAAACCCCTGGACAGACCATACGGGACAGTGGCGGCCATGACGATCAACAAAAGTGTTCCCAGCATTCCCCAGCCTTCGAAGATACTGACGATACGCTCCCGTATCATGAAAACACCCACGGTCAGCATGATTCCGACTGAGATGATGAGCGGTCGGATATAGGGTTTGCTAAAGTGCCTTCTTAACGTGATGCCTGAAACGGAGACGAAAAATACAAGCAGTATCGTGAAATAGATCCATTCAGAATATTGGGAAAGGATCTCGCCGGGCTTGATAATATCCAACGGGAAGAGCTTGTGGGAAGGCATAATCCAAAAGATGTTTGGCGGGACTTAAATATTTTGCGGTGTTTTGATGAAAAGGAGGCCCATGTCCATCATGTGTTTGATGGAAGCATCAATGGAGTTTTTGCTGAAGGATCTCGATCAGCTCCTCGGATGAAGTTGCGATATTGCCGCAAGACTCTTCGATCATGGCATTTACAACTGAATGCTCGGTCTCCCCGGCCCTTCTGAAATCGGTTCGGATGCCGATGATGGGGAGCTGATGGGCGTGTTTGCAATAGAAGTACCCGATTTCCCAGGCTGTGCCGTCATCTACCTGAGAACCGTCCAGTACACAAACCAGGACGTCCACTTCATCGAGGTGAGACCGACACAGTTCGAATATCTTCTTTCTGTCACGGCCGTCCGGATGGTCGCGGGGAATCAGCTCATAGGGCCAAATGACGCCTATATCAGGGGAGATGGTTTCCATTTGGTGTTTGATGTCCGCCAGCCAGGCACGTTCGGATTCGGAAAATAAAGGCCCTGCAAGGTATATTTTCATTTGGATCACACTCCGTTATCAGCTCTTTGCTGCGTTAATATTTAATATAGCGGCAGAAATGTAAAGGCCGTTTCAGATTGGACCGGTTTATTGACTGAAGTTCCATAAGAACTGTCTGGATTTATCTTTCCCCGTAATGTTCTCATTTCCGGGGTTTGAGGTGTGTGGGAAGATTTCCTGTGGAAACCGGCTATTGTGTTTTCGATATCTGTTTGTTTTTTTGGTCTTTATTTATTTACAATATGGTAAAATAATATATTTATAATAGGCTTTCTTTTTTATCATTCAAGTTCCACAGGACATTTACCCTCCCACACCGCGACTGCCACTTTCAAGGGGTGACCAACATTTATAAAGGTCAGTTGTTTCATGTGGAGGCATATGGAGAAAATGTCCTGTGGAACACTGTTGAAGCCGGAAAGCACCGAGGCCTTAATCGAATCGCTCCATGCCTCTCAGCGAAAGAGATCTCTGGTCATCAACCCGGATTACCTCGATGATGAAAAACTTCCCGAAGACGAACGGACTGCCGTTTTAAAGGAAATCTTCAACCGAAACATTCGGGAAAAGCAGATCAGCCGGATCATATCTCATATCGCTCCGGTCCTGGATGGCATTCATCCCAACTCCGCCCTGATCTTCGGACCCACCGGCGCCGGCAAGACCGTTACCCTGATGCATCTACTCTCCACATTTGAGAGGGTTGCTGCAAGCAGGGGAATTCGGTTTCAATATTTATACGTGGACCTTACATCCCCCAAGACCTACTTCGGCGCGCTGAACGAGGTGGCCATCTCCCTTGACAGCACCTGCAAAAAGTACCGCAAGGGAATTCCCGTGGAATACATGCAGGCCCAAATCATGGAGACCCTGGGAAACTATGACGGGTACGTGAGCCTTCTTATCGACGAAGCGGACAATATCCGCCCCAATCCGGACGGGTTTCTGACATTTCTGGCCAAGACACTTCCCCGTAAGGTCTCCTGCCGGCTCATCTTTGTCTTTCTGACCAATCGGCTGGACTGGGAAAAAACCCTGGACCCCCGAATACTGAGCTTTCTCAAAAAGACCGACATCATTTTCGAACCCTATGACGCCCTCGACCTTCTGGAAATTCTGAAACTCAGGGTGGATAAGGCCCTCGATAAAGACAAAGTGGATCTCGGTGCGCTCAGGAAGGTAGCGGCTTACGCCTCCCGCGAAACCGGTGATGCAAGAAAGGCAGTGGAACTTTTGGCAAAAGCAGCCAAAGTGGCTGAAGAAAGCACGGGGAAACTCACGGAAAGGGAGGTGGACATCGCAGCGGATCGTCTGGAAATCGACAAAACAGAAGAACTGATCAAAGCCCTTGCCGTTCAACAGAGGCTGGCTCTAAAATCCTGTTATGGGGCTTTGTCGAATGGCTGCAAAAAGACCTATACGGGCCAGGTCTACCGGGTTTATGGAACGGTTTGCTGCCATGAAGGCATCAGGCCCCTGACCCAGAGACGCTTTTCGGAAATCATGAGCTTTCTCGACCTGTACGGTCTGATCAATGCCAGAGTGATTTCCAAGGGCCGGTACGGGAACACAAGAGAGATATCCTGCTCACTTCCAGAGGAAGTGGTGAATCGCTTTCTTTCCTCAATGACCTATTGAGACCCAAACTCAGACAGAAAGGCCATTCTTTCCCTCTGCCGGATTTCCTCATAAACCGCCTTCAGAACGATTTTTTCTTGATGAATGATTTCCTTGCAAGCATCGGTTTCATTCTCCAAGTGTTTCAACTGATTTTCTATGTTGCGGCACAGGTTCCGAAGCTCCTTTGCCCTGACAAGAGAGGTATAAGTCAATCGCACATCCACAACCGGCGGTGTCGGATATGGACGTAAATTTCCGTCAATCATCCTGAATCTTGACTCTGGACGTAAATTTCCGCCCGCAATCCTTGCATTTTTTGAGTCTCACCTTGCCGTCGGCCAGCTTGCGATGTCCTTTCCAGATGTTCCGCGTGCCACCGCAGTAGGGGCATTTGTAGGGTCTTCCCATGTATCATCACCTCGGTTCCTTCAAGGTTCCCGGTTGTATAAAAACCTTTCGTCTTTGATGACCCGAGCGTGTTCAACGGGAACCGAAAAATTATTATGGATGAACCTTATTCCAGGTCTCTGAAGGACCCGGGAGGTGACATGCGTGGATAAGGAAACAGGAAATGAATTTGTGGGGAATCTAAGGATGAAGGGTGAGAATCCATTACGATCGGGAATTATCGAAATCCTCCGCCTGGTGGAACAATTCAAGAAACGGGCCAGAGTCTTCTATTTTGATGTCATGTTGTCGGTCCATTCATGCCCTGCGTGTGGCGGTCGAATCCGAATGTCCGGCAAGAGTGAATGCACCTGCGAATGCGGGCATGTATTCGATCCGACCATTACGTTTCAGAAGTCTCCATGTTGCGGTGGGTATCTCGTTCGAAAGACCAATCATTATGCCTGTTCGGCATGCCGAAGAAATGTTCCCTCCATGTTCCTCTTTCACGAAAGATTGTTCGACAAGGCCTATTTCAGGGAGATGGTCAGAAAATCAAGGGCTCGGGCCGCAAAGCGGCGGGAAGAAATGCGAAGGATGATGGCGGGTTCCCGGTCAGAAGCATTGCTCTTTACAGAAGCGCCGTGTCTTGAAGCGGTGCCGGGACTCATGGAAGACCTGGATGAGTTTGTCGGAGTCGAAGCATCTGAAACGGAATATCCGGATCTCAATTCAGTTTTCAGAATGGAGGATTACCGAAAATGTGTCCTTGATATGCTGGGTGACGATGGGTTCATGTTTTCGGATATCGATCCGCTGTTGGATGATACCCGACAGGATCGGGTCTGGCGGTTTATCACCCTTATCTTCATGCAAAACGACCGGGAGGTGGTGCTGACCCAGTTCGGTAACGATCTCCTGGTGGAGCGGCCCGGTGAAGCTTACCCATAAGGACAAGGATTTCCTGGAGCTGCTGAAGGCATACCTTATCAAGAAAGAGCTTGAAATCGAATTGAAAGACGATGGACTCAAGCGTCTGGTGCTTCGAAAGAATTATGGCGACAAGGTGGAAAGAGCGTTTCAAATGACCCGGCAGGGGGTACGGTGGCGGTTTCACAGATTGTTCAATGAAATTTACGTCAACGCGTATCTCACGGTCTACTGGATTGAATCCAATTTTGGGACGGAGCTTCGAGGAAAGGCCCTGGAGATCGCCAGGGAAAAGATAGAACTCAGGAAACAGGCCCAGAAAGGGGGTAATCCGAACGTTTCCCGTCGAGAAAGAGGCGGTTTGGGACGCTGAGAAAGAGGCGCGCAATTGTAAAGGGATTTGCCCTCCTAACGAACCCATTGGATTTGAACCGAAAATAAGCGGAAAGCCCTTCAAAAATGGAACTTTGCCCATGAACCTGGTTTGGTGAGCACAAAAATTACGGAATCGCGCGGTTTTCGGGGAAATCCAGATTTTGGCGCGGTCAATCCATCATGGGTAAAAAATTTTAACATCCGCAAAACATCATAACACCCTTTCAAAGGCCCTATTTTCATCAAAAAGTCAGGGGTAAAAAAACATGGTCAGCACAAAGATAGATTTCAACTGCAACCGCATTGCCAGGATAGAGGGACTGGACGAGCTTGGTGCACTGATTTTTCCAGGGAACCGGAAGCATCAAAAGGTGTTCTTAAGCATCTTTATCGCGCTGAAATACGCGGATACCGGATGGGTGCCCAGTTTGGGCTACCTCTGTGACCAGTATGGATACTCCCCCCGTATGCTGGAAACCGTCCGTAGCAAGATGCGGCGGATGGGCATCATCGACCACGTGTCCCGTTTCAACAAGCGGTACGGCTACAGGGAAGGGTGGGTCTTTTCCAGTCGATGGACAAGGAGTTTAAAACGGCTGAATGAACTGTTCCAGAGGTTCAGCCAAAAGGCCGATGGTCTTCAAGAGAAAAAGGACCGGGACCTGTTCCGGTATCTTTGATTCCCCGGGGGCTGAGGCACCCCGCAGCCCCCTAATCCCCGAAGGGGATCACGCAAAAAAAGTGGGGGGCTAATTCACCCCCTCGTACTTCCGCCAGATATTCTTGCATGTTTGTATCCGGCTGTTCAGCTCCGCGATTCTTGTGAAGAGTTTCTTCTTGTTCATCAGGTGCGGATACTTCCGGTAGTTGTCAAGCAGGGTATGCAATTTGTCCCTGAAGGCTTCGTTCAACAGGTCTTCGAATTTACCGGCGGTGTTTGCCTTCCCTTTGTCGTCGCTGATGCAGCTATGGAGGATGGCAAGGTCTTTCGCCCCTTCGTAAATCTTTCGGATTCTGTAGGCGTATTTGTCGAATGGATGTGCCCTCTGGTAGTCAATTGAAGTATAGTGAAATGATATGGCGTCATCGTCTTCCCAGAAGTCCCGGTCGTTCCATGTCTGTCTGGGTATGCTCATCAGGACCTGGAATTCCTGGCTGACATACCAGTGTATGAAATCCCAGTAAGCCTGCCGTTCCGCTTCATCCTTCGGATATATGTCGTCAAATCGTGAAATCGGTTTCAGATTTGCCCGGAATGGCAATTCTTCTTCATCAATCCAGGTATCCACAATCTCATCAATCTGTTCTTTGTTTTTCATTCTTTTCACCTCCCGGAGCGAGTTTCTACTCTCTCTCAGGTCCAACTCATTACCTGAGAGAGAGTCGTACTGCCCGGTTTTTGTCCGCAGCGGAGTCCGGAAACAAGGCCTTGATTGCATTGGGGATTGGTAAACATTCATCAAGAATCAGAATCGAGGGCAAAGAACCGGGGCTATTTGCCAAAGGGAGGGTTTGGGAGGGAAATAAGGTTTCCCGCCCATTGAATGGAAATCGTGCCATAGGCGACCCTGTAAGGGGAAAGGTTTAAATGGGAGTTCGCGATGAGCGAACTCCTTTTAAATCTTTAGCCGTGAAGTGGCACCTAACTGGATTGGCCATCCCGGACCACATCCATTTCGGCATGTTGGATTGTGGTCGGGCCGGGATTGCATCCTATTTTGCGCACTGGATGCTTTTATGCAGCAGCAAACAGCTGTCTTGCGTTATTGGGTCGAAGAAGAGCATTCCGTGCAATAAATAATCAAATGCCGGGCTTCACTTTCCGGTCCCGCAAAGAGCAGCTTATGGCATGTGGCGCAATTCACGGTGATACATTCCTCGAACCAGAAAATTCCGTTAATACGGACTTCCTGCACAAACCCCGTTACCTCGTCAACCATGTCAGTAGAGCCGAGTTCGCTATCAATCAACCGTTTTATTTTCGGATTTGAAATGGCACGGTCTTTTTCTTCCAGCTCCCTGTTCAATGTCTTGATGGCGTTCCAGATTTTCGCAAGTTTCTCATAGTCTTTTGAAGTCGCAATGAGCTCCATGTTGTTTCTGTTCCCGTACTCATATTTTCCCAATAAGGCGAATGGCATAGTCTTTCACCTCAGAAATCTATAAACTCACCGGGATTATGGACGTTTCGCAATTGCTTGAGCCTCTCATCCACAAAATACGTCTTTCCGTTATCAAGGGTGACCACCGGCAAACGCCTCGGCATTTCGTTGCTGCCCTTTCGACATTCTTCGCAAACATGAAACCTGTCTACGTTGACATTATCCCGGAAGCAAACAATGCAAAATCTGGGATTTTTCTTCAATTCATTCATTTGTTCTTTACTTAAACTATGGAACATTTATATCACCTCGATCCGTGTTTTTCTTGGGGACACGGATCGGTGAGGCTCTTTGCGAAACGACAAGCCAGGCCAAGGTGCCCGAGGATTGAGAGGAGGATGAAGCGAATCTCTCCAAAACCCACAGATTTAAATAGGTCCCGATTTTTCTGGAAATAGAGATGGCCACTTTGAACCGAAATCTGGAGAATCTATTGGAAGAAAACAAAAACGCGCGATTCAAATCCGAAGGGGAACGTCGAATTGCATACTTCCTGGACGAAAATGCCATCCGATATCAATACGAAGCGGGGGTGCTGGTTCATGCCCAAGAAAACAAACCTCGTATCTGGTATCCGGACTTTTATCTTCCTGAATTCGGCACCTACATCGAATATTATGGACTCAAAGGGAAGCGGAACTATGACAGCGGAATCAAAAGGAAAGAAACGACCTACGCAAAAATGGGCCTGGACGTGATACCCATCTATCCGTGGATTTTTTCCGAGGACTGGAAGGGGTATATCATGAAAGGAATCAAACAGGGCGTGGCACTACGGTACCATAAATTGATGAGCAAAACGTACTGGTCACGACAAGGTGGTGTCGGGTATCAGAGGGGATCCAACAGGCGATACTGATCCGGTTAGTTTTCTCTCTGTTTTGTTTCATTCTGGTAGTCCTTTGTGTCAATGGGATGGGTTGGTTGTTTTTCTATTATATTCGGTTTTCGATACACGGGATATCCATTTGGAATGACGTTATTTTATCGGAAAACGGCCGTACAATAAAGATGCATTTTTCAGATGCCAAACGGGCATTTACGATGCGATTTAATGGCAATTATGATGCATTTCACGGGTATTTACGATACATTTTGGCATGAATTTCGATGCGTTTTGAGGATTTATGATGCAATTTTTCAGGCGGCATTTACGGCGATTATGTGCTCGGGATCATTCGGCAGCCTTTCGATGAAGTTTGGCTAGAAAGACTGACAGCTGAATGATCTCGATATCCTGGTACCTTTTCAAATTGAGCAGATGCTTGTCCCCTGTTACGACCAATTCAGCGGCCGCATCCAATGCGCACTCCAAAATGCGGTTGTCCGGGTCATCCAATAGCACCTTCACTGAAGGAGATGTCTTGAAAGTGGTTGCAAGATTGCTGATGGCCGTAATCAACTGCTCAATTTTCTCCTTTTCCCATTCGAACTTTTCGTCTAATTTGCGCGCCAATTCCGTCAGGATCGCAATGGAGGTGCAAAGCTCGAAATCGCCATCCACGGCATGCAGGTATGCTCTTTCAGCATTCCCGCCAGGTATGACAAAGGCGGAAATATAGATGTTGGTATCAAAGACGACTTTCACGTTCAGCGTCCTTCGAAAACGAGTCTTTCAACATCAGATTCCGTGAACACGCCTTTCTGTTTGGCGAGTCCCGCGCCGTATGCTTGCAGTTCTCGGAACTCCTCTTTCAGTTGCTGTTTCTTGAAAGCGAGAAACATCTCCCTAAAAAGCACGCTCCTGTTCTTTGCCAGTTTTTTTGCCAGCCTGTCGTATTCCTCGGCCATGTCCTGGGGCATTGAAATCGTCAAAGCCGCACGCGTTTTTTTGGTTTTCATTGCAAATCCTCCTGAATAGTATGACAACATCATACCGATTTGAAAGGCAAAAGTCAAGGCCCAGGTTTGATTACGGGAGGGGAAGAATCGCTGTCTGGCAGGCCAACTGAGATGTCAATATAGACCCTGGCGCTACATCATGTTTGCCGCCCCGAATCCATATTTCAGAGGAGAGACCCTGGGTGAACATCTGGTCGAGACTGGTCAGCCAGATGAAATCAGAGGGCGGCATTTCCCGAACCAGTCTCGATAGCACAACCAGCCGGCTGTTCGTATGGGCCAAAAAGAGGAGGCGAAACCCCTTGAATTTGCAGTGCCAGTAATCTTCGTACCTCTTGTACCGGTTACTGCGAAAATATTCCTGATAATTGATGATCTTCTGGCGGATGTCTCGGGCTTCCCGTTTCAAAGTGGCCATGGACTCGGTCCCCATGTCTACCTCAAGGAAAAAGAGGAGCGTCTTTTGACTTTCCCCATGGGTTATGGAAAATACCCCGTCTGGGGTGAATCCGCTGGCTTTCCTGTTTTTGTCTTTATGGGGCGCGTGCTCATGAATAAACGGCACTTCGCGCTTATCTCGCTTCAAGAAAAGGGAGTCGGGAGCCAGAAATTGTATTGAAAGCTCGGGAATGACGTATTCGATTTGGGCCAGATGAATCCGGAACCAGTTGGTTAGGAGATGATGTTCCATACACCGGATTTTATCTCCGTTTAACTGTTGGATCGGAATTTTACGGAGTACCGAATAGTCATCGCTGATCCGGTTGACGCCTTCCTGGGTCAGGGATATCATTTTTTCGGGTCTTCCCCGACTATGGCCCAATCCTCGGGGAGTCGTAAAAATGACCCCTGTCTCTTCCAGTTGTCTGAGACGCCGCCGGACCACCTGTCTGCTTTTCTGCTGGATTGCCGTGACCTGGCTTGTTGTAAGCACCCGGTGTTCCGCGATTGTAGCCAGTAGCCGGCGGTCATTTTTGTTCAATTTGAAGGTCATTTTCTTTCACCTCGGTTTTTTGCTTATGCGTCCACGCTCTTACCGCATGAAGCGCCTTTACCGGTACCGGTGTGATACCGTCCAGCCACGCTTTGCATGTCTTGACCTTTTTTCGGCCTGTGATGCTCGCCAATTGGGAGACACTCAGATTGTGTTTTTTGACAATGGATCTGAGTTCCTGATCCGTATCGGTATCCTCTGCGTTTTGATGTAAACATTGTTTTGATGGTGCCGCATTTTTTGCCCATGCCGCACTCGTTGCCACGGTCAAGCCGATGGAAAGGGGTTCGAGGACTGAAACCAGGATTAGGATCAACAAGGCAATGGCATCTGTTTCGTTAATTCTCAGAATTTGTGCCACCGCATAAATGGGACCGGATTTTTTTTGGTCCGCGATCAACCGGGTTTGAAGCTCGGCTTGTTGTTTTGCAATTTCCAAAAGTCTGGCCTGCTTTTGTGAATAGCCTGCTTTTTGGCGTTCCCTTATCCGCCGAGTGACATATGAGGCCGGAAGCCCGGCCAATGTGGCGTCAAGGGTCGCTAACTGCTCTTTGAGAATAGTCGCTTCTTTATCGAGGCCTTCAAGGGCCGTTTCGGTACCCCTCAGGTTTTGAACCGCATTGGCGTGGCTCAGAGACAGAAATCCGATGACCTCGATGGAGGTCAACAGGACCAGAACGGATATGATGAGGATGTACAAGTTTCGAACAAGACGCCTGAGATTTGGCCAGTTCCGGTAAAGATGGGCCACGGTCAGAATCTTGCCGATTTCCATGCCGAGACCCATACAGATGATGACCAGTGCATTCCCGGAAAACACGGCCATCAATCCGTAAACGGACATGTATATGGAACTTCCTGCTACCAGGAGTAGGCTGATGGTCACCAGGATGGGGTACATGATTCACACCTCCTTATTTAATAAGGAACAAAATGAGGGCTCAAATTGAAGCCATCGACTTTTCTGACCGTCCCGTTTGGGTTTGGTCCGGACCGGGATTCAAACCGGACGGACCCGAATTATTTTTGACCCGACAGCTTTTGGTCAGGTTTGGTCCGGTTTGAGTCAGATTCCATTTTGGTCGGACCGTTTTCGATTCAGGTTTTTCTTGGCCACTTTTTTGTCCGGTTTTAACGGTTCAAATTTGGTCAAGCTTTGAACCGTTTTTTCTGGGCGATTCATGCATCACCGTCAAGATCCCTAAGACCGCACAATGCATTTAATGACCCAGGGCGATGCAATTGCCTGCAAACGGATAATTTCATTCCTGTCACAGCCGGCGCCCATCCGGTCAAAGAACAGGGGATCCAGCACCCCGTTTTCATCACGGAATCGCTGAAGGGCATAGAGCGGAGCGCCCGCTATGGTTCGCGAAATACTTCGAATGCTTCGTTCATTCACCATCGGTTTCACGCAGGTTGTCCTGAACTCGTGGGGCAACCCCGAGTCCCGAATGATTTCAATGCTGGATAGGATGCTCGCAGGATTGTGGTTCATGGCAATATATTGGGGGTACGCCAGAGGATTCGCCTTGATATCCATGGCAATGTAATCGATAAGCCCGTTATGGATGAGGCGTTCTACCATCGGGGGCCGGGTACCGTTGGTGTCCAGCTTGATCGAATAGCCGAGCTTCTGGATTCTTTCCAGAAAGAGAGGCAAGTCGTCGTTGAGTGTCGGTTCCCCGCCGGAAATCACCACACCGTCCAAGAAACCCTTTCGGTTTTCCAGGAACCCGTAAACTTTATTTTCGACAATAGAGGACTTACTGGCTGGCTTCCATCTAACGAGGTCCGGGTTGTGGCAGTAGGGACAGGTAAAGTTGCAGCCTGCCAGGAAAATCACACAACTGAA
>ENA-OSEO01004543-OSEO01004543.1-sediment-metagenome-genome-assembly--contig:-NODE-4543-length-14417-cov-3.785495_pt1 | contig 14417 bp, 12 predicted proteins | sample MGYA00237883_ERZ534232 | MGnify/ENA metagenome assembly ERZ534232 | reverse complement strand
CCCTTTCAGAGAGATGAGCTTTTCCCTGAAAGGGGTCCGCTCTCCGCGAGGGGCCAATTCAGGCCTGAAACTCGCCATCAGCCAGATGCAGAGCATGAACAGGAAGGCAAGAAGCAGCCCGGGCAGAACGCCGGCAACAAAGAGTTTTCCAACAGACTCTTCCGTGATAATCGCATAGAAGATAAACCCCACACTCGGGGGAATCAAAATGCCCAGGGTGCCTCCCGCAGCCAGGCTGCCGGTGGCCAGGCTTGTGCTATAGTTTTTCTTTTTCATCTCCGGAAGGGAGACCGTGCCCATGGTGACGGCCGTAGACATGCTGTCTCCGCAGACTGCGGCGAACCCCGCACACCCCGCCACGGCGGCCATGGAAAGACCGCCCGGCAATCGGCCCAGCCATTTGTAGGCCGCATTGTACAGCCTTTCAGTGATGCCGGAGTGGAAGGCAAACTGCCCCATGAGGACAAACAGGGGGATAACGCTCAGCCCGTAAGAGGAAAACTGACCCCACACGTTTGTAGCCAGCACATAGTTGGCGGCATCGGTTGAGATCAGGTAGGCGTTTCCCAGAAAACCGGCCAGAATCATCGCAAAGGACACGGGCATTCTAAACGCCATCAGCAGGAAAAGCAAAAACAAGCCCGCGATGGCCGCGGTATTTGGACTCATCTGTCTCCTTTCTGTTTATCGGAAACCGCCCGGCGGCCTTTGCCGCCACCCGATTTGAAGACGTGCCGGCAGGATTTCATGAGGTCCACAAACAGAACAAATGTCAGCCCCGCACAGCCCAGAGAAACCAGGTAGACCCACGGATAGACAATGACTTTCATGGTTTCCGAAAGTGAACCCGTCTGCTTTAAAACGCCCGCGTGCTGAAATACATGCCACGTAATGATCGTAAATAGCGCCGCCGATGCGAGAGATACCAGCATATTGATAACGGCACGCGTTCGCGGAGAAAACCGATTAAAAAAAAGATCGATCGCAACGTTCCCCTGGTACATTTGGGTGTAACCCAGGGCGAAGGCTGTGGTCACCGCGGCAAGCCAGGCGATCACCTCGATGGTGCCGGCCATCGGCCGGCCGAACATCCTGAGCACCATCTCTCCCACCGTGACCAGCATCATGGCGATCAGGAAAAGACCCGCCGCAAAGGCAAGTCCTCTGTTAAAAATCGCGCTTATCCGGTCTAATACATCCATGCGGCATCTTCCTTTGACCAAAGCCGGGCCCTTTGGACCCGGCTTTTTACTTGTTTTAGCGATACGCCTGTGCGTATTTGCCTTTGATTTGGTTCAGGCGGTCGATAAATTTTTTACCGGGCAGCCCCTTGGCTTCCATCTCTTTGATCCAGTCTTCCACCATCGGCGTCAGCAGGGCGTCCCACTTGCCTGATTCGGTCTCCGAAAGGGTATGGATCTGAAGGTTGTGCTCCCGTTTTCCCCAAGCCAGCGCTTCCCCCACGTTTTCCCTGTCATGGTATTGACCGGTCCAGATGGCCATTTCACGCGCAAGTTCGTCAATAACCGTCTTCACTTTTTCCGGAAGCGCATCCCACTTTTTCTGATCCATCACCGCGGCAAAGGCAACCACCACCGTGGGATACTCCAGCACGTGATGGAGCAGCTCGGCAAGTTTAAAATCTTTCAATACTTCCCGGGATGTCATGGCGCCATCGATGACACCGGTCTGAACCGACTCCGGGACCTGGGGCATGGGCATGCCCACAGGAGCGGCGCCCAGAATTTTTAACACCGGCACGCCTGTGCCCGCCGCGCGCAGCTTCATTCCTTTTAAATCCGCCAGTCTCTCGATTGGCCCCCTGGACATGATATGCCCGGGTTCGTTCGTAAACATGGTGATGATTTTAAACTGCTTGTACTCGGCAGGTTTAAATTCGTTAATGGTTTCCAGCAGGGCGAGACTGGCGACCGTCGCATTGGGAAACTTTACCGGAAGAGAAACTCCTGAAGTCAGCGGAAAGCGCCCCGGGTCGTATGAAGGAGAACCCAAACCGATATCGGCCACCCCGCGCAATACGCCGTCGTACATATCCCCGGCGCCCAGAAGCGTACCTCCCGGAAACGTCTGGACCTGCACCAACCCGCCCGTACGCTTTTCCAGTTCTTTGGCCCATTGGGCCATCTGACGGCCGGGAAACGTGCCCGCAGGCGCAAAGAACGCATAGGTCAGCTTGAGCGGCTTATCCTTGGCCTCGGCCGGCAGTGAAAAACCGCTCCATACGAGCAGAGCGGCTACGAAGATCACTACACCGTGCTGTATCTGTCGCTTCATTGTCATGGCATCTTCCTTTCGATTGTTGGGTGTTGATTAAGGGTTTAGGAAAACTGTCCTTACCGAGCCGTCTTTTTCTTGTCAAGGGTCAAATACCCGCTGAAAAACCGTTGTTATCGCCGGCGCTCTGAACCACAAATCCGCTTTGCATGAAGTTTAATTGCGCAGATCAAAGACCCGTTTGCTTTTTCGTTCGGTCCGTGGAAAAGTGCCGTATAGAACAATTTCCACTTCGCTGCGAACCATGATCTTTCTGCGAATCTCGGCTGCGACCCGCTCAGCTAAAACCGCATCATCTGCTGGTGAAGCGTCTTTTTTTCGTTCAATCTTTATCCGCATCACATCACGCCCGTCCTCCCGGTGACGCAGGTGGATCTGATACTCGCTTGCGAGGCCGTCAATCGTGCTCAGCACATGGTCAATCTGGCTCGGATATATGTTGACCGCCCGGTAAATAAACATATCATCCGTACGCCCCTTGATCCGGTCATGCATGGGAAATCGGATACCGCACGGGCAGTCATGATCTATCATTCGCGTAATGTCATGGGTACGGTAACGGATCAGCGGGCTTCCCTCTTTGCGTAAAGTGGTAACCACCAGTTCGCCTTCCTGGCCCCGGTCAACCGGTTTTAAGGTCCGGGGGTCCAGAATTTCAAAAATAAAATAATCCGCCCAGTAATGAATGCCGTTGTGACAGGAACAATCCAAGCCGGTTCCCGGGCCATAGAGTTCGGTTAACCCATAAATGTCAAAAACATGCGCCACATTCATCAGTTCCTTAATTCGCGCCCGCATGCTATCGCTATGCCGTTCAGCGCCCAGAATCACTTTTTTGACTTTTATTTTAGACATCAGGTTCCGTTTTTGAATTTCCTCTGCCATGAGCAAGGCCATCGAGGCGGTGGCGCAGAAAACGGTGGTTTCCATATCCACCATCATTTCACAATGCATATCCGCATTCGCCGGACCCAGGGGGACCGCCATTGCGCCAAAGCGCTCGCAGCCCGCCTGAAAACCGACGCCTGCGGTCCACAATCCGTATCCGACCCCTATTTGCACCCGGTCGCTGCGGGTCAAACCGGCGATTTCATAACAGCGTGCAAATATATCCGCCCAGGCATCGATATCCTTCTGGGTATAGCAAAGGACTTTACGTTTCCCGGTGGTCCCGGAAGATGCATGCACGCGAACAATCTTCTCAAAAGGAACCGCCCGCAAAGGAAACGGATAATCCTGCAGCAGGTCTTCTTTATCGATTATGGGAAGGTTCTGGAGATCCGCCAAGGTGCCGATATCATCCGGCCCCACGCCGGCTTGATCAAGTTTTTGCCTGTAAAACGGCGAATGATGATACGCATGGGAAACCGTCCATTTCAGACCGTCAAGCTGAAGCTTTAAAAGTTGCTCCCGGGACAAATCGTGGGGAATAAAACTCATCTTGCGACTCCTGTTACTGATTACGATCAAGGGTTAGACGCCCGATGGTTAAACCCGGCTGCAAGTGCGCCCAATGAGGATTCCCGCAGGGCTGTGCGGCTCGACAGTCTCTTTGTCAGCACGGCTTTAATCTCATCAAACGTACAGAACATCTTGTTCTGTCCGGCCGCCAGTTCCGGCATGCAGGCCAAGGCAAAACCGAGCAGGACAATGTTGGCCGATCTGGGATTGTCGATTTTTTGGGCAAGCTGTTCGGCATCAACGCCAAAAGCGGTCACGGCCTCGTCGGGACGGATCTCTTGGGTAGCATTGGCGACAATCCAGGCTCCCGGCTTTAAATACGGACGATACGGAGCGATACTTTCTGTTTTTAAGGCTAATAGACCATCCGCCCGACCCGGGCGTATCAACGGACTGGGAAATCCCCCGACTTTCAGGTGGGACACGACGGCCCCCCCGCGTTGGGCCATTCCGTGGGTTTCAGATGTAAAAACCGGCAGATTTTTGTCGATGGCCGCCTGGGCCAGAAGACCCGTTATAAAAAGCACGCCCTGCCCGCCCACGCCGCTGATGATGATCTGTTGTTTTGATGATTGATCTTTCGGCATTTGCCTTCTCATTTTATTTCAACGATCGATTTTTTAGGGCAAACCGACAAACACACCCCGCAGCCGCTGCATAATACGGGATCGACGGTGACGACCTTATCCGGATTCATCACAAGCGCCGGACATTCGAAATGGCTGATACAGTATCCGCACCCATCGCAATTATCGGAAATCTCGACTCGAACAGGCGCCTGGCGGGCTTCTTCCACCCGGAATTTATCGATCAGACAGGGATGCCGCGCGATCACCACCGCCACCCCTTCCTTGCGGGAATATCGCACGGCGGCTTTGATATGCCCGACAAATTCATCCAACCGATAGGGGTCTGCCACCCGGCAGAAGCCGACTCCGCATCCTTGTACGAGGGATTCCAGCTCGACATTCAAAAACAGGTCGTTGTCGATGCGCTGCAGGGTGGCGGGAGTCGGCTGATTTCCGGTCATGGCCGTCGTTTGGTTGTCCAGTATCACCAATACAAAACGGGCCCGGTGGGTAACCGCATCGATCAGGGCGGCCGTTCCGGCATGAAAAAACGTGGAATCGCCGATGGTGGCAACAATATCCGGTGGTTTTTTTTCACCTTTATAGGCATGATAAAATCCGGCAGCCTGACTGATAGCCGCCCCCATGCACAGAACCGTATCAACCGCCCCCAGGTTCAAGCCGAGGGTATAGCAGCCGATATCGCTGGTATAGATTCCCTTCGGTGCGGCCTTTTTGATGGCAAAAAAACTTGCCCGGTGGGGACAACCCGCACACAACGTCGGTCGTCTTCCCCCAGTCCCAGGCGGTTCGATCGGTTCTATCGGTACTCCCGCAAACTCACTGATCACCTTCTGAATGGTTTCCGGAAGAAGTTCTCCCACCGTTGGAACCGTTCCGGTCAGCTTTCCTTTTACCCGGTGCCGGTCGGCAAGCTGCATTTCAATAACGGCCGCCGTTTCTTCTATCACCAGAATTTCTTCATAGCGACCGATCAAAAAATCAACAAATTCGGCATGCAGGGGATAAGGCTGCACAACCTGGAAAAGGGAAAATGTCTGGAACAGGTCCAAGTCCTTAAGGATTTCCTCCGTGTGAGCAGCCGCCACACCGGAAACGACCAGCGCCCGGCGCGTTTGAACCCCAGGGTTTAAATGCACCGGAAAAGTGTCTGAATAAGCCGCCAGTTTCGTCAGTTTTTCTTCCAGTTCCCGGTGAAGATGAAAACGAAATTTGGGAGTTGCAGCCCAGCGGGTGGGGTCTTTTTTAAAATCCACCCTCAAGTCCGTCTCTTTGATGAGACCGATCTTTATATCCTGACGGGCATGACAGACGCGGGTCGTCGGCCGCAGCATGACCGGAATTTTAAACTTTTCTGAAAGTTCAAAAGCCGTCCGGATCATCTGTTTGGCCTGCTCCGGCGATTTCGGGTCCAGCACCGGAATCTTGGCCATCATTGCCATCAGGCGACTGTCCTGCTCGGTTTGAGAAGAATGCGGGCCGGGATCATCTGCACTGATAATAATAAAGCCGCCGGCCGTCCCCAAATACGCCGCACTCATCAGAGGGTCCGAGGCCACATTCAATCCGACCTGCTTCATGCTGACGGCGCTGCGTAAACCGGCCAAGCTGCCGGTATAGGCGATTTCAAAAGCAACTTTTTCGTTTACCGCCCACTGGATGTGCCTGGCAACCGGCGTTTCTTTTTGAAATTCAAACAGGGCCGTTAAAATTTCAGAAGCCGGTGTGCCCGGATAAGAAGCCGCCATGCTGCAACCGTTTTCGATGAGTCCCCGGGCAATGGCCTCATTGCCCAACATCAATCTTTTTTTGTTCACACGTTTCATCATCGTCTCGCAACTACCGACTGCGCCATAATGGAAAAGCCGGGATTTTAGCGCCCCGGCTTTCTAAAAAAAGAGCTCTGGGCCTCTTCACCGCCACCTGCCGAAGCTGCCCACAGCTCTGAAATTTTCATCTTTTTCAGGTGAGAGGGGCAACCTTCAAGGCCTTTGCCGCCACCACCACAGTTTCGGTTTCATCAATCCGGTTCCCGCTGGGTTTTATATATTTTAACCGAATATTCAACTCATGATCGAAAATTGATCATACCCGGTTCAGATGTCTCTGTTCCATTGTGGATGAGTTCAAATTTAACTTTATGTTGTTATATCCATATTAAATTGTCCGCAATCGTGTCAAGACAAAACATTCGGTTTGGCATTGCGGCATCGCAAAATGAAAGTTGAAATTTATTGGAAACCGATATATATGAAACGTAACATGTTCTATCCCCGGGTTCCAACCGATCAAATTTGTTTAGATCGGAAGATTGGCACTCGGGTTGGAGCGCACAATAAAATCGCGGATGCCGGCGGCCGAAAAAGAAAATCCGGAGTGTTTATGTTATTATCTCCCAAAAAATTTAATGCCCCTTATGGATTTTCCGCCACCCGAAAAATCGGCAGCATCGGTTTACCGATTGCATTATCCGGCATCATATGGCTGATTGCCGCCTGCGCCTTGAATACCCCTTCACAATCACCGGTTTCAAATCGGCCTGAAACAAAAATTATCGATGCCCGGCCATCTGTCGTCATGAAAGCGTTGGTGCGGGTCCTGGCCGTTAAAAAGTTTAAAGTCAATCCCGAGCGGACGAACCAACAAAACCTGGAGACCGAGTGGCTGCAGGACGGATCCTATAGAAGTATGGTGCAGGCCGAGGTTTTACCTCTCGGCAACCACCGCAGCCAGCTCAAGGTGACCCTGCTGCTCCAGAAAAAAGCCTTTTTTCAGGAAAACTGGCAACCGACGGATCAGATCGATAAGACTGTTTACAGTGAATTTATGAACGATGTGCTTATCGAGAGTTACCGCGTCTTATATGACCGTCTCTGAACCCATTATATCGCTACAGCCGGTGTCCCATCTTTTTTGCCTGTTTTCATTTGAAAAGCCATATCACCCCGGCCATATTATATCGGGTATAAATCGGCCGGGATTCAACTGCTTAACTCAACCAAAAGGAGAAACACATGCTGGAATCTGACAAGGAAAGATACCGTAAACTCATGCCCAAGATATTAGAGTCTTTAAAGAAGAAAAAATTTGATCCTTATTTTTTCGAGACCATCGACGAGGCCCGTCGTTTTATTCCCGCTCAGATCCAAAAGGGAGAAACCGTCGGTATCGGCGGATCCATTACGCTGCGCCAGGATCTGGGTGTGGTAGAGGCTCTGCGCAACCAGGGCCATATGGTCTTCGATCACTGGGACGCCGGCAAGGACAACACGGAACGGCTCAAACTCAAACGGATGCAAAGAGGCGCCGATGTCTTTTTAAGCAGCCTGAACGCGTTTACCTGTGATGGCGTTCTGGTAAACCTGGACGGCGGCGGAAACCGGGTGGGCGGACTTTGTTCCGGACCCCAAAAAGTCATTGTGGTCGCCGGCACCAACAAGCTCGTTGAAACATTGGACGGGGCCATTCATCGCACCCGTCATCATTCCGCTCCCATCAATGCCGCCCGTCTGGGACGCAAGGTGCCCTGCGCCACGACCGGAATGTGCAGCGACTGTGATTCGCCCGAAAGAATATGCGCCGCCCTGTTGATACTTTTTAAAAAGCCAGGCGATATAGACCATTTCATGGTAGTCTTGGTGAATGAGGAAATGGGTTATTAAATCGGGACTAAAAGTTTTTTACATCCGTTCGGTCCTGGTGTGGTTTGTTGCCGGCCTGATCGGCGCCGGCGCCTTATTTGCGACCCGTTTGCTGAAACTCCCGGCACTATCGGCCGCCCTGTGGACCATCGGTTTATTCGGACTTGCCGGCGGCTTCGCACTCGCCCGCCTGTTGCAGGCAGCCGGCGGCAAGGTCAATCCTTCCCGGTATATTCTCCTTGCCGTGACCTGGGCGCTGTGCGGTATCGGCGGGACCTTTCCCCTCTTCTTTACCACGGGGACCCGGCTGGAAATGGCGATCCGGTCGTTTTACAGCTTTGCTGCCTTCGGCGCCCTGGGGGGGACGATAACCGCCGGTATGCTTCGATCAATTTTTGGACAACATGCCACAAATGATGTAATCCCCAGCACCCTTGCCTGGTCCTTCACCTTCGGCCTGGCTGCCGTTACGAGTGATGCTGCCGGAGATTGGATGCAATCGCTGTTGCCGTCATCGCTGGCATGGCCGATCGCCATTGTGATGATGATGGTCATCTTGGGGATCGGCGGCGGGTACTCGCTCCTGCAGTTTTTTAAATCAGGCCCAGGCGGGTGGCGGGCGCTGCAAATCGCATCACGTGATGGCATATTCCCTGCCAATAATCAAAAATTGAAACCCCCATGGGTTTTAATTATTTTATGTATCCCCTTTTATTTAAATGATTTATCAAACATATTTGTCAAGGACTGGCAACGGTGGCTGTTGATCGATTATACCAGCGTCAAGCTGTTTCCATTTCTGGTGCTGCTGTATCTCATCCGTAAACGCAATTTTCGCCTGGTCGATTTTATCGGACTGAGGCGTCAATCCATCCTTTCATTTCTGTCAATTGTTGTAATGGCCATACTGGCGACCTTATTTATCGAGCAAAACGGTTCTCTGCTGCTGAAAAAGCTTTTCCGCAACGCTCCGTTGGGAAGCATCCCCGACATACCGGATCCGTTTTGGAAATGGATTGATCTGAGTGCCGGCCTTCTGATGGCGGCAATCTTTGAAGAGGTTGTTTTTCGGGGTTATTTCTTTACATTTCTGCGTCAATATACCCGCCGGCCGTCCGTATTTATTCTCTCTTCCGCTGTAACCTTTGGATTAATCCATTGGAGTGGCGGTCTTCATCAAATTATCTTGGCTTCGGCTGCCGGAGCTGTTTTCATGCTGGTTTATTTGTACACCTATTCCCTGCCGGCCGTTATCATATCCCACTTTTTGGTTAATTTCGTCGAGCTTGCCGGCGTCATGCCCCCCTCCCTTTTCTGTTTCTTACCGGTTCCGCCGATTCGCTAAACGATCTTTGAAGATCAGTTTTTAGATGCCTGTATAAATATTAGATTTTAAAAACATGCTCACGCCTACATAATTTGTAGGTCCATTTTTCAAAAAAATGTTGGTCGCATTATTTTCCATCCTGCCATCTTGCAGCAGGCAAAGTAAATATAACAACAATTTGGTTTTAATACTTATATTTTTTGTAATTATTTCATAATATTTGGTTTGTTCCAGGGTTAACCGGATGATACGGATTTTTTTTGATTGATACAATTACTTTGGCATTAAACATGCATTGCTTATAAACAACGTTTTCAGATTTGACTCCAGCAATCCGGTTAAAATCTGAAAAGGGAAGCGGCTGTATCCTTCATTAATATTTTCTATTACCCTTTTTGCGGCTGCAAGGAAAGTTGAGCCATGACATCCAACACAAAAGTCGGCAACATTCCGGTTTCTCAGGGATGTATTAGCCAGAAACAAATCTATCAGGCCATAAAGGAACAGAGCCTGCGAACGGGAGAAGCGCTGGAAGAAAAAAACCTTTTGACGGATTACGACCTGACCTGTGCCCTGACGTTAAAGAAATGCCGAATTGACGACCATGGGCGAATATTTGCCAAGGAATAGACGCATCCTTTCCGTGGGGTTTTAGAACGACCGTATCTCCTGGCGCATAAAAACCGTATAGGATATGGCAAAGCATACAATGGTTATGGCAATCATTGAGATGATGTAGGGTAAGACCACAATCACGCTCTGCCCCAGGGGCAGGGGACCTGCAAAACGCGAAATGGAAAGCTGCTCCATGATGCCCATCTGCATGATCATGCGATTCGTTTTGCGCATCGGGTCAATAATCGTTGCAGTAGAGCCCGTATAAAGCTCCATGGGAGACGTCAGCGAAACCGCTCTTTCAATACTCGCCCGTCGCATGACCGCTTCGGGATTGGAAGCCCCGGCATCGGGCGTCAGCGCACTGGCCAGAACATTGGCCCCGAGGCTGACAAAAAAAGAAAAAAAGATCCACACCGCCAGGGCCGCCAGGGCCGAAGTGGCCACGCTGCGAAAAACGATCGAAAACAGAATTGCAACCCCCAGCCAGAATGAAATGTAAATAATGCTGATAATCAGATAGATAAAAATCCGCCACAGTTCCTCAACCCCGGGAACCACACCCAGAAGACTGAGCCCCAGGCCGGTAATGACCATGAGGATCGAAATCATCATCACGGATATGATGATGACGCCTGCCAGAAACTTGCCGTTGATGACGTCATCGCGGAAAATCGGCTGAGACAGCAGTTTGCTGAGGGTGCCTTCGTTGCGCTCCCGGTTGATGGTATCAAATCCCAGGATCAGGCCGATGAGGGGCCCGAAAAAAGCCACGAACTGCTGCAGAGAAAACAGCGCGCCGGATGAGGTAAAAATCATCAGAAAGACAAACTGAGGCTTGGCGACCCCCTCCAGGTCTTTCTTGATATTCAGCCCCGCCATGTAAACGGTAATCAGGCTGACCATGGCGATCAGGGCAAACAAAATGATAAAACGGTAGCTGCTCAGATGATCCGACAGTTCTTTTCGAACAATGGGTTTGATGCCGATCACGGCCTTACCTCCTGAAAATATTTCATATAAATTTCTTCCAAGCTGTAGCGTTCCGAGCCGATTCCGAACTTGTCTTTGGCAAGCTGCTCCATCGGTCCCTGGGCGACCATACGACCTTTGATCATAATCCCCACCCGGTGGCAAATCTTCTGAACCAGATGCAGCATGTGCGAAGACAGCAAAACCGTCATCTTCTTTTCGCGGCAGAGCGCCTCTATCAGTTCAATCATCCGGTTGGTGGCGTCCGGGTCGAGGCCCAGGGTCGGCTCATCCAGAAAAACCACCTTCGGATCTTTGATCAGCAGTTCTGCAATGCCCAGCCGCTGGCGCATGCCGCGCGAATAGGCGCTGATCTTCTTTTTGGATTCATCGACCAGCCCGACTTTTGCAAGAGCCTCGTCGATACGCGACCGGGCGGCGTTGCCGGGCAGGCCGTTGAGTTCAGCCACAAAGTCGAGCATCTGGCGGGCATTCAGATCGCCGTAGAATCCCATGTTTTCCTGCAGGTAGCCGATCAACCCTTTTACCCGAACCGGTTCCCGGGTGGGATCCACATTCATCACCCGGGCGGTTCCGCCGGTCGGTTCGGTCAGCCCCAGCAGCATCAGCAGCGTAGTTGTTTTGCCGGCGCCGTTGGGTCCCAGAAAACCGAATACCTCGCCCTCCGAAATCCGCAGGGTCAGGCGGTCCACCGCTACCTGGCCATTATATGCCTTGGTCAATTCGTCTGTTTCAATGATTGCATGTGTTTCCATTTTAACGCCTTCCCAACCAGCGGAACAAGCCGATCAGACCGCCGATCACGGCCACGATAATCCCGATGCCAATCCAGCCCCAGGCGGCAGACGCCTTGACCGTTACACGGAATTCAAGAGATTTGGTCGCTTTTTCGCCTTCCACCCTGACATTAACGGAATAATCGCCCACCAGGGCCTCTTCATTGGGGGTAATGGTCATTTCAACCTGCTGCAGCTTCCCCGGTTCGATGACGTCAACTTTCTCAGGATTGAAGTCAACCTTCCAGTTCTCGGGCTTGAAGGTCATAAACTTGATGTTGCTGTTGGGAGCCGAGCCGTTGTTCTTAATATAAAAGGACATGTTAGCCGGTTTTCCCTGGCGTGCGTCCAGAGACAGAAGCCCGCTGGCGGTCCCCACCTCCAGATCATAGGTGCCCGTCAGGACGATGTTCAGCTTGGCTTCACCATTGGCCTCGCTGGAAGCCACCCGCACATTGATCGGATATTCACCGGCTTTAGCCGATGCGGCGGGCTTGACCACAACGGCAACGGTTTCACTCTGGTTGGCTTTGATTCGCAGGCTCGAAATGTATTTATCTTCATAGGCCGGCTTGAAATTAATGTCCCAGCCGTCCGGCCCCTGGGCAAACACATTAAATACGGCATCTTTATCCAGCTTGCTGTCCACTTCCACCGAAAATTCGAATTTGGCGTCCGTCGGTCCCTGCAGGACCGGATAGGAGGTGTTCAGCTTAACCCCCTTGTCCTCTTTCTTTGCGGCCTCCTTGGCCACGACTTCCACCCCGATGGCCTGGGACATATTAAATCGGCCGTCCCGGGTCTGGGCTTTAACCAGGAATTCGTATTTTCCGGGTTTGGTCTCCTTGCCCTGATCCGCTTCAAAGGTCAGTCGTTTGTCCTCGCCGGAAGGCACATTGACACCGGTCACCCTAAACTTGTAGGTCTTTATTCTGGCATCCCAGTCTTTTGGCTTTTTGTCAACCCAGACATCGACGCTTTCGTCCGAGCGCCCCTTGTTAAAGAATGTCAAATCCATACTGACGTTCTCATCTACCGGCACGACCACCCCCGGATATTCGGCCGCCATCGTGATCAGTCGCTCCGGTTTTTTCGCCTCGTCGGTCTTATCAGCGGCATCAGCCGACCCAAAGCCCCGCGAAAGGAGTAAACCCACCGAAATCGTCAAAACAATCAAAAACTTTCGAATCAGCTTATCATGATACATGCCGCACCCTCCCTGCATATGTGGAAATAAAAAAATTTGATGTTCGCCGCAACAGCAGGAGCGAGCGCGGCTGTAAGCAGCCCGCCCCTGCTGTTTGGTTTATTAATACATGTCGTCCATGCCACCGGGGGGCATCGCCGGCATTGATTTTTTCTTTACCGGTTTTTCTGTTATCATGGCTTCGGTGGTCAGCATCAGTCCGGCAACCGAGGCTGCATTCTGAAGGGCAAAACGCACGACCTTGGTCGGATCGATAACGCCGGCTTTCATCAGGTTCTCATACTGCCCTGTATCCGCATTAAAGCCATAATCTCCCTTTCCCTCCAGCACCTTGTTGAGGATCACATCGCCGTTGAAACCGGCATTCTGGGAAATCTGGCGCAGGGGTTCGGCAATGGCGTGTTGCAATATGTTGATGCCTTCTTTTTCTTCACCGCTGGCTTTTGCCTTGTTCAAGGCATCGATGCACCGCACCAGGGCAACGCCGCCTCCCGGAACAATTCCCTCTTCAACGGCTGCCCGGGTTGCATTCATGGCATCCTCAACACGGGCCTTCTTTTCCTTCATTTCGGTCTCAGTGGCTGCTCCGATCTTGATCACAGCCACCCCGCCGATCAGTTTGGCCAGCCGCTCCTGCAGTTTTTCCCGATCATAATCAGAGGTGGTGTCTTCTATCTGCGCCCGGATCTGGTTGATGCGACCTTCCAGGTCTTTCTTCTTGCCGGCGCCGTCCACGATGGTGGTATTGTCCTTGTCGATTTTGATGGTCTTGCAGCGCCCCAGATCGTTCAGACCCACGCTCTCCAGTTTGATACCCATGTCTTCCGATATAACCTGCCCGCCGCACAAGACGGCAATGTCCTGCAGGATTTCCTTGCGGCGATCCCCGAACCCCGGGGCTTTGACCGCAACCACTTTCAGGGTGCCGCGCAGTTTATTGACGATCAGCGTGGCCAGCGCTTCCCCTTCAATATCTTCGGCAATAATCATGAGGGGTTTGCCCGCCTTTGCGACGGATTCCAAAAGCGGCAGCATGTCTTTCATATTGCTGATCTTTTTTTCATTCAAAAGTATGTAAGGGTCTTCGAGGGTCGCCGTCATTTTTTCCGTATTGGTAACAAAATATGGCGATATATACCCCCGGTCAAACTGCATTCCTTCCACCACTTCCAGAGATGTCTCCATGCTCTTGGCCTCTTCGACCGTGATAACGCCTTCTTTCCCAACCTTGTCCATTGCTTCGGACAGAAGTTTGCCCACCACTTCATCATTATTGGCCGAAATGGAGCCGACCTGAACGATCTCACTTTTGTCTTTAACCGGCTTGGATATTTTTTTCAACTCCTCAACAATCATTGCCACGCCCTTGTCAATCCCCCGCTTGATGTCCATGGGGCTGATACCGGCCGCCACCAGTTTCTGTCCCTCATTCAGAATCGCCTGGGCCAGCACGGTTGCCGTGGTGGTTCCGTCTCCGGCCACATCGCTGGTCTTGCTGGCAACTTCCTTGAC
>ENA-OSEO01004542-OSEO01004542.1-sediment-metagenome-genome-assembly--contig:-NODE-4542-length-14425-cov-3.953791_pt1 | contig 14425 bp, 17 predicted proteins | sample MGYA00237883_ERZ534232 | MGnify/ENA metagenome assembly ERZ534232 | reverse complement strand
GTCCTTGAAAGGGTACAAAAATTAGAGCGCCAGGGGATAATAAAAAAATATGTGGCTCTGGTGGATGAACAGAAAATTGGCAGAGGAATAATAGCCTTTGTATCTATCGCTGTAGCGGATCATTCCTCCCAGGCTATAAAGAATTTTAATAAAGAGATTCAAAAACTTAATCAGGTCCTGGAGTGTTATCACATTACCGGAGAAAAGGATTACCTTTTAAAAGTAATTGTAAAGGATATACCTGCCTACGAAGCCTTTGCCCTGGATAAACTTGCAGCTTTGCCGAATATTGGCAAGATAAGCACCATGTTTGTGTTATCCACAGTGAAACACGATACAAAAATAGAAATAGAAGAGGGAGACCTGTTTTCCAAATAAGGAAAACCTTCCCTCCCAGAGAGGCCCTTCTCTCCGGAGGTTTATTATAGATTCAAGCAGCTTTTTCCGCCTTTCCTTCATCCTGATATTCTCCCTCCTCACCTGTATAAGAGCCTATTTCAGGATAACTACAGGGGCTATTCATGACAAGGTCTTTACAAATAAGGAGGGTGTTTTTCCGGTACTTATGCGTTGGATTTTTGGTGTTCCCCTTTTTTTAGCCACCGGATCGTATATATTCCTGAGAGACAGTAACCTCTGGTTATATCTTCCCATACCCTTTGTAATCCGCCTTTCTGTTGTTTTTATCGGTTTTTTTTCGGTCTATCTCATCTACCTTGTACACCGGGAGCTAGGGAACTGTTTTTCCAGCGGCTTAGTAATAAGGAATAATCATAAGCTGATAAAAACCGGACCTTATAAATTTGTAAGACACCCAATGTACAGCTCCTATCTCCTTCTATTCCTCTCCTCCTTCCTAATCTCCGGGAACTGGGCTATAGGCCTCTTTGGAATTGCTGTAATAGCTACCTTAATGACCATAAGAATGGTCAAGGAAGAGGCCCTTTTAGTGGAGAAATTTGGGGAGGAATATAGGGAATACAGAAGGAACACGGGAATGTTCATCCCCATGACCCATAAACTAGGCATAAAAATTATTAAGGATTACTACTCCAGGTAATTCAAGCCCTAGCCAGGCAATAGTATCGTCCAAAGGGTTCCCGAACCTTCATTTAATGACCTTTCCAGAGATGCCTCCATCTTTTCTATCAATAGATTAACTATCTCCATACCCATCCCCCCTCTATCGGGGGATGTTTCATCAAAACCTGAACCATTATCCATTACCCGGATCTTCACAGTATTATTCCCGGTTTTTAAGGTTTCTATTACAATTCTTCCTATTGAACCCTCCCCCGGAAGGTTATGAAAAGCATGCTTGAAAGAATTAGTTACAAGCTCATTCACCACCATTCCGCAGTCCACTGCAGTATTGAAGGGTATAAAAAGATCCCTCTCAAATTTAACCTCAAGGGAGATGGATCCTTTTTCCGGAAAGGATTTTGCAATTGCCCCGGAAAGTTCCTTAAGATACAGACCAAGGTCAATCTCAGACTTCTGTCCTGTTCTGTAAAGAAGATTGTGCAGAAGAGCTATGGAAGATATCCTGTTTACCGCGGAGCGTAAAATCTCTTCCGGAGAAAGATCCTCCGTCCTGTCTGCCGCCAGGGAGAGAACACTCTGAACAATTGAAAGATTATTCTTAACCCTATGGTTAACCTCTTTGAAAAGAACCTCATTTATCTCTAATTCTTTTTTTAATATATCTGCCTGGGCAGCCCGCTTTAAAAGAACCAGGCCAAAGGCAAACATCCCTGCCACAACAATCATGAAGGTCAGGATCGAAACAATCTGAAAAACAGCTCTGGTTTTCCATTCCCTTAAAACCTCCTCCCTGTCCAGGAAGAGCGATACTGTTACAGGCCAGCTGGAAAGCTTGGTAGAGGCAGATAGATATCTGTCTGTATAAAACTCCTCTCCTTCCGCTGTTCTTCCCAGAAGGAAGGATTCGCCTCTCTTATCCCTTAAAACAATACTGCTTCCCGTTCTGGAAAGAAGAGCTGTAAGACGGCCATGAAGCCCCTTACCGGAAAAGAGTATCGCCGCATATCTTACAGGTTTATCATACCGGAGCACCTTAAGGAGTACCAGAATGTTGCCCCCCTCCGAAGGAGCCTGCAAAATTAGACAATCTGACTGGGCTCCCTGAAGAAGTCTGGAAAGGTTCTCTGAGTCGACTATCAATTCAGGGTTTAGTCGTTTATAAGCTGTGGAAAGGATAGAGCCTTCCGAATCCAGGAGATAGAGATTCTCCGCCTCTGGAATTTGGAAGGCCAAAGCAGTAAGAAACCGCTGCTCCTCTTCCGGAACCAGATTATGCTGAAATTCCGTAAGCAGATTATCCACAGCCAGATCAGCCACTCGTAATCCAGCATCATAACTGCGGGATATGAGGGTTGCATCGTAGAGCAGGGAAACATTAGTCCCCTCGAGAAGAGATTCTCTTTGAGAAAAAATAAGGAGAACAGTAAGAACAAAAATTGCCAGGATTGCAATCAATACGGAAAAGGCTAGGAAAGAGAATCTCCTATACCTTACTCTTTTTGTAGGGGGATTGTTCATTTAAGACCCTGTTCTTTTATCTCCTGCTTAAGAAGCTCCAGGATAAGGGGAGATACATTAAGCCGAAGAGCTATGGCATTCTCCTCTAAAAGGAGTTTCTTCCGAGTCTCCTCCGTCTGGGCTGTTGTTGGTTTGTATACTATAAGACCCCTTTTTACCAGGTTTTCTCTGGCCTGATCCTGGGCTCTCTCTGACTCCTTTCTCGCCCCCCCTACAACCTCAAGCCAGGTTTCCTTCAACTGGCTCTGTAATTGAGGAGTTAGTCTGTCCCAGAAGGAACCATTAACCATAGGCACATAAAAGGGGTAATACTGGGAATCCTCCAGTACAGCTTTTATCCCCTTGGTATCCAATTTTGCTGAATCTATGGTTTCATAGGTTGTTAGAACCCCATCCACAAGATTTCTTTCTAGGAAGGAGGGGAGATCCGACCAGGGAATAGTGAGAGGCTGCCCGCCCAGAACTCTTATCCTCTCCTCATTTCCCCGCCCGCCGGCTACCCGTACTCGCTTGCCTCGGATCTCGGCAATACTACGTATGGGCGGATTCATGCTGAAAAGATGCCCGTATCCAAGGTCAAGCCAGGGTCCAAGTACCACAGAGGAAAAGGTTTTTTCAAGAGATTGTGAAAGAGCTTGCCCAAAGGGACCATCCACCAAGGCTCTTATAACCACCCGTTCCTTGGCATAGAAGGATGGAAGCATGAGAGCGGCAGTATCTGGTACATATCTGTCAAATTGCCAAATACCAGGAGCAATTATCTCTACCTGTCCTCGGGCTATAGCTCCCAGGGCATCGGAATCCCTATACAATCCAGCGGAATGATAAAACTCTACCCTTAAGAGGCCTTTGGAACGCTCTGCTAAAAGAGTTGAGTATCTCTCCATTGTCTGAGTATGGAAATGGGGGGGGAGATTTTCTACAGAGATCCTGCAAAGGATAGGTTCCTCTGCTGTAACAGAAAAAAGGGGAATAAATAAGATTAAAGAGAGTAAGAAATAGGATTTTTTTATTGTCATCGTATTACCTCAATCAGAAAAACCAACATCTATATTTTAGGTTTTGAGATTTTAAATATCAAGGAGATTCTCATAAAAGAGCTGTTCTTAAGATATAATCAGGTTCTTTCCCGCAAACCCTTCAGGATCTCCCTTATTCTAGGCTGGTATTCCCCAGGAGATTCTACAGTTCCCCATCCCTTTTGGAGCTGGAAGATTCCATCATAAGCCGGGTCGCCATAACTGCGGATGTAATGGGGAATCTCCTCCTCCTTGAGCAGTGCCTCCAGAAGATTCGCTTCAACACCATTGGCAAGCTCTATAATATCTCTTTTTCTTTTCATACCTTGGGTTCCCGCTTAAGAGTCTCCGCTCAGGGCAATCTCCAGAGCCTTTAATATAACTTTACTGCTGTAGGTTGCTCCAGAAACCACCTCCACCTCCAGGCTCTGCCTGCGGATCACCTCTTCTGTGATCTTCTCCGCTTTTTTACCCTGGCCGTTAAAATGTTTAAGAATTTCTATAGCTGTAATCCTGTGATCCCTAACAGAAACATTAAGTTTAACACTCACTACCCCACTTCTGAACCGACCGGTGTAATCACCATCTTCTAGGTCTGAAAGATCCGGGGTTCGTATTATCCCGTCCCTAGCAAAGGATTCCATCTCCCTTTCGATCCAGCAGCCTCCCAGGGAAAAAACAAGAAAAAGGGAGAATAAAAGAATAATTATGGTTTTCATATTAAGCTGCCCCACCCAAGTCTCGTTATAAACATGCTCCTAAACAAGATAAAGAGTCAAGACATATCAACTTGACGAGAGGAGGGATAATCTCTATTTTAACAACCGATGAAGGAAAAAGCATTCTTTTCTCCCCACAGTACCTATAAAATCAAGGGGAAAATACTATACAGTTTAGCATTTTTGGTTCTCTTTTCTGGATGTGTTTCCCTGGAATCCTCCTTTTTTGAAAACAGCTATCTCCGCAGAACCTTTGTGGAGATAAATAGTTTTCCCTTTTTTATGGATATCCGCGGGAAAAGCCCCGACCTGCCCATACTTTTAGTACTGCATGGAGGTCCGGGATGGCCAATAGACACCCTGTTTCAAAAGCTGCTTCCGGAATTGGAAAACCACTTCCTTGTGGTTAACTGGCATCAGAGAGGTGCAGGCCGTTCCTATTATCCAGAGGTAGAGGAAGAGGAGATGCAGCTTTCCACTTTCCTTTCCGATACGGAAAAGATAATCCAATACCTTCTAGAAGAATATGATCAGGAAAAGCTTTTTCTCCTTGGACATTCCTGGGGAACCGTGCTTGGAAGCCTAGTTACTGCTGACCACCCTCAATGGATTTATGCCTATATAGGTGTAAGCCAGCTAACAAATACAATGCTTATGGTTAAGGAAAGTAAAAAGAGCGCTGTGCGAAGCGCCTACGAAAGGGGAAGGATTTCTCTTTCCCGGGATATTGCATCCCTTACACCGGAGGATCTGGATAAGGACTGGTACAAAGATGCAATTCTATACAGGGACTATTTGACAAAAATTGAAGGTACTGTTTATGGATCCAAAAGTTATTATTACTTTGTAAGACATTATCTTCGGGATTCTTCGTACACCTGGCAGGAAAAATTCGACATAATCGATGGTTTAGGTTTTTCCATATACAATCTTTACCCAGACATGCTTAAGGCAGATCTGTATAAGGATGCCTCCAGTTTCGATGTCCCGGTATTTATTCTTCAGGGAGCTTACGACCTATTAACCCTACCGGAACTTACAAAGGCTTTCTTCGATACCCTGAAAGCCCCAAAGAAAAGATTCTTTCTTTTTGAGGAATCGGCTCATTCTCCCCTCTTTGAGGAGCCGGATCAGTTCATTTCTGTAATGCTTAACGAGGTTCTGCCCCTTGCCAAAAGTAACCCTGGTTATGTAAATTAAGGAACTGTATTATTTAACCAGGACTTTCCGTTGGCCGTCGATCTCCAGGATTTTTACTGGAAGGCCATAGATATTGGTAAGATTCTCGCCTGTAAAAAGCTCTTGGAAAGAACCGTGGAGAACCAGGCCATGATTTCCCATAAGGATAAGAAAATCAGCAAGGGAAGAGGCAAGATCTGGATCATGGGTAGTAAAAATAATGGTTTTGCCTTGTTGTTTGAATTTACTCATCAATTCTATCATGTGATGTTTGTTTTTCAGATCCAGATGATTAGTTGGTTCATCCAGAAGAAGGATATCCGGATCCTGGGTGAGAGACCTGGAAAGGAGCACCAGCTGGGTTTCTCCACCGCTTAGGGTAGGAAGTCGGGAATTTTCCATCTCTTCCAGACCCGTCAGCCTTAGGGCATTGGTGGCTATTTTAAAATCTACCGCACCCGGAGACTGAAGGGGTTTAAGATAGGGAGCTCGGCCCAGAAGGATATATTCCAGAACTGTATACTCAAAATTCACAGGTTCCTTTTGGGGAAGAAGGCTTAAGGTTCTTCCCCTGGAAGCCCCGTCCCAAGCATCAAGATCCCTTCCTAAAAGAAGTATCCTACCCTGCCTTGGCTTTAGCCAACCTAACATCAGATGAAGAAGAGTGGTCTTTCCAGTTCCATTAGGTCCCAGAATAGCTGTGGCACTGTTCCTTGGAAGATTGATGTTAAGAGAGGAGATAATTGATTTTTCCGGACCATAGGCAAAGGACACATCAGAAAGTAATACTGCTGGATCTTCTTTCATCGATAGTTAGTTCCTTTTCTGGAGAGCAGAATAATAAAAAGTACAGCCCCCAGAAGGGAGGTTACAATACCCAAGGGGATCTCCCCGGGAAGTATAACCCGGGCAAGGGTATCACAAAGAAGTCCCATAATTCCTCCAAGGAGCAGGGATCCAGGGAGGGAGTATCTGGAATCTACCCCAAAAAGGATTCTGGCAAAATGGGGAATTATAAGTCCTATCCATTGAACAATCCCGCTGACCGATACTACTGCGGTAACAGCAAGGGTGGAGCAGATTATCAACAGGGCCCTCAGTCTGCCGGGGGAAAGACCCAAAGAAAAGGCCGTCTGATCCGAGATGGTAAGCAGATTTATCTTCCAACGCAGGGCGAGGAGGATTAAAAGGGATGGGATAAGAAGCGGAAGGACAGAAATCACTCTGATCCATTCTGTTCCGGAAAGTCCGCCCAGGAGCCAGAAGGTGATCTCTGGAAGCTGGGTTAGAGGATCGGCTATATATTTCAGAAGCCCTATTCCAGAGGAAAAAAAGGCTGAGACGGCTATACCGGAGAGAAGGAGTCTTAAAAGCCATCCTCCGAATCTTATTTTATGGCTGATAACATAGGCTAAGGAAAGTCCTAGAATTCCACAAAGGGCAGAGAGGATCTGAATCTGCAGGAGGGAATGTCCCCAAAGTATTATTGCCAGGGCTGCGCCAAAGGCAGAGCCCTGACTTACCCCCAGAAAACCCGGTTCCACCAGGGGATTGCCGAAGATTAGCTGGAATACAGATCCCGCTGCGGCAAGGGATATCCCCATCAGAACTGAAAGAAGGACCCTGGGAAGCCGCAGGGTAAGCAGGATCCTTCTTGCCAAGGGATCCTCTACAAACAGCCGGAGGCTGGTAAAACCAGCCTTTGGATACCGGCCTAAAAAAACCGCCAGGATTATTCCTGCCACCAGTAAAAAAAGTAAAGGCAGGAATAAGCTGCTGCGATTCGGATTCTCTGTGTGCGATTTTCCCATAAGATCCTTACATGTAAAAACTGTATCTATTAGGGATAATCCCCTTTAATTCTGGTAATAATATCTCTATCTACTGCATCGTAAGGGAGATTCCAGGCAAAATGGAAAAATTCCTTTACCTCCCTGGTAACCTCCTCTTGGGATACCAGAGAGGGGTGCAGCTTGCCTGTAAGCCAATAGAGACCAAGGATCCATCTGGGGTCCGGCTGATCCCAGCTAAGATAATCTCCTGGGAAGGCCAGAAGATTACCGGTTTTAACTGCCTTAAGGCCCTGCCACTTGGGATCTGAAAGGAGCGCTTTTTTAGCCTCTTCAACAGGCATATGATAGGAGACCAGGAATATTAATTCCGGATCCCAGGCTGCAAGCTGTTCAAACCCCACCTCGGTCCACCCCTTGCTTAAGGGAATCCCTTTCCAGACCGGCACTGCCCCGGCCCATTCAAAAATCAGGGTCTGCATCCATTCCGCCGGTGGAACATTAAAGGAGCTACTTCCGCCTTTGGCAGTGTAATAGATAAAAGCTGCCTTTGGCTTTTCCGTATCAGGTATCTCTCTTGTCCTGTCAATTATATTTTGTCTCTTTTCCTGAAAGTAATTTATCAGCTCCTCCGCTCTCGAAGGATTGCCGAACATCTTTCCAATTGCCTCCAGATCCCTAGTGTACTGTTCCGGTGTTTCAAGATCAACATACAAAACCTTTACGCCAAGACTTTCCAGCTGAGCTCCCAGGGATGTAGTCAAATAGCTTTTTAATACAACCCAGTCTGGTTTATGGGAAACTATCTCCTCCGGGCTGGCATCCATTAGAATGAGAGCCTTTTCGGGGAATCGAGGGTCCAGGTATTCAGTAAAATGCCCTCCCGATTGACTGGTTTTTGCCACAACAACTAAAGATTCCTTTGCCTCCGGGAACATATACAGGGTATTCAATGCCAGGGTAAAACCCTTTCCTGTGCTTATAACCCGGGTTAAGGAGCCGGCATTGCCGGAGAGAGATGCTTTCTCCTGCTCGGTTATTCCAAGTCCGGCCAGCGGGGATAAGGGTAAAAGCGCTAATAGAATAGCATAAAATACTTTTGATTTCATACTTTACTTCCTTACACCCCGGGGGGAATTATCCTCCAAGAGGAGGACACCCCCGGGGATTTTTAGGTGGTTTGGTAAGTATCAGTCTAATCGATTATTACCCCACATGCAACCCTGTTGCACATAAATGGAGAATTGAATTTCACTTATTGAGATTTCAATCTATTTCTTGCCCTTCTCCTGGCACTTTGGACAGAGTCCGTAAACAATAAGCCGTTTCCCTGTTACACTGTAACCTTCGGGAACCTTGACCGTAGGAAGCCTCTGGCCAATCAGACAAATCATGGTTTTACACGAGAGACAGATAAAATGAGGATGGTTACCAGGACAGCCAGGCTGGTCCATATCATGGGCACAGTATCTCCAGACGCCATCAACCCCCATAATTCCATGGACAATCCCCTTTTTCTGAAGAGCCGTCAGGTTACGGTAGAGGGTAACCCTGTCAAGCGCTTCTCCCTGCTTTATGCTGGAGATCTCCCCATGGGTTACAGGCCGGCCTTCCAGTATCAATGCCTCCAGGATATCCAATCTTATAGGGGTATTTCGTAGCCCCGCCCGCCGGAGAAGCTTTTCCGCCTGGTTTCTTATCTTGTTTTTATCATCCAAAGACATAGGTTTTAAGAATAAGCTTACGAAGGATACGGGAAAAGATCAATATTAAAGGGGAGGACATTACCCGGAACCATTAGATCCGCCCTCCCCTAAACCTCCTAAAGGGTTCCCATCCGTCCCTTATCCTCTGGGGTAAGGGTAATCAGAGGATGTTTGGAAGGATCCTTTTTTCTGTAAAACTCCATCACCATATGAAGGGCAATTCCAATTATAAAATAGATTCCCAGAGAGATATAACCTCCCAAGGGCAGTTCCAGCATAGAACCGATCATTATCCAGATTGAAATAAACAACCCAAGAATGAAAAGTATATCACCACCCGGGACCTTATAGGGTCTTTCCCACTCGGGATGGGATCTCCTAAGCTTCATGGCATCGAGACATCACATAAAGTACACCAACCCTGCGGCTATACAGGATACGGTATAGATATATTGAACCCAGTTGTCCCCAGTAAACAAACAGAAAAAGATAGAAAAGAATAGAACAACCAGATTGGAGATATAGGGCTGTCCGTATCTGTTGACTTTCATAAATCCCTTAGGAAGCTGGTTTAACTGGGCTGCACCATACAATACCCTGGCCGAGGCTGTCCAGAAACCCATAAGAGTCGTAAAGGCATGGAGGATACCTGCAATTATAGCAATAATTCCAATAAAGGCAGGAATGCTATGAATTTTAACTAACTCTGGTTCTGGCATACTCATGGAAGAGATTTTATCCCAGGGAGCCAGCCCTGCCATGGCAAGAACAACTATAAAATAGAGAATTGCAGGAACAAAAAGGGCAGAAAGGATTATCTTCCACATCTTTTTTGAAGGAAAGTTAGTCTCCTCTATCATTGTAGGAGTCATCTCAAAACCTATGAATTTCAGTACAAAAACAGCCATGGCAATAAAAATGCCATTAAACCCTTTAGGGAAGAATCCACCATGATCAGATATATTTGAATAGGACCAGCCCCCGCTGCTGAAGAAGGTTATTGCCACCACAAGAGATATGGCTATCATGGAGAAGAAGAAGATATTTGCCAAAGCACCAGTCAACTTGATATCAAAGTTAGACAGAATATACCATAAAATAACTATGCTAATTGCCACAGGTATAGCCATATTTGCCGGAATGGGAATAAAGAAATTGATAGCTGTTAGGAAAATGAAAGCCATCATCGGAGGTTCAACCACCTGTACCAGAAACATCATCCATTGAACGGCCCATCCGACTTTATGTCCAAAGGCATTCGTTGTCCAAACATCCACAGCAGAGGAAAAGGGAAGCATTGCCGTCAGTTCCGAAAAAGCAAGTCCTACAGGCACTAGAAGAACAGCTAATATTGGAAAAATAAAAGCAGCTCCAGCACCAGTTACATTAAACCAGTATGGAGCCTCGGCCAACCATCCTCCGATAACTGCACCAGAAGCAATGGCAACCATACTGATAAAGGATAGATTACGTTTTAAATTTACATCTGCCATTTGAATTACCTCCAATTTATAGAAATGGTTCGGGCATTTAAATTTCATCTGTATCGGTATTGTGTTGAAGTAGTTATTTTTTGAAAGTAAAAAAATGCCCTTAAGGAAACCGTTTTAATAGACTACACCAGTCTCTCTACTTAAGAACCTGCAGCAATTCATCGGTGTTTATTACATGACAGTAGATATTATTAAGCACAGCAAGCTCATGGTTCTGAATCTCCTCTGTTGCTGCCATACAAGCATCCTCAATAAGCCAAACCTTAAAGCTTTCATCAGCCAGGCTGCGCACTGTTCCGGATACACATTGATCGGTGAGTACTCCCGTAACCACAACCGTATCTATTCCCATATTATGAAGCATTAAACGCAGGGTGCTTCCTGTCAAAGCACTGTCGGTTGTTTTTGTAATGACTATTTCATCTTCCATTGGAGCTACCTGGGGCATTATTTCCGCTTCTCTTGATCCGGGCGGAAGAAGAAGCTCATTAAACCCTGTAGCTTTATGGTCCAAGGATCGATCCCGGCCATCCCTCTTTTGACATTGGATCTTTGCAAAGATCACTTCCATTTTTTTCTTTCTAAAGGCTTTTAAAAGTCTCTGATTATTGGGGATTACAACCTCCTCAATTCGATTGAAAAAATGTTTCCACCTTTTGGCATATTCCTTCTGCTCCGGGCTCAGGTTTTCTCCCGTAGGCCTCTCAACAAAAACACGCTGCAGATCCACAACCAGTAAAGCTGTTTTTTCTGGTTCAATTGTTATTTCACCACGGTCTGTGTCGAGTTCGTAATAGAAGGAAACATGCCTATCATTCACTCTCATTTTTAACCCCCTTCCAATTATAAATTGCTTTTTATTTAATACACACCTCCTTACTTGACAGGTTATCACGCCGTTATTTAGCTGTAAAGGAATATTATTTATATTTATTGATCAAATCCAAAGTATATATCAAAGAAATTTAGGATTTCCCCTTTTATTATTAGTAACAATCACAGAGCTTCGCGTCTTATTTTTTCTTAAGCATTCCATCCTGCGGAGGTTTGATTTATTTTTACAGGAATGGTAAAATACAGATTCATGAACAGAAATTATCCCCAATGCGCCTTCTGCCCTGTGTCCCCTGAAGAAAGAATCTGCCAGAACCCGAAGGGAAGAGGTCCGGAGTTCTGCCCAACTTTGCATAGAAAAGAGATAATTGATGCAAGTTTTAATAAATTGGGGGACCCGGAGATTCTTGAGTTTGCGCGCCAGGCCTCTATACAGGAAGCGGAGTGCTATGCCCATAGGGATAAAGAGCCTTTCATACTCCACCCGGTAAAACCCAGACTGCAGGAGATTATGGAGTTCGCACAAAAACTAGGCTACAAACGTCTTGGCCTTGTTTTTTGTGATGGCCTTAGGGAGGAGGCAAAAATCACTGCTCAAATATTAACTAAAGCCGGGTTTCAGGTGGTCTCCGTTCTCTGCTGTGTGGGAGGAATACAAAAGGAAAGGATAGGCCTTTCCGGGGACCAGAAGATCCACAGCAAGGAATATGAACCCATGTGCAATCCCATAGCCCAGGCGGAAATCTGCAACCATGAAGGGACAGAACTAAATATCCTCCTTGGTCTTTGTGTGGGTCATGATTCTCTTTTCTTTAAACATTCAAAGGCCTATACCACTGTATTTGCTGTAAAGGATCGAGTTTTGGGGCACAATCCTCTATCCCTAATCTATACAGCAAAAAGCTATTACCGCAGATTCCTGGATAAATCACTTCTCGGCGATCACTAGCATTTCAAAATCTTTAGTGGTCAGACTGTCCCTTCGCGAAAAGGCACCCAATTTTGCTCCAAAGATATCTACCTTTTTAGCCCCCAGGGTTTTCAACAACCAGGTTATTTCGCTGGGCATATAGTATCTTTCATTGCACTTAAGTTCTTTCTTGCACCCTAGATCATCCTCCACTACAGTGATATTGTAATCCCTTAGGGTCATTAAATCGAAGCGGTTCTCCAGGTATTCGGCATTCCCCTCCTGTTTGTCCGAGGCACAGAACTCCTCAACGGAGTTGTATAAAGGGAAAAGTGCATTAAGGGTAGTAAAGATGATTTTACCGGGTTTCCGCAATGCCCGGGTTGCCCTTTTTAATATTTCAAAATTCATTTCATCGGTTTCCATTAAAGGGAAAGCCCCTTCGCAGAGCATAACCACCAGATCAAATTCCTCTTTAAAGTCAAGCTTTCTTGCATCCTGTTTTAGGAATTCCACTGCAAGGTTCTGCTCCTTCGCCTTCTCCCTTGCCCTCGATAGCTGGCTGTCGGAAAGATCTACTCCTAATACAGTGTAACCCCTTTTGGCAAGTTCCAGGGAGTGCCTTCCTGTACCACAACCGAGGTCGAGAATTCTACAGGTTTTATTATAATTTATCTCTTGCTCAATAAAGTCGCATTCTCCAAGGGTGCCCTGGGTGAAATTTTCCTTGTCGTAACCTTTTCCATAGTTTTCAAACAGCTCTTCATACCATTGTTTTTCCATGCCTTATGGTATTATCTCCTTCCCCAGATTATAAAGATACTCCCTTATCTCTTCTTTATCTTTTTCCACCTGTATCTTTACCTCTGCAAGATTGTTGAATTTCCGTATATCCCGGAGCCTGGAGTGGAGCTCCAATTCCAAGGTTTTTCCATAGATGTCGGTGGAAAAGTCGAGGATATAGGTTTCAATGGTAATATAGGTAAAGTTATCCACCGTGGGACGCTGCCCAAGGATTGTCATGCCAGGGAAGATCTCCCCATCAATACGTACCCGGGTCACATAGATTGCCTGAGGCGGAAGCAGTTTATGTTCAGGAAAACTGATGTTTGCCGTTGGAAGACCAACTGTCCGGCCAAGAGCCTTTCCATGAACTACTTCGCCTACTATTGTATAAGCCTTGCCCAAAAGCCTTTTTGCCTGTTCAAGATCGCAGCCACGGACGGCTTCTTTTATCCAGGAGCTGGAGATCTCCCTTCCCTCTTCCCTTTCTGTTTTACAGATCAATAGCTGGACACCGTACCTCTCCGCTAACCTCTTAAGGGCCGCTATATCCCCTGTTCGATTGAACCCAAAGGTACACGCCTCCCCTGTTACCAGGACTCTTGCGCCAAGTTTTCCAAGCAGAATCTCCCTGAAAAATCCTTCCGGATCCATTTTCCACATTTTCTCCGAAAAAGGGTATGAGATAAGCAGATCCAATCCACTTTTTTGAAGCAGATGTCTCTTTTCCTCTTCCGTGCAAAGCTGTCTTTCCTCTCCTAAAGCTGTACCACAAAAATCAAAACTTACAAGAACCGGAGAAAATCCAGAGGCTTTCATCCCTGCGGTTTTCTCTATCACAGCTCTGTGACCCCGGTGCAAACCGTCAAACCTTCCAAAGGCAACACAGGTATTCTCCAGCTTAAAATTATCTCCCTGCAGGTGTATCACTTTTTAGCCCCTTTTAATTCTTCCCCGGATCCCTCAACAATTCTGCTGCTGTATCATGATCAGTTACCAGCACATTTATGTATCCGCCTTTCAAAGCTCCCCTTAGGGCAGGAAGTTTATCGATTCTGCCGGCAATTCCGATTCTTAAAGGAATTCGCAGATAATCCTCCAGTTCTACAGTAATAAGTCTTTCATCCAAAGCTGTTTTTATTGGTTTTCCGGCGAGACTATAAAAATGGGCACAAACCTCCCCCACTGCTCCCTTTTCAAGATACCCAAGAAAATCCGTTTCCTTTAAGCCTGGCACAGTACTGATTAGATGTTTTCTGTTTTCCAGGGTTCCGATCCCCACCACTGCTATTGTACAAGCCTATATTGCCAGATATGCCTTTTGGAAAAAGGGTTCTTCCATTATGGATTTGCGGATCTCCGGGCTGTTTACCACCACCGGAGCATACAGTTTTACCGCTTCTGCTCCTAATTTCTGTGCCAGACGGCTT
>ENA-OSEO01004541-OSEO01004541.1-sediment-metagenome-genome-assembly--contig:-NODE-4541-length-14429-cov-4.419941_pt1 | contig 14429 bp, 13 predicted proteins | sample MGYA00237883_ERZ534232 | MGnify/ENA metagenome assembly ERZ534232 | reverse complement strand
GTGCAGGCCGGTGTCCGCGACGTCGTTGTCGAGCCAGATGATGAGATACCCCTTGGCTGCAATCCTGGTCTCATTGGAAAGGTCCGTGGGAATCTGCCACTTCGTGGGGACCGCCGGATCGTCCGTCAGGTACATGCCGCCCGCATCGACCACGGCGTCGGTTGCATTGTAGAGCTCCACCCAATCGTCGAGTTCGCCTTGAGGGTCCGCGCAGAACCGGCCGTTGGCGGCCATGAATTCGTTGATAACCACAGAGGCGGCCCCGGCTCGCGAGCAACACTCCGCGCCGGTCATGCACATCAACAGGGAAATCCGAACGATCATCATCGGGACCCGCATGTCGTGCTACCTCACGCCTGTGTTCTGCCGTCACGAGGGCAGTCCCCACATGCGATCATCCGGTCCGCCGGCTAAATGCAGACCTTTGTCCTGCCTGGTTCAATTCTATCACATACGGCGGCCGGACCAAAGAAGAAGGTGCGCCCGCGCGGGCGCACCTTGTATCGGACGTGCGATGAGGAAGCTCGACGGCTAGTCAATCTTCAGGTCCGGGTTGTTGGGCCCGAAGTGCTTGAGCATGACGATCGGATCAGCCTTGGAGGAATTGGTGATCGTGACGCCCCCCCTGGCGGTCTGCTCTGTAACAAAGAACTCGTCGTAGGTGAGTTGACCGAACCGGATCATCGTCGGGGTCTCGATCTCCCAGACGCCCATCGTGCCGTGGCCTTGCATCATGATACAGCCGTAAGCACCGCTGTCTTTGATCGTCACGGTCACGCCGGGCTGGACCGTCAGTTCCTTGGCGCTGAAAGCAGCGGATTTGTAGGTAATCCAGTTCTCTTTGAAGCCCTGCCTGGCCATCTCCTTCTCGGGATAGACTGGCTTGGGACGCATGAAGCGGTTCTTCACGAAGTCCGGATCGACGTTGAGTTCCCAGTCGATGACGCTGAGCAGCCAGTCGACCTTGCCTTGCTTGTTCTTCGGCGTGTCCTTCCACAACAGCTCTTGGGGCACAACCTGGTCGTGGGTCACGTTCTCGTACATCGCGAAAACGTCCGAGGCCTTCTGCGGCTCGTAGGTGCACAGGCTGCCCGGCGCGTGGAGCACGCCCGGTGGGACGTCCCATCCAGTGCCGGGGTCGAGCCGGTAGGCCGGCGCCAGAGATGTGATCGAGTTGTCCCTGCCCTCCGCGGCGTCGCGCAGGGCCTGGCGGACCTGGTCCTTGGTCACACCGGGATAGAGGCCGAAGAACGTGTAGGGGAAGTCGCCACCATGGTTGTTGACCTGAGGCGGGAAGTAATAGGCCTCCGGTTTGCCCAACTGGCCGGTCAGCTTGGCGTGCCGATCGCGGTGATGGATGTGATGCGGCAACGCGCCCTTGTTGTCGAAGAACTTCGAGTACATGGGCCAGCGGCCGTGCTTCTTCCAGAGGCGGTCGCCGATGATCTCGCCCTGGAGTTCCTCGATCGCGTCGCGCAGCAGAACCTTCTGGACGCTGTGGCCGTCTTCAAACACGATGAAACTGAGTCCCTCATTGGGCGAGGTCAGCGGCCCGTTGTCGGCGGGGGTCGTCGAGGAGAACCACCGTTCGTCGATGCCGCCCCGCTCGCCGCCGAGGGCGTAGTAATCATCCGGATGCAGTTTGATGCGTCGCCCCGGCACGCAGAACGAACGCGGCACCCACGTCGGCGCCAGACGCAGAATCCCTTCGCCCTGCTCCAGGGCCATTTGAGCCGTTTTCTTCACAGACATAATTCTCTATCCCTTCTTTGTGACGGGTCCTATCGGCCCCATCCGTCCTATGGGTCTTACTTCCCCGACGATTTCACCTCTTCCCACGCACCCTTCTTCGCCGAAGCCAGAATCGCGTCGCAGACGTACTGCGTGGCCAGCGCCTCGCGGAAGGTCGGCGACGTCGGCTTTCCCTTGGCCACGTTCTCCAGGAAGTCCGCCACCTGGTGGACGAACGAATGCTCATAGCCGATCTGCAGGCCGGGCACCCACCAGTGCGACATGTAGGGCATGTCGCCGTCGGTGACGTGGATCGACCGCCAGCCGCGGACGATAGACTCGTCGCGATGATCGAAGTAGCTCAGCCGGTGCAGGTCGTGCAGATCCCACGCAATCGACGCGTGCTCGCCGTTGATCTCGAACGTATACAGGGCCTTGTGCCCGCGGGCGTACCGGGTGGATTCGAAATTGCCCAACGACCCATTCCCAAAGCGGCAGAAGAACGTGCAGGCGTCGTCGATCCCCACCGGGGCCACCTTGCCCGTGTCGACGTTCATGCGCTCTTTCACGAAAGTCTCGGTCATGGCGCAGACGGAAGTGATGGGCCCGTTGTGCCACATGGCGGTGTCGATACAGTGAGCCAGGAGATCGCCGGTCACGCCGGAGCCGGCGGCCTTGACGTCCAGACGCCAGGTGGCCATGCCGCCCTGCGGGACCTTTTCGGAGATCGTCCAGTCCTGGAGGAAATTCGCGCGGTAGTGGAAGATTCGTCCGAGCCGGCCACTATCAATGAGCTGTTTGGCCATCGTGACCGCGGGCACCCGACGGTAGTTAAATGAAACGAGGTTCGCCACACCGGCCTTCTCGACGGCTTGGACCATGGGCTCGGCCTCCGCGCCCGTCCGCGCCAGCGGCTTTTCGCAGATGATCATCTTGCCCGCCTGGGCGGCGGCGATGGCGATCTCCGCGTGATAGTTGTTCGGTACGCAGATATCGACCACGTTGATGCTCTTGTCGTCGATCACCTTGCGCCAGTCCGTGACATACGATTGGAAGCCCCAGCGGTCGGCAAAGGCCTTCGCCTCCTTTTCCTCCAGGCCACAGATGGTCTTGAGGACGGGCTCATACGGGACATCGAAGAAATTGCGCACCTTGCGGTAGGCGTTGGAATGCGTGCGGCCCATGAAGCCGTAGCCGATAATGCCGACATTGAGTGGTTTGGTCATGGCAGTCTCCCTTCTTCAGAGTCTTCAACAGTAGGGTAGGGCTGGCCCCACCGATCCTTCTACGCCTTCCACCCGTGCGCGTCGCGCACCTTGAGCATCACATCGAGGATCTCATTCCAGGTGTCCTGCGTTTCGAGCATGGCGTTGGGGAACATGCAGCCGTCCCAGCAGATGTGCTTCATGCCGCGTTTCGGCGCATCCTTCAGCCAGTAGCCGGCACAGCGGACGATGTCGAGCTTGCCGTGGGGATCGTTGGCCGGGCAGTGCTTGCCCGTCTTGTCGTGGGAGCCGGCGCCGCGCACCTCGCCGTCATTCTGAGCCACGTGGAAGTCGATCGTCCAGGGCCGCAGTTTGTCGACCATGGTTTCGTAGGCGGCGTAGAATTCGTCCTCCGAATAGCCCGGCTTCAGGAGCGCGGCCTCCGGCGCATTATACCCCATCAGGTACAGGTACGTGTGGGCCATGTCGGCCTGGAACCCCAGGGTCTCCGGCATGTCTACCTCTTCCAGGAGATCAAGCATGGCCTTCCAGCTGTGCATGCCAGCCCAGCAGATCTCCCCCTCGGCGGCTAGGCGCTCGCCGTGGTCGGCCGCGATCTGGGCCGCTTCACGGAACGTTTTGGCGATCTTCTTGGTGTTGGCCTTGGCGTCCTTGTTCCATTCCGCGACGTTGCCTTCCGCGGAATCGATCCGGATCACGCCGTACTTGCGGACGCCATGCTTGTTGAACACGCCCGCAATGCGGCAGGCCACCTTCACGGCCTCGAGAAACTTCTTGCGGGCCGCTTCGTCTTTCATGGCCGAATCGCCGACCGTGCCACCCCAGACCGGCGCGACCAGCGAGCCCACGTTGAAGCCATATCGCTGAATCAGGTCGGCGATCTTTCTCAGTTCGGCCTCGCTGGCCTTGGGATCGGTGTGCGGCAGGAAGAGAAAGTAGTCGATGCCGTCGAACTTCTGGCCTTTCACCTCCGCGCCCGCGGTCAGTTCGAGCATCCGCTCAAGACTGATCGGCGGCTCCTGGCCCGGCCCGTCTCCTTTACCGACCAGCCCGGGCCACATGGCGTTGTGCAATTTGGGGAGGGGATTCGCACTCATTTTCGACTCCTTGAAGTTTCAAGTTTGAAGTTTCAAGCTTGAAGTCTGAAGCGGATTCTCTTGACGCTGGACACTCCAGACTTCACACTTCCCGCCCGTCATGCGGCGGCGTCCCAGCCCTCCTTGATTGTCTTGAATCCGAACTGATAGCACTCCTCCGGGCTGGCGGAAAGCTCGCGCCAGACGCAGGTGGTCGCCGCCAGTTCGGGCAGGCTCGTCCCGAAGGCCTCAATGGTCAGCCAGTGATCGTAACCGCCTGCCCGCAGTGCCTTGAAAATCTTCTGGAAGGGCACATGTCCCTTGCCCGGTGTGCCCCGGTCGTTCTCGGACACGTGGACGTGCCGGATGGCCTTGACGTTCCTCTTAACGCTGTCGACCGGGTCCTTCTCCTCAATGTTGCCATGGAACGAGTCGTACATCACGGCGAAGTTCGGGTGATTCACGCGCCGGGCATGGGCGACCGCATCGTCGAGCAGACTGAGGAAGTAGGCTTCAAAGCGGTTCAGGCATTCGACCGCCAGGTGCAGGTTCGCCTGTTTGGCGAAATCGGCAACCTTGCGATGCACCTCCACCGCCCGGTCCTTCTCCTCCGGCGTCGGCCCCTTGCCGCTGAAGAACTTCCCCCCCAGCGGCTGGTAGAACGGCCCGCACAGGACCTCTGAGCCCAGCGCCGCGTTGCAGTCGATCGCCCACTTGAGGTAGTCGACCGCGCCCTGGCGGTGCTTGGGATCGGCGCTGATGGGGTTGTGCTCCTCGTCCGGCATGACCGTGCAGGTCGTGCACTTGAGGCCGTTGTCCTTCAGGGCCCGGGCCACCTTCTTATAGTGCGCCACGTCCCCGCCGAACAGCGGCACCTCCGCGCCGTCGTAACCGGTCGCCTTGAGCTTGGGCAACAATCCGAAATGCTCTTCCGTGACAAACGGTGTCCACAACAACAGATTGAATCCGATTTTCATAGAGACCCTCGACAATCACTGGGTAGATAGATGAAGCGACGGCTGGTTGAACAAGCAGACGTGTATGTGCGTGACCGTGCAGTTGCACCCATGTGTAGCCACCATGCTAACGACGAAAAATTCGCCGGGGCCCCTAACCCCGGCGCATGCCCCTTCTACCCCCATCCCCCGGACCTGTCAACGCCTTTTTTGCCCGTCCGTAGTGTGCCCGTAAGGGCATACCTTCTGTTCGTGGTCGATCCGCCCGTGTGCATCGCCTTGCCCCGAAACGGTCTTTCTGATAAGCTATCATGCGACACAGGAGACAATAGCATGGCCCGACCGTTCGAGGAAATCCCGTAAACCATAGGAGAGTTCCAGACATGTGCACTGAGGGAATCAGAAAATGGAGCGACGGCTGCTGGAGGGATGTTGCGGCGGACCTATCGCTCACGATCGAGTGCCGGCAGAAAGCGGAGATGCTGCTGGAGAGGTCCAAGCTCATCGTGTTCATCCTTCTGGACCCGGATGGCCTGCCGGTAGCCAAGGCGATGCTGGCGGCGGTGAAGAAAGGTCTCCGGCAAATCTGGTTCAGCACCAACTCCTCCTCGGAACACGTTCATCAGGTGCGGCGGAATCCCTGCGCAACCGTGTATTTCTGCGATCCCGAGATCTTCGAAGGGGTCATGCTGGCCGGGCGGGCGCAGGAAGAAGCGGATCGAACGTGGCGAGAGACAATCTGGCAGGACGGGTGCGAGCAATACTACTCCGGGGTGGACGATCCCGACTACTGCGTTCTACGTTTCGACGCCGCCTGGGCCAACTACTATCGCGGCGGGATGAATGTGACTTTCGCCGTTGAGCCCCCAGCCCAATAGGGTCTGCCCGTCACCACAGATCGGGCACAGTCAGGCGGATATGCGTGGGCTCACTGCGGTCGCAGGTCAGTCGGCCATCCTCATATTTCAGTTCGACCACCTGGATCGAACTGCGACGCTGTTCGGTGTCGGTCCGAGGCGCGCCGGGCCGGCGACCGGGATGGGTGAAGTAGAAGAGAAAGGCGCGATCTCCCGAGACCACCACGTCGGCGTGACCGCCATGGACCATATCGTCCTCACCCGTGCCGGGTGTGACCAGCAGAGCCTCAGACTGCCTCACCCACTGGCTCGCGTCGGTCGAGCGGTAGACGGCCAAGCCGTCCGCCCAGCGGTCCACGATCAGCCAATAACAGCCTTGCCAGCGGAACGCCTTGGGGCCCTCGCCCCGGTCGGCAATCGCCCGGCCGCGCTCGGTCCACGTCATCAGGTCGGGGCTCTCAGCCAGGAAGATGGCCTTGCCCGCCTTCTCATCGTTGTACCACATCCGCCACGTGCCATCGGCCATCTGCATGACCGAGGCATCCAGCACACGGTCCGATGCGAAGGGGATCTGCCCCGCGTTCTTCCAGGAGACGAGATCCGGACTCGTCAGGTGCACGATGCAGCGCTGGCCGGACCAGTCCTCGTGCGTGCCGGGGACGAACGTGAGGAACATGTGGTAGGTCCCTTCGTGGAAGACGATGTCCGGCGCCCAGTGCGTGTCCTCCTTGCCACCGACGGGCAGGTCGGCCGTGCCGCGATACTTCCACGTCGCGCCGCCGTCGGCGGATTCCGCGATCCCGATCCGCGTGCCATGCACCCAGGACACGCCGGGCAGCCCGGCGGCATTCGCCCGACGATTCGTGTAGAGCATCCACCATTTCCCTTCCTGGCGATTCCACACGAGCACCGGGTCCGCGGCGCCGTCGTAGACAGGATCGCGATACAGGGGCTTCGGCGCCACGGGCCCGGCCTCTTGACCTGCAACACTGCCTGCCGCCCACAACACCAGCAGAAGACTTCCTATCCTCCTTGAAACCTCCGACCAACGTTCCATGCGCGCCGTCCTCAGCAATAGGGAGCCCTCGGATGCCATAGACCTTAATGTAGCTCTTCTATCCGTCGCGGATGCGTCTGTCAACGATTCTCTGCTCTGCCTGCATCAAGGAGGGGCACTTCTGTGCGGGTGCAGAGCCTTGCTTTTTCCAGCGTTCCCGTCTACAATCGGTTGGACAGGAGTAGACCACGCAGCATTTCTGATTCACGAGGTAGTCCCACATTGACAGCGGGCGACAGGCAATGGGGCCGTGATTTGAAGGGGTGAAATGATGAAAGCGACAAGCTGGGCGATGATTCTTGTGGTTGTGCTCGCTCTGGCCGGGCAGGTCTGTGGGCAGAGCGGGCAAGTCAAGTTCCGCGGGACGGTCACGACAAACGAGGCTCACGATGTCGTACCGGTCTGCTACGGGGACTATCATGTGACGGTCGCCATCGAAGCCATCCTGGCCGATGCCAACCACGCCCTGACGGAGGTCTCCTCCGTGCAAGTGTGCTACAGCGGTCCTCAGGGCCTCGTCTCCGGCGAGTCTGTCGAGGTCAATGGCTACTACTGGGGAGACGGCATCTGTCCCAAGCAGTACTGTGGACGCGTACAACTCCTGGAGGCGTCCGACTACATCACACGTGTGGAGCCGGCTTCATCCGACTGGCTCACGCTCAGCGGGCCTCTGGGAACCGATGTGGGCATCCGCCTGACGACGACCGGCCTGGGGGCCAACACCTGGGAGATCCTGCGGAAAGGCAAGTCCGGTGACTTGGCGATCGTGGAACAATTCCCGTATCCGCCGTTCGGGGGCGATCGCCTGGTGATCCAGGCAGGTACCGGAAACGTCGGCATCGGGACCTCTTCGCCCGACGAGAGACTGCATGTCTTCGGAACCGCCCTGATCGAACTGACCAACGGCGAGCCGTTCGACGAGGCCCTGCGCGTCGTGAAGGACGGAGCCGGGCGGCAACTCGTGGCGTACTTCATCAACCCCAAGGACGGCGCTGCTGAAACCGAGATCCAGCTTGCCGGGGGCAAGATGCTCCCCTGGGGCTGGAGCCTGCGTGCCACCAGCGGCTCGTTCTCCATCGGCAGCGTGGCGGTGATCCCCCCTGCCTTGAACCTGACCAGCACGGGTTTCGTCGGCTTGGGCGATACGGAGCCCAGCTACCGGCTGGAATTGCCGAACACGTCCAATGCCACAGGCCAGGCGCGGGCCAATGCCTGGCGGACCTACAGTTCGAGACGCTGGAAGACCAACGTCCGGACTATTGACGATGCTCTGAACAAGGTCCGGCAGCTTCGTGGCGTCCGCTTCGACTGGAAGGACTCCGGCGCCCACGACATCGGCCTGATCGCCGAGGAGGTCGGCCGGGTGGTTCCCGAAGTCGTGGATTACGAAGCCAACGGCGCCGACGCCAGTTCGCTGGCCTATGACAGGCTGGTCGCCCTGCTGGTCGAAGCCCTCAAGGAGCAGGACGCGCGGATCACCGAGTTGGAGCAGGCGCTGGCCCAACAAGGTCGCCTGGAGCAGCGGCTTGCAGCCCTGGAGCGTCTGGTCGAGCAACAGACTTCTCGTTCCGATGTCCGTGCTCAGCCGTAGCAGCAGACCTCGTAGGCAGGGAGAACATGAGGGAATTGCGTTACCACCATGTTGGCATTCCGACCAGCCGGGCACTACCGTCGGAAGACTACAGCGCGAGATACACGATGTACGCCTCCGGGTACTTCGAGAGTCCCTATGGCGTGGAGTGGATGAAGTCCGATCCCGACTGCCCCCTGCCGGAGCTGGTCCAGACCGTGCCGCATGTGGCTTTTGTCGTGGACGATCCGGAGGCTGCCCTGGCGGGCAAGGAAATCCTGATCGAGCCCAACCGTTCCACCGAAGGCGTACGCGTGGCCTTCATCATGGACCACGGCACCCCCATCGAGCTCCTCCAGTTCGACCGGCGCGAATCCGAGATCTGGCCGCACGAGGCCGAGTTCAAAAGCAGGTAAGGCCGCGTCTGACGCTGCCATGCAGAGCAGTACGGTCTTCACCTATATCCCAATCCACATTGGATGACTCGTGACACTCCCTGGGCGGCTACCGCGCCACGTGCAGTTGAATGTCGTCGATGTAGATCAGTCCGACGCCACTGACCGGGTTGGCTCGACGGCCCAGACCGATCATCAGGGCACTGACGCGCCTCATGTCCACCGGCGCCAGAGCGCTGAACGGTATGGCCCACTCCTGCCAATCGACGGTCGTGGTAATGCTCGCGTTTGCATTCGTTACCGTGACACTTCCGCCGGCAGCGTCCTTGACCGTGATATACAGCGGCATGGGGTCATTCTCCGTCCTCCCTCGAACGTGGAGGACCAGCGTCGCCAAGTTGTGAACGGTCCAGTCCTCCGGTGTGTCCCAGTTCCGCTGCGCTTCCGAGACGATGGTCGTGCCCATGTTGCTGTAGCTCAGAGGCATGGACTGACGACCGCTGCGAACGATGGCCCGCTCGGCAAACGGCGATTCGTTGTAGCCGACTTGCGAGCCGTTGTCGAACGTGCCGTAGCCATCAATCCACGTCTCGTAGATCCGGCTGCCCTCGTCGTCCGTGTAGCCCTCGAACCCATCCACGATGAGGTAGTCGGCCACCGCGAAGGTCCAGACGTTACCCCGAACGACCGCCCCGTCCCCGCCGACTTCATCAATCCGCCAGTAGTACGTCGTGTCCCACAGGAGGGATTCCGTCAGGCTGAAGGAGTCCTCCGCTCGCCGGCCCTGATAGATGCCGGCGGTCTCCGGCGCGGCGGCTTCCACCGCTGCTCGGTCGGCGCCGAAGTAGACGTCGTGGGCCGTCGCTCCATCGCCCGCGGACCAGTTGAGCGACGTGGCATAGCGGATGTCCACCACCTCGCCCGACGCGGGGCTCGGATCCCAGGCCAGGCGCAGGTTGCCGCGCATCGCCGTGACGATCTCGTCCAGGGTCAGGACGCGATCATACGCTCGGACTTCGTCGATCAGCCCCGCAAAGTACCGTGAATCCAACGTGTTGGCGCCGATCACGATGAGCGGATTGGAGCCCACGTTGTCGTCGCCGGTGTGGAAGCCGGTGGCGTCGAGCACGCCATTGACGAACAGCTCGATCGCCTTGGAGCTCTCCGTGCGCGTGACCGCGACGTGCACCCATTCGCCCGTCACCACGTCCCGGTTGGAGATGGTGTTTGGGTTGCCGCCGGGTCCGGTTTCGAAGGCCAGCTTGCGGCCCAGCACCGCGACGAGGAAATGGTCCCCGCCCCCGGCGTGGTCCGACCACAACAGGCCACTGCCCTCGCGTCCGGTCGTTCCCTCGGCGCCCGCGACATCCGCCTTGATCCAGGCCATCAGGGTCAGATCGGCACTGATGACCTGCGGGACTTCCACGCAGTCGTCGACGCCGTCGAAGGCCAGCGCCGCAAGGTTGTAGCCGGCCACGATGTTCGGATCACCCAGGATCGTGCCGTGATTCTCGTAGCCCGACCAGTCGATGGCGGTGCCGTTCTCGTCCTGGTCGAAGCTCCAGAACCCAACAAGGTTCGGATCGGTCACCTGGAACAGCGGCTTGGTCTTGAAAGACCAGACCTCGCCCGGATACGTAGCACCGTTGTCGCGTTCATCGACCCGCCAATAGTAGCTCGTGCCGAATTCGAGCGCCGGCGGATCATAGGTGGCCGTCGTCTGCCCCTGCGAGACGACGGGGAGATGCGCTGGATCCGTGCCAAGATACACGGTGTGCGCGGTGGCTCCCGAGCCGGGCGTCCAGTTCAGCACTACGTTCGGGTCCACCAGAATCGCGCCGTCGGTGGGCACGGGCGCCGAGGCGAATTTCGCCGAGACGACGAAGCTCCAGACCACGCCCGGATACACGGAGACGCCATCGGCCTCGACCTCGTCGATTCGCCAGTAGTAAGTCTTGCCCAGTTCCCAGGGATAATCCGAGAAGGCTGTATCGGTCACGACTCCTTTGTTTGTGCCGCCGGTGCCGTTCTTCACATCCTCGGCATTCTCCCCGATGTAGACATGGTGGTCGGTCGCGGTCTCGCCGGGCGTCCACTGCAGCGTGACGTTCAAGGTCCCTACGGTCGCTCCGTTCGCCGGCTCGGGACTGGTCGCGAAGCGCGTCCACTGCGGCCCGAACCAGTACACGTTCGTCACATCGGACGCACTCAGCGCATGGTTCCAGACCGCCACCTCGTCCAGCTCTCCAATGTATCGTCGCCACTGGGTGCGATTGCGGGGTCCGCCGATCCGCACCGTCAAGATGGGATCGCTGGCGTTGAACGCCTGGCTGCCCGCGACCTGCCCGTCAATGTAGACGGCCATCCGGCTGGCGCTCGAGCTGTAGGTGATGACGACGTGATGCCAGCGATTGTCGTTGAGCTTGGCGCCGCTGGTGCCGAGGTCGCCGTACGCATCCACGCCGAAGTCGGCAATCAGGAAGTCCGCGGCCCCGTTGCACTCGACGCTGTGGTCGGCATTCTGCCCGAGGAGCACGACGATGGGCCCCCAAGCCTGGAACGTGGCGGGCATGTTCATCCAGAACGAGCACGTCGCGTCGCTGATGTTCAGCAGGTTTGGCGTTAAAGGCGCGTCGCACAGCGTGAAAGGCCCGGCGGCCGCCACCACCTCCAGGGCGTTGGCGTCGTAGCCCTCGGCCGTCCAGCGGACGCTCGCCTCGTTCCAGGGGTTCACCGTCCCGTCGTGCCAATAATCCGTTTGATCCCAGAACTCGGTGCCCTGGCCTTCGTCCAGCTTCCAGTAGCCCACCAGCTCGGCCGACACGGGAACCGCCAGCGCCACGGCCAGCACAATGGCCCAACCCACGGATCTCTTGCCCATGACCGTCCTCCTGAGAAAGGGGATACACCACCTGTGTCTCTCTGGAAACACTATACCAGATCGGCGGTAGCCTGGCAAGATCGTTCGGAGTTCGCCGGGCTATGCGAGATCCAGGCGCACGACGAGTCCGTCCCGGGCCACGACGGCACAGACTTTGCATGTCCGGTCAGCTTGCTCAGCAGCGGAAGATTCCGCTGGCGGCAGCGCTCCCACGGGACCTCTGCGGTGGAGGGCCACTGGTCGGTCGATCGTATCACCTGCCGGAGGACCGTGATGCTGACGCCGTCACAGCAGGAGCTCCTCCGTCATCGGCTCGATCATCGCATCGTCAGCCATGATGTGCACCGGCATCCCTTACTTGCGCAGGAACAGCCAAACCCAGCCGTGTGTCTCGTACTCCCGCGGGAGCTGGGCGCGCAAGGGCTGCATCTGTTGGCTGATCTGGCGCATCTCCTCGTGCACCTTGTTCACCTCATCTTTGTCCCGTACGCGCGAAGGCCCCATGGCCTTCTGGATCAGTTCGCCATAGCGCTTCTGCAAGGGCTCCAGCTCCTTGCGGATTTGATCGTGCTTTGCCTTCTCCTCGGGCGTGGGCTCGGGGAGGTCGGGCTTCAGCGAGGCGACGTCGCCGACGAGCAGGTCGGGCCGGCCGTCGCCGTTCCAGTCCGCCACACAGACCTTCGACCGGTTTCCCCGCCGAGGCTCTTTGGGCGCCTGTGGGCCGGAGCGTCTCTCGCCCGGCGGTACGAGTTGCACCGCCGCCGCCAGTTCGGGGGATTTTGCCGAACCGACATTGCGGTAGAGCGAGACACTGCCATTCTCCTCGCCCACGAGCAGATCGAGATCGCCGTCACCGTCCCAGTCGGCGGGACAGGGTCCGGCGCGGCTCTGGACGTGCAGCGGCCGACCGCCGGCTTGGAGTTGCCTCTCCTTGCCGAAAAGATGCGACTGGGCGGTCCCCTCGTTGGGAACGAGGTAGACATCGCCACTGATCGTGCCGACGATCAGGTCGTAGTCGCCGTCGCTGTCCCAGTCCGCAGCGTGAACGGTGGACGCCGTTCCCGTAGAAGCGAGCGGCCGCTCCAGCGTGCTCTCGTATCGTTTGCCCCGGTAGGTGACGAAGGTCCCCTCGGCGGTGTTCTCCCATTCGACCGTCCCCTTGATGAGAAGGCCTTCGCCGTTGGGGCGTTCCTCAATCCCGCCGCCGATGTTGATGACTTCGCCGTCCTTGTCTTTGAGCATTTCGGATGCCGCAAAGGCCCGGCCCGGCAGCCCCTTGAAGAAGAAGATCTCGCCCGGCCAGGAGCCCGAGAGCAGATCCATGTGTCCATCACCATTGAGGTCCACAACATGTGGACCGAATCCGATGCATCAGCCATAGGGAACGGTGCCGTCCTTGGCGCCATCCTTGAACTTCACTCCGGCGGCCAGCTTGGGCTCCGCGTTTGTCCCCTCATTACGGTAGATCCGGAGTAGGCCTTGTCCGAACTGGCCCACGAGCAGGTCCTGCACCCCATCGCCGTCGAAATCACAGACGAACGGCGCCGCATGGCCCACCTCCGTGTCGATCACCGTGCCGGCGGCCTCGATCCGAACGGGCGGCATCAGCTCATCGCTCGCCACGGTAGCGGCCCAAGTCGTCCCCCCCAGGACAAGAACAACAAACAATCGCCACATGATCGTACCTCCCCTTTTGCTCTATCTGAACTATCTGAAGGCTCCCGGCTGTGCCAGAACCATATCCGCAATCTTCCGTTCTTCCGCCCGGATCGGCACCGGATCGACGGAGACCAGAACGCGATAGCGGTCCCGCCTCGCCGCGTCATCCAGACCATCCACGCAGCGGTCGAACGCTTCCGGCCATGTCATAATCAAATCCACCTGCGGAAGACCGTGACCAAACCGAACAGGCCGGCCAAGGAGGTTCCTTCCCGTCCCCGCGTAGCTGGTCCACCGGTTCGCCAGTTCGGACAGGTGTTGCCGGCGCAGAAATCGCTCCAGATGGCTCTCCCGATACCATTGCCCGGACCGCCAGCCGATACACCATTGACGATAGCCCTTCTGGGAGCCGGTGTTCTCGCAAATGAAGGCACAGTCTCGGCATATCTCCAGCGGCAACATGGCCAGGAACAGAATGATCGCAGCAAGAGCAAGGAGGATGAGCGTGAGCCATCTTCGTCCTCGCCTCAGCCGCCCCGTGCAGGCCAGCGCCTCTATGAACCGGTCTGCTGCATCTTTGTCGTTCCTGTCCATCGCCAGCACCTCTTTGGCATCTCGCAACCGGCCTTCGCAGATCGCTCGAAGCCGGCCCGACAGGTATCTGCCCCGTACTCATTGTACCTGCGTCAAGGAGAAACGCAAGACGCGGGTACAAGAGTTGCGCGGCGAACGCAAAGTCGTTCCCGGGCACCGCCGCGAATGTCATTGCGAGCGGAGCGAAGCAATCTCCAGCTCGGGAGACGGAGATTGCTTCGTCGCGGTGCTCCTCGCAATGACATCCGTCGGGCCTGTCGAATGACTTGGCGATTGCCCTGACAGGAGTTGTGGCCTCTGGGCCCGTTCGTCAGGGCGACATCGGATGATCCCCCAGGTCTTCGCATTTCGTATACTTTGTCGGAGGTGCTTATGAAGACCTTCTGGCAACATGCAGACGGCAAGGTATACGCGGTCGAGAGCGATT
>ENA-OSEO01004540-OSEO01004540.1-sediment-metagenome-genome-assembly--contig:-NODE-4540-length-14430-cov-5.418588_pt1 | contig 14430 bp, 11 predicted proteins | sample MGYA00237883_ERZ534232 | MGnify/ENA metagenome assembly ERZ534232 | reverse complement strand
CAGGACGTGAAATGCCGGCCTGCCCGACCGATCACAGGCGCCGAGAGCCATGCAATCAGTGCGAATATGATCGGGCGGATGAAGCACTTCAGCCGAGTTCAGGACGGCTTCGACGACCCTCATGCTCAGGTCCGGAGCGCCGGGGTGAAAATGTGGCACACACTTTGCTCGACTACGGGACGCCGGCGTTGGCAATAACCATTCGAAGTGCTTTTAAACGAAGAAGAAATGGAGGATGCAAGATGTCATTCGGTAAGGGTTTCATGGTGTTTTTGATGGCAGCTGTTTTCACGCTTTCCGCAACGTTTTCTCTGGCTGACGACTGCACGCCCCAGGGGATGAAGCAAGAGGTTGTCAAGGCCGCTGATTTGATCAGCACAAAGGGCGAGGCGGCGCTCGAAGAGCTCAAAGAGTTCCGTTTTTGCGGGGACCAGGGGTATGTTTTCGTTCAGGACCTTCAGGGCAACATGACCTTTCATCCCTTTCTGCCGCATTTGGTAGGCAAAAACGTGAGTACCATGAAAGACGCCAACGGCAAGTTGTTCGGACTCGAAATCCTTGAGGAATGCAAGGAAAAGGGAGAGTCATGGGTTTCGTATAAGTGGGCCAAGCCTGGAGAAAAAGCTCCCGTCGACAAGTGCAGTTACACGAAGAAGACCACCTTGAACGGGGAGGAAGTACTGGTTAGCGCGGGATTATATGGCATTCCTGAATCGGAATGCGGGGAGTAGGTCGATATTAGGGCGAACCGCCGAGCTGCTAACATGTGGGTAATCGGCTCGGCGCTTCTCTGGATAGCTGTAACGGCATAGGAAGGCGACAGTGATGTTGAAGTGGTCCAGGGCAACTTTGGGAAAGAGAATCGGGATAGGTTTTGGCGCGTTACTTCTGTTGTTCGTCGTAAGCGGCTTGGTCGGATGGTATGCAATGGAGCGTATGACCCGCGTTCAACGACTTGAAAGGGACATCTCCGGTTTGAGGCAGAGCTTAAGTGCGGCCAATATCGAGGGCAGGGATTTCCTCCTGACCAAAGATGAGTCTCATATCGAAGGGTTTCATGAGCAGATAAAGAGCCTGCGGGACGGACTGGAAGGCGGGAAGCGGATTCAAGGTGACGATGTGACGGCAGTGCTGTCTGCTCTTACAGAATTCGAGAACCTGGTGGATCGTCTCCGGACCAATGAACAGAAACGAAGGGACCTCTCCGCCGCAATGTCGAATGCCTATGCTCAACTGGAGGAGACTTGTAAGCAGGACATTTCGGAGCCAATCGAACAGGAGCGGAACACGGCGGCGATGTTTGGAAACGATATCAGTCCAGTCGTAGCGGAGCTTCTGGCGAGCTCCAACCGATTTCAGATGATTTTCATGGAAGGTCAAATCCGGGGGCTGGAACATCTGTACTTCAAGGACAACGAAGCCCTGGCTGCCTACGATGAGTCCTTCAAGAAGAAAGAAGCATGCCTGGTCGACTTGCAGCGGATGGTAGAAGTCATCAAGGGAGAGCCGGACGGTAAGGATTATAGTGCTGCAGTAGCCCGACTGAAAGAGCTCGCAGCCACTAATCGCGCGCTGATGGCTCAGATGTTCGACTTGAGTCGAAACGACATGAATGAAGTAAGCACCATGACTGCAAAGGGGCAACAGCTGGTCGGCGATATTGACAAGATATCAGAAAAGCTGGGCAATGAAGTGGCGAACCTGAAGCGGCGTACCGAACTTTCCGTCGGGATTCTGACAGTCTGCGGGCTGGTTTTCGGCATCCTTCTGGCCTGGCTGATCACCCGCTCCGTCACCAAGCCTCTGAATAGGCTGATCAGCCTGCTGACAAACAGCTCAGAGCAGGTCATTTCATCGTCCAGTCAGATGGCAGCGTCCAGTCAGTCCTTGGCGGAAGGAGCGTCGGAACAGGCGGCAGCACTGGAGGAGACATCTTCTTCCATGGAGGAGTTGTCCGCCATGACCCGTCAAAATGCCGACAACTCCCAAGAGGCGAATATCCTCATGAGGGACACATCGAGTGTCGTAGAGGCGGCAGACGAATCCATGCAGCGGTTGATCGCCTCGATGAGAGAGATCACAGATGCCAGTGAGCAGACCTCCAGGATCGTGAAGACCATCGATGAGATTGCATTCCAGACCAACCTGCTGGCGCTCAATGCCGCGGTTGAGGCGGCTCGTGCTGGTGAAGCGGGTGCCGGATTCGCGGTTGTGGCCGATGAAGTTCGCACTTTGGCGCTGCGTGCGGCGGGAGCATCCAAAAATACGGCCAGCCTTATAGAGGATACAACAAGAAAAGTGGAAGAGGGATCCATGCTGGTGGAAACGACGAACAATACGTTCGGCCAGGTGGCGGAGAGCAGCAAGAAGGTAGGGGAGCTGGTGGCGGAGATCGCCGCCGCATCACGCGAGCAAGCCGACGGCATCGCAGAGATGAACAAGGCGATCACGGAAATGGATCGCATCGTTCAAAGCAATGCCGCCCAGGCGGAGGAGTCGGCATCCGCGGCTGAAGAGATGGACAGACAGTCCGAGCAATTGAACGAGATGCTGGCGACTCTGCGTGCCTTGGTGAATGGTGATGGTATCGGTCGGGGAGCGAATGATAAGACCCGGTCGCAGGCAATGCTTCCTGCTGACCCAATCGAGTCTGCGCAGTGGAAGGGGGTGGAATTGAAGGGGAATGGAGATCGGTCGTCTTCTAATCTTGAAGGCCGGCTGGATTGATATAGATCTTGAATTTCTTAGGATATCGAACATTTTCAGACAGGATTATAATACAATTTCGGATACCGTCGCATCCCGTGGGGTACGACCACCGAAGGAATCCGCAACGACCAGAGGCAATTCTTATGCAAACAGCCGGAGAAGGAATGGACGCGGCAAGCGGGGGAGTAACCCTCCCAGTCTTAATGGCAGGCATCGTGCTTTTAATGAAATAGGAGATGGAATGAAGCTCAGAGTAAAGAACATGGCTGGAAACCGGGGGCAGTTCCTGCAAATGATGGCCTGGTTGGCGTTTGTGCTACTGATGTGGTCACTGCTTGGTGTTACCTCCGCTGCCGGTGAACCGGCCACAAAGCAAGCGCTGGAGAGAATTAGTCAAAGTAGCAAGCTTGCTGATGCGGCAAACGCTCTGACACCTTTCTATGAGGGCCGGGAGACAGGCCGTTTCATCATTCTTCTGACCTCGCCCGGCAGTGCAGAAAAGACGGCGACCCTTGATTCCGTAGAAGCAAAAAGCAGCTGTCGTGCGGAAGCGGCTTCTGTGTTGGACGGTTTTTTGCGGAGCCGAACCAGTAAAGAAACCGGCGAAATCACCCGTCGCTTCAACTACATACCCGGATTTGCCGCTAAGCTTACCGCCGACCAGCTCGATGCGCTGTTGGCCAGCGATGAAGTGGAAGCCGTTCAGCCGGACCGTGTGGGTAAGCCCCACCTGCGCCAGGGTATTCCGCTCATGGGAGCCGCCGCCACTCGCTCCACGTATAACGGCGAAGGCGTCGCGGTGGCCGTTCTGGATACCGGGATCGATTACAATAATCCATATTTGGGGGGCGGCAGCATCCCCAACGGCAAGGTGATCGGCGGATACGACGTGGGCATGAACCGGACCGATCCGATGGACAGAGACGGCCATGGCACGGCCTGCGCAGGAATCGTTGCCGGAGAGCTCGGGGACACCGGGGACTATATTGGCGGGCTGGCCTACAAAGCCAAACTCTACGCCATCAAAATCACCGATACCGATACCGGGGGCAACGCACTCGAATCTGCCGTCATTGCCGGTCTGGAGTGGTGCATCACTCACCAGTACGACGATCCAGGCCATCCCATAATGGTCATCAGCATAAGCTTCGGCTTCGAACACCACAGTTCCATCGCCCAATGCGATGCGGCCAACCCGGGTTACGTCAAAACGATAGCCAGAGTCATGGCTGCGGGGATCACGGTGTTCGCTTCTGCCGGCAACGAAGGCCTTTGCGACGCCATTTGTTCCCCCGCCTGCATCTCTGGCGTCAACTCGGTCGGCGCAGTCTACGACGCCCGTTTCGGTATCCAATCGCCGTGCGTCGAAGAGGGTTCCTGCGCTGTCAAGATTGCCAATCCGGGCGATCCAGAATGCCCATACTATGTAGAAGACACCACGGCTGCTGACCGGGTGGCTGCCTATTCCAATTCGGCATCTTTTTTGACGCTGTTTGCACCGTCCGACAGTTGTTACACGCTGCAGTGCGCGACTAAAGGCTCCTGGTTCTATCCCGAGTTCGGCGGTACTTCGGCGGCCTGTCCTTATGCCGCCGGGGCGGCTGCTGTGCTGCAAAGTGCAGCCAGAATGGAAACGGGTGGTTATCTGACGCCGCAGCGGGTAAGAAGCCTGTTGATCGCCACCGGGAACAGAGTCACCGACTCCAAGGCGGCCGTGACCCGTCCACGAGTCGATGTCGGCAAGGCTCTCGCCACCATGGAGCCCAGTCTCGCCAGCGGGGACCTCAACGCTGACGGCCGTGCTGATTTAATTGGCGTGACCACCTCTGGCGCCATCTTTTACTGCCTCGATTTTACCACCTGGCAGCAAATCCCCGGCCAATTGAAAAAAGTGGCAGCGGGTGATCTCAATGCGGACCATAAGGCAGATGTGGTCGGCTTGACTGCCGGCGGCCATATCTACTACACCCTCAACCTGGCGGACTGGCAGATGATTCCTGGAAATCTGCGGGAAATAGCGGCGGGCGACTTGAATGGCGACGGCCGAGCGGACTTGGCCGGAATCGGTGCCGACGGTTCGATCTTTTACTCACTGGACCTCACAAACTGGCATACCGTTCCTGGACGGCTGAAGGAGGTGATAGTCGCGGACTTGCAGGGAACGGGTCGTGCCTTGCTGGTTGGATTATCCGCCTCAGGCGCCATCTACTACTCACCCGACCTGCTCAATTGGCTCAGCATCCCCGGCACGCTTCACCAACTGACGGCGGGAGATTGGCTGCGGCGAGGAAAAAGCGGCTTGGGAGGCACCACTATGGATGGCAGCATTTTGGTTATGGATGATATCAACTCGCCGGCCTGGCGGCAGATTGCCGGCAACCTGCAACAGGTGGCGGCGGGGGATTTCACTGGAACCGGCTACTACGGCCTGGCAGGTTTGAGTGCCACCGGCGAGATTTTCTACAGCAAGTTCCTTGCCGGCTGGCTGCAGATTCCCGGTCAATTTTGATTTCCTCAAAGTGGCGAGAGGTGCGGAGTGAGCGGGATAAAAACGGCATTGATTTCTATCGGCTCTTCGCGGATTCGCATGAAGGTGTTGTTGCTCAGCTGTTCGCCCTGAGGTATAAGGGCAAATCACCCGCTCGTGCCTTAGAACCTTAGCACGAGCTGGAAATGGTGAACCCGGTAATCCGCGAAAGCCTTTTTATCTCAGCATTTCATGGGCGCCAGGAACGCTCTCAACCTTTAAACCTGACTTGTGAATATTTCCTTCCGTATAGAAGGTCTTCACCTTTGCGACGGGAATTCGATTTTCCTCTGGAGCTTACTTCCAGACTTAATCCCTCTTTTCGTAACCGCGCTTCTCCGCCCCCGCCTTCAGGTGCCGAACCGATCGGTGAACTCATCGCACTGCTCGGTGCTTCCGATCATAAGAAGCTCACTCTCCCGGTCGAGCATTGCGCTGACGGGAGGGTTCGTGATCACGTTACCGTTTTTCTGGATCGCGATCACGGCCAATCCAATCTCGGCGCCGATATCGGTTTCACCGAGCCGCTTGCCCACGAGGGATTTGGGGACCTTAACTACAAAAAGGTCGATTCCCTCCCCCAACATGATCAATTCCCGGTCCTGCAAAATGGAGAAGATTGATTCAGCTCCCAGAGACGCATAGCTCAGCACGAAATCGGCCCCCGCACGATGAATGGCCTCTATGTTACGCTCATGGGTGATGCGGCTGACAATGCGCAAACCGGGATTCAGACGGCGACAGTAGACCGTCAGGTAGATGTTCATGGCATCGTCGTTGGTCGTGATGACGGTAGAAGGTGCCTCCGCCAGACCTGCACGCATGAGGACATTACGATCGGCCGCATCGCCGATGAACAACTCGCCGGCAATGGCCGCAGCGCGCTCCCCGAGAGCTTCGTTGCGCTCGACTACATGAAACGCAACATTCTTTTTATTGAGGGCACAGGCAACCGCATATCCCACATTGCCGCAGCCGATGATAAGAACCGGATTATAGTTGATGTTGTAGATCACCAGGAACGATTCGATCCTGGCGACCTGCTCAGCCGTACCCACTATCACCGGCACACTCGATTCCGACAGCACGAAATCCGGTCTGGCCGGCAACAGGCGCCCACGCTCCCAGATCCCCACCACATTGACGCCGGTTATCTGGCGAAGCTGTGTTTCGCGAATCATGCGTCCCGCCAGAGGAGTATTTTGCACGGGAAACTCTGCGATGAGAAGATCCTTAAAACTGCCGATGACGTGCACATCGGCGTGCACTGCTGTAACGCGGTGAGCCAGGTGCTCACCAAGCTTTTGCTTCAAGGGTAGTACGTGCGTCGCTCCGGCCAACTCCAGAATGTCAAGCGAATCGCTGTCTTCAACAACGGCAACCACCGGGACCTGTGCGGCTATCTCCCGCACTGTCAGGGTGATGTTCGTGTTGGTAGCGTCATCTGCATTGGCAAGCACCATGCGCGCCCCGGGGGCTCGAAGAACTGCGTAGGTCATGCTGTTGTCAATCTCCCCCGTTACTACCGAGACGCCTTCCTCGAAGAGGTTTGCCGCTGCCGTGGCGTCCGGCTCGAGAACATAATAAGGGATACCGAAGGCCTTGAGCTTCTTGATGAGACCTCGCGCTACCGTCTCATAAAGGCAGATGAGCACATGACCGGTGGTATTCCCGGGGACCTCCCGGGGAGCGCGAAGGCGGATTTGGGCCTCCAGCCACGGCGCGTAAAAGAAGCGGATGAAGGCAAACGGCAGCACAATCAGAAGCAGAACAATTCCCGAGATTAGGACCATGATGCTGAAAACGCGCCCGATATCGCTGTCAAACGTTATGTCGCCGAATCCCAGAGTGCTCATCACGGTCAAGGTCCAGTAAATGCCGGTGAGCCACGAGTGATCCTGTTTTTCCACGCTGACCATGATCCAGCGAAAGAAAACAGCGTAGACTAAGACTACCAGGATCAGGAAAAGAATGTATTTGAGCAGCGATTTCAAATTTCTTCGGGTCTGCTGCTGGCTGAGGAGATAGGATAGTTGAGTGCTCAAAAGCTTCACGGCTTAAATCCCCGGGTAAAAATTCGAGGAGAAGGAAATTCATCGCGTCTGACGAATCTCGACTCGATCGCCATGCGCGCTCCTCGCTGCGTCCTTTGGAGTAGAAATGCAGACCAGACGATAAGGTCTTAAGATAATGCCGAATTCTTCAATTGGAAAGCCGTTGCTCAAGAAACGAGCAGGGCAGACTCAATGGACCAGGAAAGAATCTCCATCGGCTGCCCCGCTGGGACCGTTATTTTTCCTTCTTCTCCTGCTTTTCCGCTAACACCACTTTTTTCCCGCACAAATCACATTTGCCGTCCTCTGTGATACACGGCTGTTTTGGAGCCTCACCACCGCAAATTCCACACTTTGGCATATTCGCTCACCCCCTTTCCCTAAACTGCACAAAAATACTTCATTCAGAGGAGATATACTCGAACCGTTCGAGTGTTTCTGTAGCAGAGGCTACATTCCGAAGTTATTGGGAATCATGTTTGATGGATTTTGGGGAAGCATGGTGAATGGTGAAAGAGATGGTCTCAAGGATCGATCAGGGAAAGAGCAGTGTTACGGGCGAGAAAGTTGATAAGCCAGATCGCGGTGCGCGGGTTCGGGTATGCGGGTGCGGAGGTTGCCCGCTATCTCAATATTTCAACCTCTGCAGTTAACCGTCTGGTCAGCCGGGAGGAGCTGCCGGATATCGAGCGCTATATAAAGTTGTTTTAGAACCAGCGTCCCCTTAGATGGTGCATGAACTGGCCGGCCGATTCCTGAAGGAATCGGCCGTTCGATTCCGCTATTAAAAGCTGCCGGAGCAAGGGACACATCAGAAATCTGTGGCGTCACCCATCTCCACCGGGAGTTTTTGCGTGGACATGACTTTTCCTTTGAGCCTGGCTGCCAGCTTTGTTTTTGGAGAGTTGGACCGGGTCGGAGCTTCTTTTCTCTTTCGGTTGTTACGAGTGCCGTTTATGATTATGACCAGATCGGAAACCACGCTCCTCATTTCAGCGGCCTGGGCACTCATTTCCTCGGCTGCCGAAGCGGATTCTTCCGCATTGGCCGCGTTCTGCTGAACCACCTTGTCCATTTCGGAAACCGCGATGCTGATTTGACCGATTCCTTGCGCCTGCTCATTAGAAGCTGCAGCAATTTCGGCTACCAGCTCGCCGACCTTGGCGGCGTTTCCAGCCACTTTGCTAAAGGCCTCAGAGGTCTGGCTGACCAGTACCGATCCGTCCTTTACCTTGTTGACCGTTCCCTCGATGAGTTCCGCCGTATTTTTGTAGATATGAGTCAAGGGTAGATTTGACCGCTTGAGATTCGACGAGCTCTTTTCACAGCTCAACCAAGAGGCCCCGTGACAGCCCATCTACTTCGTTGGCTATCAAAAATAGCTCGATTGAGTCAGAGCACTTTCAGACATCCAATCTGTCCATTATAGCTGAAAGTAAAATCGATGTGAGGCGCGATCTGCACAGAATTCCAACGAATCTCTGGTCGCCTTTGTTAAATGTTGAGACCTGATCCCTCCAGGGTCACTCTGCTTTCTGAATCCAGAGGAGTGAACCGAGATACTTGCGGTCGTCCAGGACTGGCGTCAGGTGATAGCGGGCCCGCCCCCCCTCGACCAGGGCACCGGAGTACTCGATCCCCCTGCGCTGACGGATGGCTTTGATGATCGCTACCGAAGCAGCGTCCGGCTGGGAATTGAGATCGACTTCGAACAGGCTGTTCTGGACGGGATATCCGAAGCGGTTGACACCCCTCGCGTCTATCCAGGAGAGGCTGTAAACGCCGGTGTGGGTGAGCGCTACCTGCCGCAGCCGCTGCAGTGCACTTTCCCGATCCTCCCGGGCAAGGGCCGCAATCAGGGCCGGATCTTTGGCGAGGGAGCGGAGGGCTTGCCGGGAAAAGACCGCCGCGCCGCCGGCAGGGGCTTCTTCCGCCGGATGGATGCTCACCAGGCGCCACACTGTGCCGTGCAGGCCCAGGCTGACCCACCAGGCGTTTTTGCAAATGAGCCGACTGCTCCCCGCTTCGAAATAGGAATAAGAACCGCGTCCTTGCGGTTCGACTGCGATCCGCCGACCCAGCTTCAGAAGCTGCGGAAAGGGCTGGTATTTCGGGTCCGTGAAGAGCACCCGGCCCACCTCGTCGGGATCCGCATCATAGATCACGCTCCCGTCCGGCTGCATGGCCCAGATTTCAACCGGCATGCCCGCAACCAGGTCACGCACCCGATATTCGATCAACACCCACGGCTGGAAGATGGCACTGACTGAACCCTGGTATTTGCCGTTCGGGGCGATGACCGGATATTCCAAATCCACAGCCTGGACGCCTTCCACGGTTTGAAAAACCCGGCTCATCACCGGCTGCCGGGTTCGCACAAGGGTCTTTATCTGCTCCTGGCCGCTGATATCCCTGCCTTCAAAGGAACGGTAGCGCGGCGGCTCCACCAGCAACATCACTCCTTGAGAGCTGACCGTGCAGGTATCGATCACGACGTCCGCATGCCGTTCCTGCAGTTGGCGGATGACTGCCCGCGCCGCATCCTGTTTCAGATCGAGGTCGGAAAGACGGCGGGCCGCCTCGGCCACATCCCGGTCGAGGATGTTCAGTTGGCGACTCACGGCCTCGGCCGCGCTTTTCAAAAGAAAGGGAGCTTCCGCCGGGAAATGCCGCTCAACAGAGCCCCCCGTTTCAGAACAAAGCACCGCCCGCGGTTGAAGAACCAGACCCGCGCTCAATGCCAGCAAAAGCACAACCCATCGTCGCATTTTTCCCTCCAGGATTTGACAGGGCGTGATAAAGAGCCTCTCAACAGCTGCACCCTTTGCCGCAAGAATTTTTACTCGCTCCCTTTGCCCGTGAGCTTTATCGGCTGCTCTCACGGGATGAATCATCTTGATGAAGCCCACAATAAAACGGGTCAACTCTGCTCTTGACTCATTTATTATCTGAGACGAACTGGATGACCGCAGTACGGAGGGCACTCTCGGCAGGTGCTTGAACTAGATATGAGTCAAGAGCAGAGTTGACCGCTTGAGAGCTCAACAAAAAGGCCCCGTGACAGCCCATCTACTTCTTTGGCCATCAAAAATAGCTCCTTTGAGTCCGAGCACTTTCAGACATCCAATCTATCCATTATAGCTGAAAGTAAAATCGATGTGAGGCGCGATCTGCGCAGAATTCCGACGAATCTCTGCTCCGCATCAATTACCGGGTATTCGTCGAATGGAAAAGCTTGCATCCTGTCGAGCGCCTCTTTCCGGGACATGCCGGATTCAATGGCCGCTTCCCGCCCAATAAAGCCGGGAATTTTGGTCAACGATTCTCTATCTTTTTCTCTCAGATATCCAGCCATCTCCTCATACTTTTCATCGATGCGACCATACGATGCGAGTATCTCATCGGCTCCGGCCAACCCGAAAAAAGTCTGGTCCGAGTCTCTCATTAAGACGTACCTGAAGCATGCCACGTTGATCCTCAGCTCTTTAAGGTATTCAAGGATGGCCACTCCTTCGTAGCGTTGATTGCCGAGCTCGAAGAGCAAAGCCTCAGGTTTTTCATCAATGATTTTAGGGAGCTCGCCAATAGTTACTTTGGAGCCCACGCGCAACGGATCGGCCGAAATCTTAAGCCTGGTGAAATCCTTGGATATAGAAGACTTGGATGCAGCCGCGAACGCCGACTCGATCTTGAATCCGCCGAACTCGAGCAGCTTGATCCTTCGTGTTGAGATGAGCCATATTGCGATGGGTATCAGGCCCAAGAGAATATCCGAGCTCTTTACCTCAATGACCCCGTTCGGAAAACCGTATTCCATTCTCAGGCCAACCATGAGCAGCACGACAAAAAGGAAGAAAGCTGAAGCAATAACGGTGTCTCTCATGCGACCCTCCACAGAAAAGCGTTATAGAGAAGACGGGGACAGGGGAAGCCATGCGGAATGCATCTCCCCTTATTTTTTTGCCTTCAACCCGTGTGCTTCAAACAACTCCCTGGTGCCCGCCCTGGTTCCATCCTCCGTTTCTTTGAGACCCTTGCAGCGCTCAGGCATTTCCAGGTCCTGTTGCCGGGCGCATGTATCATTGAGCATCACCTGGGCTGCACACCTGCCAAAACGGTAGCCAATTCGATAGCAGGACTCCTCGGGCTCCACAGCCAAGGCAGGGGCCGACAAAAGAGCTGCCGTCAATCCAGCGAGCACAAACCCTCTCAACGTTATATCTGCGCGCATTCGCTCTCCATCAATTAAGCTGCAAAATCGAGTGTAATTGGCTTCCTAGTCTAGATTCTTGAAAGCCGATCATCCAATTGGACAGGGACCGGTTTGACATTCCAGATGTCCCTGCAATATTCACGAACTGCCCGGTCGGAGGAAAACATGCCCGTGCGAGCCGTATTGAGGATGGACATTCGGGTCCAGCGCTCCTGATCCCGGTAGGCCTGATCGACCTGCTGCTGGGCATCGATGTAAGCGCCGAAATCGGCCAGTAGCATGAACGTATCGTCGAAAAGCAGTGCATCGACCAGGGCTCCGAACAGCTCCCGATCGCCCTTTGCAAAATAGCCCGACCGGATACGCTCGATTACCCCCTGGAGCTCAGCATTGGAACGGTAGTAATCCATCGGCTGGTAGCCGTTTTTCTTAAGCGAGCTCACCTCCTCGGCTGTCAGTCCGAACAGGAAGAAGTTCTCGGCACCCACTTGCTCCCTGATTTCGACGTTGGCTCCGTCCAGAGTTCCGATCGTCAGGGCGCCATTCATGGAGAATTTCATGTTGCCGGTTCCGGAGGCTTCCTTGCCGGCGGTAGAGATTTGTTCGGACAAGTCGGCAGCGGGGTAGATGAATTTTGCGTTCTTCACGTTGAAGTCGGGAAAGAAGACGACCTTGAGCCGCCCGGCCACATCGGGATCATGGTTTACCACTTCGGCGACCGAGTTGATCAGTTTGATGATTCGCTTCGCCATGAAGTACCCCGGCGCGGCTTTTCCGCCGAAGATGAAAGTGCGGGGGCACAGGTCGCATGCCGGGTTTTGTTTGAGCCGATTGTACAAGGCGATGATGTGGAGAACGTTCAGATGCTGGCGCTTGTACTCGTGAATCCGTTTCACCTGAATATCAAACAGCGAGGACGGCTCGACTTCGATGCCGGTACGCTCACGAATCAGCCGGGCAAGATTCTTTTTGTTTTCGAGCTTCACCCGGCGCCACTCCGCGCAAAAGTCGGCATCGTCGACAAACTTTTCAAGTTTTTTGAGCTCCTGGTAATCGCTTATCCAGGCATCGCCGATTTTGCCGCTGATCAATCGGCTCAATCCGGGATTGTTCAAGACCATAAAACGGCGTGGAGTTACCCCATTGGTCTTATTACTGAATTTCTCGGGCATCATCTGGTAGAAGTCGCGCAAAACGTCTTCCTTGAGCAAGCGGGTGTGAAGCTCCGCCACGCCGTTTACGGCATGGCTGCCGACGCAGGCCAGATGGGCCATGCGCAAATAGCGTCCGCCGCTTTCGTCGATGAGCGACATTCTTGCCACACGGTCCTGGTCGCCCGGGAACCTGGATCCGACTTCCTCGAGGAAGCGCCGGTTGATTTCATAGATGATCTCCATGTGCCGCGGGAAGAGACCGGGAAACAGATCGATCGGCCATTTCTCGAGGGCTTCCGGAAGCAGGGTATGATTGGTATAGGCGAATGTGTTGCGCGTGATCTCCCATGCCGTCTCCCAGTCCATATCATTGTCATCGACGAGAAGGCGCATCAGTTCGGCAATGGCTATGGCGGGATGGGTATCGTTGAGCTGGATGGCAAAGTGGCTGGAAAACCGGCTCAACTCCAGTTCGAGCAGCTGGTGGATGCGCAACATGTCCTGCAGAGAACAGCAAACGAAAAAATACTGCTGCTCAAGTCGCAATTGCTTCCCTTGTAGCGGTTCGTCATTGGGATAGAGCACTTTGGTGATGTTTTCCGAGTAAATCTTTTCGTCCACGGCTCCGTAATAATCACCCACATTGAATGCTTCAAACTCGAAGGATTCAATCGCTTCGGCTTTCCAGAGCCGCAGCAGATTGCAGCTGTTGACCCGGTATCCCAGGATGGGCGTATCATAGGCCACCCCTTTGACGGTGCGGTGAGGCACCCATCTAACCCGATAGCGGCCCCGATCGTCGGTATAGGGCTCAGTGTGCCCGCCAAAATTCACCCGGTAGGTGCTCTCCGGCCGCACCAGCTCCCACGGATTGCCCAATCGAAGCCACTGATCTGTTTTCTCCACTTGCCAGCCGTCTCGAATCTCCTGATCGAAGATACCGAACTCATAGCGGATGCCGTATCCGACAGCGGGCACATCGAGGGTTGCAAGTGAGTCCAGGTAGCAAGCTGCCAGCCTGCCCAGTCCACCGTTGCCGAGGCCGGGCTCCTCCTCCTGGTCGAAGATGGCCTGAATATCAAGACCCGCTTCTTCCGCAGCCCTGCAGACTTCCTCGTGGATGCCCAGATTGATGAGGTTGTTTTCCAAATGGGGGCCGAGGAGGAATTCAGCGGAGAGATAACTGACGATTTTCAGGTCTTCTCTGCCCAGCTGCTCGATGCTCATGATCCAGCGGTGCAAAAGCTGATCCCTTACCGTATAGGCCAGAGCCATGTAAAGGTCGTTTAAAGTGGCGCCTTCCGGAAATTGCCCCTGAGTGTAAAAGACGTGCTCGCGAAAAGTGCGGGTCAGGCCTTCAATACTGATGTCCGAACGGCTGCCGATGTCTGCTGCTGATTGTCTGGATTTTGATTTCCTATCCATGTTGCGGCTCCATGATGCTGGTCTCCTAAACCAAGTCAAAACATGCCACGGTCCGGCGAATCCCCATTGCATGCAAAAAACCGGGCATCCGGGTTTATTCCGCGGATGCGGGGCGTATTTTTATGCCTAGGCCAGATGCCTGAAGTCTGTCAAGTCATTGAGTACCTGAGACATGGAAATACTCTCACAGGCAATACTCGAATTGCGGAACCCTTGTGAAGCAGCCTTGCCACTAACTCAGCCAGGACTTAAATATGAGGTTGAATGGTCATCACGGGTGCCAAACCCTTCTTTAGGAAACGATTCAATTCGTGCGCACTTTTGCCAGTTTTACGAAAGACGAAAACA
>ENA-OSEO01004536-OSEO01004536.1-sediment-metagenome-genome-assembly--contig:-NODE-4536-length-14441-cov-3.361111_pt1 | contig 14441 bp, 11 predicted proteins | sample MGYA00237883_ERZ534232 | MGnify/ENA metagenome assembly ERZ534232 | reverse complement strand
GACGGTTTTCTGGACGAGATTGTGGCGATGTTCGATCTGCGTGTGCAACAAAAGCCCGGCCTGACGTTCACCTACCAACGGCTGACAGCACTACCGGCGGTGGTCCACGCAGACGAGAAACGCACCCGCCAGATCCTGATGAACCTGCTGAGCAACGCAATCAAGTTTACCGACCACGGCAGCGTGGTTTTCCGCGCGAGCGCATTCGCCGGCGACGGCGCACCGCATGGCGGGCGGGCCACTGCGGAATCGCCGGCACGGATGATCCCAACCCTGTTGTGCTTCGAGGTGGCGGACACGGGCGTCGGCGTCGCGGCGGACCAACTGCAGCGCATCTTCCTGCCATTCGAGCAGGTCGGCGAGTCGCATCACCGCGCGGAGGGCACCGGACTGGGCCTACCCATCGCGCAGAATCTGGTCGAAGCGATGCACGGACGACTCACCGTGGAGAGCGTCGTCGGCGAGGGCAGCACATTCCGCCTGGAGCTGACCTTCCCGGCACGTTGGCAGGTCGGGTCGCATAAGCCACCTCCCGAGCAAGAGGTGACGGGGTACATCGGCGAGCGACGCACGATCCTGGTGGTCGATGACGAAGCGCACAACCGCTCGATGCTGGTCGATCTGCTCGCGCCGCTGGGCTTCCGCATGGCCGAGGCAGCGGACGGTCGCCAGGCCGTCGAGCAGGCGGCGGCGATCCGTCCCGATGCGATCTTCATGGATCTGCTGATGCCGGAGATGTCCGGGCTGGACGCAATCCGCGCGATCCGGCGGATTCCGGAGCTGAACGGCGAGCGCAGCGTGACGATCGTCGCTACCTCGGCCAGCGCTTTCGCCGAGACGATCCGCGAGAGCCTCGACGCAGGCGGCGATGCATTTCTCGCGCAGCCGGTGGACGTGCGTAAGCTGTTCCGGCTGCTCGAAACGAGCCTGCAGCTCGATTGGATCGTCCGCGAGCACACCGCTGCGGGCATCGTGCGTGTCGCGAGCGGCAGCGAGGTACCCGGCGAGCCACTGGTCCCGCCGCCGGTCGAAGAGATCCAGGTACTGTTCGATCTGGCGATGAAAGGCGAGATTCCGCGGCTGCGCGAGCACGCCGTACGCATCGCGCAGATGGGTGCAGGCTACGAGCCGTTCGCCGAGCGGCTGTGCCGCCTCGTCGATGCCTTCGACGAGGACCAGATCCTCGCGCTCATCGAGCGCTACGTGGAGTGAGGGGGAAAACAGCCCGCAAGGGTCGCCCCTGCGTCATCCGCGGACTTGCAGACCGCGCTTGCAGCGTGACGCACGGCTGGAGTGGTGTGCCAATCTTGGAAATGGAGGGGAGGGACAATGTGTACAGGAATTTGTCTGAAGGGGACAGACGGCACGGCGGTTTACGGACGCACGATGGAGTGGGGGACGTTTGATCTGCAGTCCAGGATTCTGATCGTGCCGCGAGGGCACGAGAACACCGGGCACACGCCCGATGGGAAACCAGGCGCGCAGTGGACGTCGCTACACGGACTGGTTGGGCTGGACGGGCTCAACCAACCGTTTCTGCTGGATGGCATCAACGACAAGGGGCTGGCGTGTGGGGCGTTCTACCTTCCGGGATTCGCGGAGTACGAGGCGTACGGCCCTGCGGACGCGGGCAGATCGATCAGCTCGGCGGAGGTCGTGCACTACATCCTGTCACAGTGTGCATCGGTCGAGGAAGCACGGGAGGCCCTGGGGCAAATCAAGGTCGTCCCGGTCGTGATGCCGCCGCTCGGTTTCGTCTTACCGCTGCACTACATGGTGCTCGATCCGAACGGGCGATCGCTGGTGATCGAGTACGTCGGTGGTGAGCGGAAAATGTATGAGCACGCTCTGGGCGTGATCACGAACGCGCCGCCGTTCGACTGGCATCTGATCAACCTGCGCAACTACGTGAACCTTTCACCCGTCGCGATTCAGGCCAAGAAATTCGCGGATGTAGATCTCGCACCGCTCGGAGCCGGCTCGGGCATGCTCGGTCTGCCTGGGGATTTCACGCCCCCGTCCCGATTCATCCGCGCCGTGGCCTTCTCGCAGACAGCCCGCCGGACAAAGGGCGGGCTGGACACAGTGACCGAGTTGTTTCGCATCCTCGACAACTTCGACATCGGGGTGGGCTCGGGGGAAGGTTCCGGCGAGAAGGCCGATAATGCGATGGTGGCGTCCACTCAATGGACGTCTGCCGCGGACACCCGCAATCTCGCATACTACTACCACACGGCCTACAACCGGCGCGTCAGGAGGGTCGATCTGCAGGCCATCGACTTCAGCGCGGATAAGGTGGTCGCATTGCCGCTCGATGCAAAGCGCGAAGAGGACGTGCTGGACGTTACGCCGGGCTCTGCCGCGCCTTGACAAGTGAGAGGATTCGCTCAGAGTGTGCGGGGCTGCTCACACGCAGGGAGAGCATATCGCCGATAGTTCATCTCCACGCGGTCCGGCGGTTGTCACATGCCGTCGTCGTCGATCGTAGGGGCGGCCACACACCGCGCCGCCCGCGAAAGAAACCCTCCCCCGGAGAAGAGACTGCTGCAGAAGTCAGCCCCGCAAGAACGGCGCCCTAGAAATCCACACCACTGATTAGAATGATGTTTGCATAGGGTGTGAACTCACCGCACTTGACGAATCCTTTGAGTTCCTGACCCTCCAGTGCTCCGTTCAACACGAGATCTTTGAAATCCGGGTGCGGGATATTCTTCTCGACGATCGCATTGCCCTTGTTCTTCACAGCGGCGATGACATCGGTGAATTCCTTGTACGTCTTGGGACTCACGGTCCTGGTCTCGTTGGCGATGATACAGCCCTCGATTTCCAGCTCTTCCAGCACGACCTTGAGCACATCCACGACACGCGGCAAATCACGCCCGACCGACAGGTCGATGCACGTGGTGTAGTCGTGCCGCGGGAACGGGAACCCCCGATCGGTGATGACCAGCATGTCACCGTGGCCCATGGTCGCGACCAAATGGGCAAGCTCGTTGTGCAGAATACCTTTTGTCTTCATGGTTTCTCTCGCTTCCTTTCTGTCTGAACCGAACATATTCTCGATCACCGCTTGCCCCTTCGCCGTCTCGAAACCGGCGGGCAGCATGCGCGTTTCGCTGTCCGGATACTCCGCCAATGCGGCCTGCGCTCCCTCCCGGCGCTTGTCCAGCGCCAGATGTCATTACGTGCCGCTCGTCATTCGTCGCCGGCTGCAAACAACGTCCACGGTTGCGTTGGGCGATCCTTGAGATACCCGTCCAGCTCGCTCCACTGGATGTGTTCCGCCAGAAATGCCTCGGCATCGAAGGGCATCCCACTGGAGTTGCCCCAGCGTGCCCAAAAGCTCAACTGCTCGGCAAGACTCCCATCCACCACTTTGCCATCCAATGAGCCCATCGGGCGGAACGGCAGCCTGGACGGCAGGTACTCGAAGCGGTCCAGCTCGTAATGCCCATCGATGGTGCGCGAACCGGGATGATCCTCCTGCTGCAGGTAGACGTCATAGTGGTCCGCCATGATCTGCTCCGCCACGTCGACATCGATCTTGCCGGCATATTCACCCATCAATTGTGTCAGGCGCACGCGGCGCGCACCCACGGGAGTCCTGATATCCTCGTAGCCCGCATCGGAGCATTCCAGGCGGCGAATCTCGATGTCCGTCGCGGCATTGAAACCGATGAAGTAGCCATCGGTCGTACGCTCGACACTGTGCTTTTTCATGCCCAGCTCGAAGCGCATGATCTCGCCGGTATTGATATCGCCGAGGAGCCAGCTATTGGCGTAACCGCCGTTGTTGTCCTTCAGCATGGTGCCGACGAACTGGTCGAGCGTTTCGGAATACTGCATCGCCCGGCGCACGCGCAGGAACGCAGGGGCTCCCGCCGGATCGAACTGCCCGAACCCGCCGATGGTCGTTTCGGTCAATACGATACCGGCGGCAGTCAGTGCGAAGTCGGTCTTGCTGTGGATATAACCCGGACCGGATTGCATGAACATGCGCTGCCCGTTCGCCGGCTTGATGTCGAGAATCACGTTGCAGAACTGCCCGAGTTCGTATACGTTCCAGGTGTTGTGCGCCATCACGATCTTGCCGTCCCGGAGATAGACACTGCGGCAATTGGCAGGACGCCGGCCCGCGCGGGGATGAATTCCCCGCGCTACTCCACGGCGCCCGCTGAAGCGGGCTTCGTCGCCGGGGTCACGGGTGACGCGGCGGGCGTGAGAATCCGTGCCATCCTGCGCATCCGCTGTTCCCCGATCGCGTCGACCGCAGGGCGATCGGCCCCTCGCCCCTACGTCGGACACGCTGCAAGCCGTGCCGGGGCGATCGCGAGGTGATCGCCGCATTCTCCGCGCGTGGCGTCAAATCCGTGCCATCCCGCGCATCCGCCGTTCTCCGTCAGAAGGCACCACGCGTCGCCGCCAGTGTCACCCCACACGCGCACGAAAAAGGGGATGGTGTCCCGCACCATCCCCTTCATGTGCAACCACAGTGCGTTTACTGCGCCTTCTTCGCCAGCGCGGCGCGGACACCGGCGGCGTAGTCGGGATGTACCTGCTCGAAGAGCGCGAGTTGGCGCTGGACAATGTCGTCGGGCACACCCTGCATCGCATCGGCGATGTTGGAGAAGAGCCGTGTCTTCTGCCCGGCATCGAACAGATTGAACAGCGCACGCGGCTGGCTGAAGTCGTCGTTGCCGGCGCGGTGATCGTAGCGTGCGGCGTCACCGGAGATCTTGAGCGGCGGCTCGGCGAAGGCCGGATCCTGCGCCGGCCCGCCGAACGAGTTGGGCTCGTAGTAGGCATCCGGGTTCGGGTTGTTCGCGAAGAAACGCATCGGCCCATCCTTGTGATAGTGATTCACCGGCGAGCGCGGGGCGTTCACCGGCAGCGCCTCGTAGTGCGTGCCGAGGCGATAGCGATGTGCATCGGCGTAGGAGAACACGCGCGCCTGCAACATCTTATCCGGCGAGAAACCGATGCCCGGCACGATGTTCGATGGCGAGAAGGCGGCCTGCTCGATCTGCGCGAAGTAGTTGTCCGGATTGCGGTTCAGCTCCAGCAAGCCCACCTCGATCAGCGGGTAGTCACCGTGCGGCCAGACCTTCGTCAGATCGAACGGATTGTACGGGGTCTTCTCCGCATCGCTCTCGGGCATGATCTGCACAAAAAAGCGCCACCTCGGGAAATCGCCGCGCTCGATCGCCGAGAACAGATCCTCCTGCGTCGATTCGCGCGTCCGCCCGACGACCTCGGCAGCCTCGGCGTTCGTCCAGTGCTGGTGCCCCTGCAGCGTCTTGAAGTGGAACTTCACCCAGAAACGCTCATTCTGCGCATTGATGAAACTATACGTGTGGCTGCCATACCCGTTGATGTGGCGCACGCCGATGGGCAGGCCGCGGTCGGACATCAGGATCGTCACCTGATGGAGCGACTCGGGCGAGAGCGACCAGAAGTCCCACATCGCCGTGTTCGAGCGCAGGTTCGTCCGCGGATGCCGCTTCTGCGTATGGATGAAGTCCGGGAACTTGTAGGGATCGCGGATGAAGAAGACCGGCGTGTTGTTGCCGACCATGTCCCAGTTGCCCTGCGCGGTGTAGAACTTGAGGGCGAAGCCGCGCACATCGCGCTCGGCATCGGCGGCGCCCATCTCGCCGGCCACCGTCGAGAAGCGCGCCAGCATGTCGGTCTGCTTGCCGACCTCGGCGAAGATCCTGGCCTTCGAGTAGCGCGTGATGTCGTTGGTGATGGTCAGCGTACCGAACGCACCCCAGCCCTTGGCATGAACCACCCGCTCGGGGATACGCTCGCGGTTCTGATGCGCCAGCTTCTCCAACAACTGGTAGTCTTGCATCAGTACCGGACCGTGCGGACCGGCGGTAAGCGCGTTCTGGTTGTCGGCGATGGGATTGCCGGCAGTCGTCGTTAAAATCGGTTTGTCGGTCATTGTCATACTCCTTTCCTTTCTGGTACGAGATTCGGGTATAACCCGGATCACTGCTCCGTGAATCGAGACCCACGGCTCAATACAAACTCCAATGCACTCTGGAGGCTGCACCCGTTCGGTTGCCAGCGGCATTCGCCGGCCATCCTCAACTGCCGCACATGATTTTCACTATTTTAAGATAATCATTCTCCACAAATAGCCAAAAAAAAGAGCACGTGATCACCTCTGGCATTGTGGGCAGATCCCAAACAAGTCCACGCGATGGCTTACGAGTTGGTAACCTGCCGCACGCACACTTTCCTGCAGCACGGCAATCGAATCGTCGCGCTCGAAATCGACGATCTTCCCACACCGCATGCAGATGAGGTGGGGATGCGGATACGGTTTGTTGCCGTCGTACCGGTTGTGGTGATCGTGAAAGCAGATTTCCAGGACCTCGTGCATCTCCTTGAGCAGCGAAACCGTTTTGTAGATCGTCGCCAGGCTGGTTGTGGGGAAGTTCGCCCTGACCTGTTCGTAAATCTGCTCCACACTGGGATGTCCACGACTCTCAGCGAGAACTCTGAGCACTGCCACACGCTGCGGGGTTACACGATGACCTTGCTCCCGCAACCTGCTGATCATTTCATCTACTCGTTCGTCGACATCGGCCATCGGTGGTGGCTCCACAACCTCATTCTTAAGAATCATTTTCCAATAATAATCATAACATGATAACGGCCAAATGTCAAGATGCGCTTGCTGGATAGCAGTATGCCCCAAAACTCCTGTAAGCGCCGCAGCTCCGCGTCGAATTGGTATACCGGAGATACCGTGGTATAATATTGAACAGCTTTTCACCACCAGAGCCGCCCAGTACGCGTCCAGTTGGTTATCCATCTGCCAGTTGGGCCAGCAAGGAACCGCAAGCTCCAACGCCACACGCGATACCGGGGCTCATTGACAGACGGGGTAGACACGAACCATGTTCAGCCAGGTGATTTCCGGCACCGGCAGTGGCAACACCATTCTAGGATGGATCGATGTCGCGTCGATCGGCATCGAGCTGCTCGCGGTTGTGATTATTGTCGGTGCTATTCTCTATTCTACTCTACGCTACATCTACCAGGAGCTTTTCCGGCTCGGTTCAGCGGACCGCCGCTACGGGCAGTACAAACTGAGCCTGGGTAAGTCGCTCTTGCTGGGCCTGGAAATCCTCGTTGCCGCCGATGTCGTGCGCACGGTTGCGCTGGATGCCACCCTGCAGAGCGTCATCGTTCTGGGACTGTTGGTTTTGATCCGAACTTTCCTGAGCTGGTCGCTCGTCGTCGAGCTCGAAGGGCACTGGCCCTGGCAGGTGCAGCGCGAACGAGAGGCGCTGCAAAGCACTGACAGGCTGTAGCGCGCAGTAAGCCCGCGTCCCGCGCTCCGGTCGTTCCCTGACGTAGCGTTGGCATCCGAAACACACTGAGAGGAGCCTGCGTATGTTGTCGTTCTTAGGAGATCTCATCACCAGCGTCACTTTCCTGATCCCCGTCGTGCTGTTTGTCTACCACGTCTTCGCCATCTGTTTCGTCATCTTCAACGAGAAGGACGATTCGGGCAAGGCGATCGCCTGGGTCCTGGTCGTCGCGTTCATACCCTTCATCGGTTTCATTGCATATCTGCTCCTGGGCTTCAACTGGCGGGGACGCCGGGCGTATCACAAGCGCATCACGGATCGTTCTCCGCGCGCGTCAGCCGAGGCGCGCGTCGCTGCGGAGTCAGCCCTCGGGCCGGCGCTCAATGAACGGCAGCGGCTGCTGCGTAACATGATCACTGCCAGCCAGCCCTTGCCAGCGACCTACGACAACCACGCGCAATTGTTCTTCGACGGTCCCGAGAAATTCGCCGCGCTCCGGCGCGACATCGAGGCGGCGCAGCATCACATCCATCTCGAATACTTCATCTGGCAGCGCGACGAGTTCGGGAACGACCTGCGCGAGCTGTTGTTCCGCAAAATCGCCGAAGGCGTCGAGGTGCGCCTGCTGCTGGACGCTGCCGGTTGCAAGACGACCAGCCGCCGCTACCTGCGCGAGCTGCGCGAGCGAGGCCTGGCGGCCTACTTCTTCCACCCCACCACGCGCGCCGACCTGATGTTCATCAACCATCGCGACCACCGCAAGGCAGCGATCATTGATGGGCGCATCGGCTATACCGGTGGCTTCAACGTCGGCAACGAATACATCAACAAGGGGCCATTGGGTTTCTGGCGTGACACGCACGTCCGCCTCGAAGGAACAGCGGTGCAGGATCTGCAATCGGTATTCCTGAGCGACTGGGCGTATGCGACAAAGGAAGACCTCACCGGCCCGCAGTACTTCCCGCCGAGCACTCATCCGGGTGACCTGATCGTCCAGATCAGCCCGAGCGGCCTCGACGTCGAGCGGCCGGCGATCCTGTACACGTATTTCCAGATGATCACTTCGGCACAGCGGACGATCCGTCTCTGGACACCCTACTTCATGCCCGAGCCGGGTCTGCTGACCGCGCTGCAGACGGCGGCGCTCTCCGGCGTCGATGTCAAGATCATTACGCCAGGAAGGTTCGACCACCCGCCGGTGCAATGGGCAGGTCGAACCTTCATGCCAGGGCTTATGGAAATGGGTGTCGAGTTCTACGAATACCAGGATGGCTTCGTTCACGCGAAGGCCATGTCTATCGATGACGATTTCGCGGCGGTCGGCTCCGCCAACTTCGACCACCGCAGTATGAGAATGGACTTCGAGTTGACCGCCGCATTCATCGGCAACGAGATCTCCGGGCAGCTCAACGCGCAGTTCGAGCGCGACATGGCTCACAGCAGAAAAGTAGAGCGGACGGACTTCATCGGCCGTCCACTCCTGACCACACTGAAGGAATCGTTGTCGCGGCTCGCTTCACCGCTGTATTAACTGCGCTGGCTCAGTCGATGATCTCCGGGTTAACGACGAGCGTCTTCACGGAGCGCGCCCGTTTGTCGGTAACGTCGTCGACTGCTTCTTTGATCCGCGCAAACGGATATTCGCTCTGCAGCGGCAGGACGTTGAGCTGCTTCTTCTCCATCATCCGCAGCACGCGCCGGTATGTCGGTGTCGCGCCCAGGCTGGTCACGACCTGAATCTCACTCGCGACCAGGTAATCGACGTCGAGTGGGATGCGATCGACGCCGTACAGCCCGAGGATGAGCAGCTTGCCGCCAAGGCGGATCAACCTGGTCGCCATCTCAAGCGCCGCCGCGTTGCCACTGGTCTCAATCACGGCGTGGGCCTGTTTGCCACCGAGCGCCGCGAGAATCTGCGCCTGCGCATCCGCGTCGTGACGGCTCACCGCTGCGTCGATACCCGTCTCGAGGATCGCGCTCATCTTGTAGTCGCGCGAGCCGAGCAGCACCACCGTGGGTGCGCCGGCGATCTTTGCCAGTTGCGCCGCCAGCGCACCGATCGGCCCATCACCGATGACTACCACATCGTCTCCCGGCATGATGCGCATCAAATCAAGCCCGTGCAGACCAACGCCCGCCGGCTCCGCAAGGGCTGCTTCACGCAACGATACACCGTCCGGTATCATGAAGGTATTCACCGCCGGGATTAAGACGTACTCGGCCATCGCACCCTGGTATTTCCCCGCCAGGCCAACTTCGCGCCGCGGCCAGCATAGTTCGGAGCGACCCTCTGCGCAGGCCTCGCAATGACCACAGGCCAGCGTCGTTTCGCCGATGACCCTGTCGCCCGGTTTGCGGTCCACGACGCCTTCGCCAACCTCTTCGACGATGCCCGACCATTCGTGGCCCGCCACGATCGGATACGACATGATGCCCATGCGGAAATAGACCATCACACCGAGGTATACCTCGATGTCGGTCGCACACACACCGACGGCGGCCACACGGCACAAAACCTCGCCGGGACCCGGCTTCGGACGCGGGACATCCTCCCAGCTGGCGTCACGCGGCCCATGGAATACGAGTGCTTTCATTGTCATTGCTGCAAGTCCTCCTTGAGCAGGTTTGAGATCCTCCCCCGCGCCGGCCGCTACAGCAGGTCGGTACGCGGCGAATTCATGGGGTTCTTGGGCCACGACGGCATCGTCGGATACGATCCGCCGACGGCTGCGCGCAACTCGCGGAAGTCCTCTTCGGTCAGCTTCGATGCAAACACGCGCACGCGCTCACGCACCCGCTCCGGCGAGCTGGCGCCGATCACGGTCACATCCACGTGCGGCGACTTGAACGAGAACGCCACCGCCGCCTCGGCCAGCGTGACGCCCTTCGCCACGCAGACCGCTTCCAGCCGGCGGGTCGCTTCGATCACTTCGGGCTTGGCCGGGCGATAGTTGTACATTGCATCGGGCGTGGCCCCGTACTGTAAGATCCAGCCGGCGTATGGCGCATTATTCAGAATGCTCAGATTCTTCGCGCGCGCACTCGCAATCACCTCGTTCATGGCTGCGGTGTTGAGCAGCGTGTAAGTGTGATACATCTGGAGGTGATCGATTGCACCGGTCGCAATCGCCCACTTGTGGCACTCGAGCGACACGGTCGCCATACCGATCGAGCGGATTATACCCTGGCTTTTCAGATCGAGCAAGGCGGCCAGTGCGCCATCCTTGGCACCAATGTCCTCCAGGTTCTCCGGTTCCACATCGTGAATGTTGATGATATCGAAGTGATCGACTTTCAGTCGCTTCAGACTGCGCTCGACCGAGCGATAGACCGTCTTCGCCGAATACTCGCGGTAGACGATGCCCAGGTCATCGCAGTAGGAGCATACTTTGGTCGCCAGCACCATGTCGGCGGGGGGATCGGCGTCCTGCAGGCCGCGGCCGATGGCCTCCTCGCTGCCATACAGTGGTGCGGTGTCCACGTGACGGATGCCCGCAGCGAAGGCGGTACGCAGGATATCGACCACCTTCTCGTGCGGCTGCCGCAGCGGCCAGACGGCACTGCCGATGCCGAAGCGCGAGCTGACGATGCCCGTGCGACCCAATATCACACGTGGTACCTCCGGCAGGTCATGTTCAGTTGTAGTTGTGCTCATGTCGTGTTCTCCTTGTCTTGATGCCTATTTGGGTATCGCTTCGTGCGAACGCCCTTTCATCCACACAGGTCAAGTCGACGGCCCGAGATTGTTCGTTTCGCCAGCGGAACGAACCCACGCCTGCATACACGTCCTTGCGCCCCTCTTGACCGGCACATCCCGCTGCGCACAGCCGCTGGCGCGCGGTTCATCAGGCCCGCTGGAGCCGTACCATTCAGTATGGCCTGGCGCCGTCGCCGCAATCGACGGCGACCAAGCCGCACACCCGTGTGACGTCGCATCGCCCGCCGCACTGCAGCCAGAATCCCGATCTGACTGCCACAGTTCGCCTCGATCCACGGGTCGCTGCAACGTCACGACTCAAAACAGACCCATCGTGTTCGTGCCATAGCTGACATGGACACACTTGGTCTGCTGGTAGTGATCCAGAGTAGTTTTGAAGTTCTCCCGGCCGAAACCGGACATCTTGTAGCCGCCAAAGGTCGAGTGCATCGGTGAGTCGAGCACCGTGTTCACCCACACGCGCCCGGCCTGGATGCCGCGCGCCATGCGGTATGCGCGGTTGATATCGCGCGTCCATACCGCCGAGCCCAGCCCATAGATCGTGTCGTTGGCAATCTCCAGTGCTGCCGCCTCGTCTCTGAAGGTCGTCACGCACAGGACGGGGCCGAAGATCTCCTCCTGGAAGACGCGCATCTTGTTGTGGCCCTGCAGGATGGTCGGCTTGAAGTAGTAGCCTTCGGCGAACTCGCCGGGCAGCACGTTGCGCTCGCCGCCGGCGAGACACTCGGCGCCTTCCGCCAGCCCGGTAGCGACGTAATCGGCCACGCGTGCCATTTGCTTCGCCGAGACCATCGACCCGACCATCGTGTCCTCGTCGAGTGGATTGCCCTGCTTCACCCTGGCGAGGCGGGCCAGCGCTTTCTCCATGAATTGGTCATAAATGGATTCCTGGACGAGCGCGCGCGACGGGCAATCGCACACTTCGCCGGTATTGTAGCAGAACAGCAGGATGCCTTCGAGCGCCTTGTCGAGCATCTCGTCGTCAGCCTCGGCGATGTCGTCGAAGAAGACGTTGGGCGACTTTCCGCCCAGCTCCAGCGTCACCGGGATGATGTTCTGCGCGGCATATTGCATGATCAGCCGGCCGGTGGTCGTTTCGCCGGTCAGCGCGACCTTGGAGACGCGCGGATGTGTCGCCAATGCCTTGCCCACTTCAGGGCCGGGCCCGTTGACGATGTTCAGCACGCCGGGCGGCAGCAGGTCGGCGATCAGCTCGGCGAAGACGAGCACGGAGACCGGCGTCAGGCTCGCCGGCTTGAGCACGACCGTATTGCCGGCGCCCAGCGCCGGCCCCAGCTTCCACGAGGCCATATTGAGCGCGAAGTTCCATGGAATGATCGCACCGATGACGCCGCGCGGCTCGTGGAAGTGATAGCACACCGTGTTGGCGTCGAGCTCGGAGATCTCTCCGGTCTGAGTGCGGATACAGGCGGCGTAGTAGCGGAACGCATCGGCAACCGTGGGTATGTCTCCGCCGACGACTTCGCGGATGGCTTTGCCCTTGTCCCAGCATTCGGCCACCGCCAGCATATCGGAATTCTGCTCCACGCGATCGGCGATGGCGTTGAGGATCGCCGCGCGCTCCTTGACCGAGGTCTTGCCCCACGCGTCCTTCGCAGCCCACGCCGCATCCACGGCGATCTGCACATCTTCGGCGCTGGAGAGGGGCACCTGGCAGAATGGCTTTCCGATGGCTGGAGCGATGTCGTCGGTATATTCGCCCTTGAGTGGGGCGACCCACTTACCATTGATGAAATTTTCGTAGCGTGGCTTGAACGTGATCTTGCTTCCAGGTCGACCCGGTTGTTCGTAAATCACAACATGTCCTCCTACGGTATTGCGTTGATAGTAGCCCACATGAACGACTATGCATAACAAACTTGCTGAACTGGCCAGTCACAATTCTGTTGTCGCTTGAGAGTCCACACTCCTTTCCCGATTGGATTCTGTCTGCTCCAACCCGCGCACCGCGCGGTTTGGGATGCAGTTGTTGGAAACCGTGTCGGAAGGAAAGAAAACCAAGAGCGAAGCGCACAAGCTAAAACCACGCAAGCCCCAAAAAGAGCATCTCCTCCTTGAGGAAATGCTCTTCGCTGGCCTCAAACTGGCAGCCACATATCGCCGTATTCCGATCGGCATACGTAACCACCAAGAGCGCACCTTTGCACAGGCATCATCAGAAACAGGTGCCGTCCAACGGCCCGCTCTGGCTGGGCAATCTCCTTTCCAAGCACGGGAGGCATAGCTGTTTCCGGCTATACCGAACGGCTCGTTCCCATAAGCCGCCACAGCCCTTAGGGAAACAAGCTCGGAGATATGCTATTTGATAGGATGCAAGTATACACGAAACAACCGGGAAGTCAAATCGACCGTCGACGAGGAACGTCCTTGTCCCGAGTGCGCCGTTCTCATCCGCGCAGGTCCGCACATCGCGAGACCAACCTGCGGCACAGTGCCAAATCCGTGCCATCCCGCGCATCCGCTGTTCGCCGCTCGTAGCGCGTTCGGTCGCGCCCAACCATCCCATTAGGACAACGATCTCTCGTATGCTATAATATGTTGGAGATCAGCGGGATGTTGGTGATCTCGCGGGGAGGTTCGGGGGATGGATTTCTGGCGAAGCGAAGACCTGGTGGCTGCAGGGCTGTACGACGATGAACAATCGGTCATGCGGGATGCCATGCGCGCTCTTCTCGCAGAGAGACCCCAACTGCGACTGGAAGTCGCGATCTATCGCTATCGGAATGAGGACATGTCACTGGCGAAGGCCGCGGCATTGGCAGGGGTCTCGTGGGAGCGTATGCGTGAGATTCTGCTGAGTCGAGGCGTGCGGTTGCGACTGGGGCCGGAGAGTGAAGCAGAAGCCCTGGAGGAAATCCGCATCATGGAGCAAATCGTTGCCGAGGACACTGACTAACACAACCGTACTCTCCAATTTCGCCGCCGTTGGTCGACTCGATCTTCTCAGAGATATCTTCGGCCGTCTCTACGTCACCAATGAAGTCTACGAGGAATTGCTGGACGGTCTTGAAGAAGGCTATGGATTCTACGCCGGGATCGATGCGCAGGTGTACCCCTTTCACGAAAGCGGTTGGATGGTGTTGGTGGCAATGGCAGAGGACGAAGAAGTGCAGATTTTTTGCTCTTTGCCGCGCCAGCTTCACCACGGCGAGGCATCGTGCCTCGCCATCGCTCAGTACCGTGGCTGGGCTTTTCTGAGCGACGACAAATTCGCCCGAGAAATCGCTCGCGTGCAGGGTATCGCTGTATCGGGGACATTGGGTGTACTGGTTCGGGCCGTGAAATCGGGGCTTGTATCTGCAGCACAGGGAGATGACCTTCTGCAGCAGATGATCCGGCGAGGATACTATTCGCCATACAACAGTCTGTCGCCT
>ENA-OSEO01004534-OSEO01004534.1-sediment-metagenome-genome-assembly--contig:-NODE-4534-length-14444-cov-3.720610_pt1 | contig 14444 bp, 10 predicted proteins | sample MGYA00237883_ERZ534232 | MGnify/ENA metagenome assembly ERZ534232 | reverse complement strand
TATTGGATCGCGCAGTTCTTGCTCAGGATCGTGATGCCGCGCTCACGTTCGAGCGGGTTGGAGTCCATGATCAACCCGTGCTCGCCGCCGGCCAGCTTGTCCAGCTCCTCGTCGCGGAACATCCCCGACTGGTAGAGAAGCTGGTCCACCAACGTCGTCTTGCCATGATCGACGTGAGCGATAATCGCCACATTCCGAATCGTCTGTGCGTACATGTATCTCCTTCGGGCTTCTGCCTGCTGGGCCAGCGGTCGGCTCGTTCTGCGGCTCAATGCGGAACGGGTCCTGTTGGTACTCTTCAGGGGAGCCGTGATGCCTGCAACCACGCATGCGCTATACTGGATGCGGCGTCGCCGTGTTCACGTGCCGTGAGGGGCCTTCAATCCCCGGCCGATTCTGAACCCAGTCAGTGTTCACATTATACACACCCTGCCCAGAGCTGAAAAGCCCATTTTCCAGTCTCGTCAAAATCCAAAGTGAACTTCTGGGAATTGTCGATAGTACCCTCATAAGCAATATCGTTGAACTCACGGCAATGGGTCCGGGAAGGCCCCGGTACACCGGCCCGGCGGTTCCGGGCGGACGCCCAGGCATTCCCGTACATCCAGAAGAAAGATCTGCTTGGGAGGATACGGAAATGAGGAAAGCCACCACATTGTTGGGCACAGTAGGCACGATTCTGGCATTGACATCGATAACGCTGGGCCAACCGGCCGGCCGCCTGGAGGCCTCCGAGGCCCCGGGCGCGCGCCCCGGCGCCGAACTCGCGCAGCAGTACCAACGGCTCCAACAACAGATCGGCGAACTGAAGGCCGCGCACCAGGACCTGCTCGCTCAACTGCGGACCATTCACGAGGCCGCGGTCAAGGAAAAGGCCACCGACACCGCCCGCAAGATCGAGACCCTGATCAACACCCGCCAGGAGGCGTTCCAGAGCAGGCTGCGCGAGCTGGAGCAGCAGCAGGCGCGGTTCCAGCGGGCTGGACGCGAGCGCGGCCAGCGATTGGGCAGAGTGCAGGGCCAGTCCGCCGGCAAGCAGGCCCCCGACTTCCAGGCGGACAGCTTCGACGGCAAGAATATCAAGCTGTCGGAATACAAGGACCGCGTCGTCGTCCTCGAATGGGTGAACCCCGAGTGCCCGTTCTCCCGGTATCACTACGAGACGGTGCACACGATGGCGGAGTTGGCGCAGAAGTACAAAGACAAAGGGGTCGTCTGGCTCGCGGTCAACAGCACCAGCCACACGACGCCGCAGGCCAATCGGGAGTTCGCTCAGAAGCACAAGCTGCTCTACCCGATTCTTGACGACCGCTCCGGCGTAATCGGCCGCAAGTACGGCGCCCGCAGCACGCCGCACATGTTCGTCATCGACAAGGGCACGATCGTCTATGAAGGGGCCATCGACAACGCTCCGCTCGGCAAGACCGAGGCCAGCGCCGGCAAGCTCAACTACGTGGACAAGGCCCTTTCGGAGGTACTGGCGGGCCAACCGGTGAGCGTAGCGAACACGCCGCCCTACGGCTGCACGGTCAAGTACGCGGCTCCACAGTAGCCCACAAGATGGAACTGGGGATTCCTCATTTCGGGGTGGCATCGGCATCCTGCCGATGCCCATGGGCTGGAAGCCCATGCCACGAAGAGGCGGCTTCCCATACGCCCTCCGAACATGGTACCGGCCATTACCGAAGGTGTTCGTCAAGACTCATCAAAGGCGTGTCACGCACCGCCCGATCGGCCGAACGAGACGGACACATCACCGTCTGCCTGCTGCGTCGGCATGTCTTCGTTCATAGTGTGCCCGTAAGGGCATACCCTCCCTCGGAAGCTTGTGCTCCTGGGAATGAAGACAACGCCTCACAGCGTCACTACAAGCGCTCTCGTTCTTGCCGACAGGTTTGATTCCACTGAACTTGCTGGCGGCAGAGCGCCTCTATCATTAGAATACCCTGCTGAACTCAGACGGCCCACCGGGCCGGCGTCACAGATTCATGGTGTGTAAGGAGGCAAACGATGAAGACCGCCATACGAACCATCACCCGATCGAGCGTCTTTGGCTGCTGTCTTGTGCTGTCGCTGCTGCCCGCTCCCAGCGGCGCCGCGCCGCAGAAGCTGACCTACATTGACCTCATCCACCGTCTGACCGATCTGGAGCACCTGGCCACCTTGCCCACACCGGGCGAGAAGTGCGCCCAGTGGTCCAGTTGGGACCGGGCCAGCCAGTACGACGAAAGCTCGGGGCAGTACGTGAAATGGGACGCCAACGGCGACGGCGGCGGCTACATCCGCAAGGAAGGCAACCAGTTCGTCTTCGCGGAGATGGAAGGCCCGGGCTGCATCTGGCGAATCTGGTCGGCCCGCCCGGAGCAGGGGCACGTGCGGATCTATCTCGACGGCAATCCGGAGCCCGTGGTGGACCTGCCCTTCCTCGGCTACTTTGACAAGAAGAACGAGCCCTTCACCCGCTCGGCCCTCGTGCACACCGTCGCCATGGGCTGGAACAACTACACCCCCATCCCCTACCGGAAGTCGTGCAAGATCGTCGCCGACGCGAAATGGGGTGCTTACTACCAGTTCGTCTATACGACCTTCCCCCAGGGCACCGAGGTGCCCACGTTCAAACGGCAACTCACTGCCGCGGAGAACGCAGCGCTCGACGCCGCGAATGAAGCCCTGAGTCAGTGCGGCCCACTCGCGGTGAAGCCGGGGTCCGAGGACCGGGTCAACACCATCGAGCAGGAACTCGGCGTCGCGAGCAGTATTTCCCGGTATCTCCAGGGCCCGCGCGCGATCCGGATGATCCGCGCCAAGCTCGACCTGCCCCCGTCGCCGGAGGATCGGGACGCCCTGCGGGAAATCACCCTGCAGATCCACTGGGACGGCGAAGAATCGCCCAGCGTCTGGGCGCCGTTCGGCGATTTCTTCGGCACCGCCGCCGGCGCCAACGGATATCGCTCGCTGCCCAGCGGCCTGACCGAAGACGGATGGTGGTACTGCAACTGGTACATGCCCTTCGCCAGGAGTGCGGAGATCCGCCTCCAGAACAACGGCAACACGGCCCGTAAGGTGACACTGGAGATCGTGCATGGACCGATCCAGGGGGACATCAAGCAGTTCGGTCGGTTCCACGCGAAGTGGCATCGGGACGCCTTCCTGCCCGAGGATTCCGAACGGCGCAAGATCGACTGGACCATGCTCAAGACCGATGGTCAGGGCCGCTTCTGCGGCGTCATGCTCCACGTCTGGAATCCGCGCGGCGGTTGGTGGGGCGAAGGCGACGAGAAATTCTTCGTCGACGGCGAGAAGTTCCCCTCCACCTTCGGCACGGGTTCCGAGGACTACTTCGGCTATGCCTGGTGCAATCCAACGCTCTTCGAGAACTGCTATCACAACCAGACGATCAGCATGAACAACAAGGGCCACGTCTGCGTCAATCGCTGGCACATCACGGACAACATCCCGTTCGAGAAGTCCTTCGAAGGCGCGATCGAGAAGTATTACCCGAACAGCAAGCCCACACTGTACGCCGCGACCGCCTATTGGTACCAGGCCGCCGGACAGCGCGATCCCTATGAGCCGGTGACCGTCGATCAGCGCAAGGGCTACTGGGGTCCCATCGAGGTCTTCAAGATCAAGGGAGCCCTCGAAGGCGAAGAGATGAAGGTCCTGTCCAAGACCGGCGGCAACGCCGCCCCCCAGGACTTGTCCGGCTTCGGTAACGACTGGAGCAACGAATCGCACCTGTGGTGGACCGGCGCCAAACCCGGCCACACACTGGAGCTGGCCCTGCCGGTTGAGAAGGACGGCACCTATCGGCTCAAGATGCAGCTCACCAAGGCCATCGACTACGCCGTCGTGCAACTCTACCTCGACGACAAAATGCTCGGCGAGCCCATCGACCTCTACAACGACGGCGTCATCGCCACCGGCCCGCTCGAAATGGGCGTTCACAAGCTCACGCAAGGCCGGCACGTGCTGAAGATCGAGATCGTCCGCGCGAACGAGAAGGCGGTCAAGAGCTACATGTTCGGCCTGGATTACGTGAAGCTGGAGGACGTCGCGTCGAGCTTCTACCTGCCCGAGGACCCCAGCTACACGATCCTGGATTCCGCCAAAGACTCCGTCCGCTTCACCGTCGAGCGGACGCTGGTCGAGTACAAGGGGAATCTCTGCTGCAAGTCCAGCTTCGTGGACAAGGACGGCAACATCATGGGCTGGCACGATTTCGGCAATCTCGAAGGTCCCGGCTGGGCGGCCAACGCCGCCGGCGGGGCCTATGAGCTCTACGCCTTCGGCCGGTACCGCAGGGACCCGGCCCTCCAGGCCAAGGCCCTGCGCCTGCTCGACCACGTGCTGGAGGGCGGGTTCATTGACTACGACACCGGCTTCATCACCGGCTACCGCGAGACGACGACCGACAAGTACTGCCTGAACTATCAGCACAAGAACAACTGGTTCTGTCCCGGCTCGATGGCCAAGATCGCCTATCAGCTCTTGATCTTCAGCGACCTCGTGGAAGGTCCGCGGAAGGAGAAGATGCAGAGCGTCGCGGTCAAGACCGCCGACTGGATCCATCGCAACGTCCGCCCCGCCGCCAACGGCTGGTACCCGCGCCGCTGCCATCCTGACGGCACGCACTTCCCCCAGAACGCCTACGGCGACAGCGACATTCTCTTCGAGAAAAGTGGCGACGGCCTCTTTGTCATCCAGCTCAACACCGCCCTCACCCAGCGCGGACTGGCCGACTACACCCAGGCGATTCGCAGAAGCGTCAAGGTCTTCCTGGACGCCGGCGGCATCTTCGGCAGCATCAACCACGACACCTACGACGAGCACGAGAGCGTCGCCTATTCCGTCGCGTTCCGCACGCTCCGCCAGGTTGCGAAACTCCTGAAGGACGACGCCGTGCGGGCCTTCGCCTACGACAAGTGCCTCGCGGGCCTCGACCAGTTCAAGATGGGCGAGGACCGTAACGAGGTCCAGACAAAAGGCCTGCTCTACATGGAGAAAAGCTGGGACACCGCCTACCTCTGGGAGAACGCCGAGGCGGCCCTCGCCTGCTTCGAAGCCTACGAGGACACGGGCAGAGAGTCCTACAGACGCGACGGCCTGACCATCCTGCGGGCCATCGCCAAACACCACCAGCGGGACACGGGATTCCTCACCGAAGGCGTCGACTGGAACAACCACGTCGGCAAGCAGCACCACTTCGGCGGCGCCGAATTCGGCGACATCCAGTACACCGAGCCGCTCCTGAACAATCTGCACATCGTCGAACCGACTCTCCTGGCCCTCCGACTGGGCCTCATCAAAGGGGATAGCTGATATCCGCCATCATCCAGATCATAGAGACCCTCTGATGCGGAGTCAAAGATGAAGAAGCAGAGCGTGATTCAGGTGGCCGTGTTCATGGGCATGCTCGTGTTGTCCGGCCTGTGCGTCGCCGCCGCGCAGGAAACAGACGCGATCAGCCATTTCGTTCCGGTGGACAAGGGACTGACACCGGAATCCCTCCAGCGGCTTTACGCGCGCGGCGAGCGGGCCGTGTGGTCTGGCGAGGAGTTGGAGACCATCGGCATACCCATCGGCGGCATCGCGGCCGGGCAACTGTACCTCCGCGGCGACGGCACGCTCGGCGTCTGGCAGATCTTCAACAAGCATGTCTTCACCGGCTACGGCCGGGACTGTTACCGCACCTACCGCCCGGATTCCCCCGTCGATTCCGGCTTCGCCGTCGTGGTCGAATCCCAAGGCAAGCCGACGGTGCGGCCCTTGAACCAGGACTTCGGCACGGTCGAATTCTCGGGCGAATACCCTATCGGCCTCGTTCGTTACGAAGCCGACGATTTCCCGATCCAGGTCCGGATGGAAGCCTTCTCGCCCTTCATTCCGCTGAACGCCAAGGACTCCGCCCTGCCGGCGACGATCTTCCACATCACCCTCAAGAACACGTCCGATCAGGCAAGAAAGGCCAGTGTCCTGAGCTGGGTCCAGAACGCGGTGCTCTTCGATTCCGCCAAGGCCGTACCGGCCCTGCGACACAGTGAACTGCTGACCGACCGGGGACGCGATCTGATCGTTCATTCCGCGCGGGAAGCCCCCAAGGAACAGGTGCAGGCCCCCCGCCCGAAGATCGTGCTCCACGACTTCGAAGGTAAGGATTACGGCGACTGGAAAATCACCGGCGAAGCCTTCGGCACGCGCCCGGCCCACGGCACGCTCGCCAGCCAGCAGCGGGTCAGCGGCTTCCTCGGCGAGGGACTGGCGAACACCTTCCTCGGCGGCGACCGCCCGCACGGCACGCTCACCTCGCCCGCCTTCGAAGTTTCCCGCAAGTACCTCAACTTCCTCATCGGTGGCGGCAGTCACGCGGACCAGACCTGCATCAATCTGCTCGTCGATAGCCAGGTCGTGCGGACCGCCACCGGCAAAGACAACGAGAAGCTCGAATGGTCCTTCTGGAATGTCGAGGACCTGCAAGGAAAGACCGCGACCATCCAGATCGTCGACCGCGACTCCGGCGGCTGGGGACACATCAACATCGACCAGATCGAGCTGGCGGACGAGCCCTACATGGCGAACCTGGGCCCCTTTGACAAGCTCCCCGACTACGGCTCGCTCGTGCTGGCCCTCACGGATCGAGCGGATTACCGTCGACAGGTCCAGGACATCGTCAATCGCGGCTACACCTGGGCCAAGGGCCTCTACGCCAGCCGCAGAGAGACGTACCCCGCCACGGAGAAACGCAGCATGGTGGCCGCCACCAAGCCCGTGGAACTCGCCCCGGGCGCCGAGCACACGTTCACCTTCGTCCTCGCCTGGCACTTCCCCAACCATCCGCAGGGCCACGAGTACGCGACCCGCTTCCACGATGCCGCGGAGGTCGCTCACTACGTCCTCGACCACCACGACCGGCTCACGAACGACACGCGGAAATGGCACCAGACCTTCTACGAGGACGGCACGCTGCCCCGCTGGCTCCTGTTCCGCCTGCACTCGACCGTGAGCAACCTCGCGACGGGCACCTGCCAGTGGTGGCAGAGCGGGCGGTTCTGGGCCTGGGAAGGCGTCGGCTGCTGCGAAGGCACCTGCACGCACGTGTGGAACTACGCCCACGCGCCGGCCCGCCTGTTCCCGGAGTTGGAGCGGAGTGCCCGCGAGATGCAGGACTTCGGCGAAGGCTTCGACCCCGAGCGCGGGCTCGTCGGCTTCCGCAGCAATCGCGCCTACGCCGCCGACGGCCAGTGCGGCACGATCCTCAAAGCCTACCGCGAGCACCTGTGCTCCGCCGACAGTTCCTTCCTTCAGCGCAACTGGCCGCGAATCAAGAAGGCCCTGGAATTCTCGATCTCCCAGGACGGCAATGACGACGGCCTGATCGAGAACAGTCAACACAACACCTACGACATCAACTTCGAAGGCCCGAACACTTTCGTCGGCGCGCTCTACCTGGCCGCCCTCCGCGCGGGCGAGGAAATGGCCAAAGAGATGGGCGACGCGGACTTCGCCCGGCGTTGCCGCACGATCTTCGAGAGCGGAAGCCAGCTCAGCGTCGAGCGCCTCTGGGACGGCGAGTACTTCATCCAGCTCGTCGATCTGGAGAAGCACCCGAAGTACCAGTACGCCAAGGGCTGCCTCTCCGACCAGCTCTTCGGCCAGGGCTGGGCCCACCAGCTCGGACTCGGCTACCTCTACCCGCCCGAGCACGTCAGAAAGGCCCTCGCCTCCGTCTGGAAGTACAACTGGGCCCCCGACGTCGGCCCGCACAACGAGGCGCATCCGCCGGAGCGGTGGTTCGCCCTGCCGGGCGAAGCGGGCCTGTTCACCTGCACCTGGCCCAAGAGCTCCTATATCAAGGAAGGCGTCCGCTACCGCGAGGAGATCTGGACCGGCATCGAGTACCAGGTCGCCGGCCACATGGTCTGGGAGGACATGCTGAACGAGGCCCTGGCGATCTGTCGCGGCGTCGAGGACCGCTACTTGCCCGCCAAACACAACCCGTTCAACGAGGTCGAGTGCGGCGACCACTACGCCCGCGCCATGGCCAGTTGGGGCGTCTACACGGCCTTGGCCGGCTTCGAGTATCACGGCCCGAAGGGCCACCTCGGCTTCGCCCCGCGAATCACGCCCGAGGACTTCCGCGCCGCCTTCACCGCCGCCGAGGGCTGGGGCTCCTTCGCCCAAACTCGCACGCAAGACGCGCAGCGGGACCGGATCAACCTCCGCTGGGGCCGCCTGAACCTCAAGACCCTCGCGCTGGCGGTCCCGGCCGACTGGAAGACCGGCAGAATCGCGATCCGCGTGAACGACAAGGAAATCCCGAGCAAGACCCTCTTCCGCGCCGGTCGCGTGGAGATCGCGTTGAACGACGCCTTGAGGCTCTCCGAAGGCGATGAACTGGCCGTCGAGATTCGTCGTAGAGACTAACCAGGATTGCCGCCTGTAGCCCATAGGGTGGGGTTTCACCCTACGCCTTCTCTGGAGGTAACCTGTGATCCGAAACCTGATCGTTCAGAATCGAAGCTGCCGCCGCTTTGACGAGAGTGTCGCGGTGGACCGCCGGACCTTGGAGGGCCTGGTGGACTTGGCCCGGCTCTCCGCCTCGGCCGCCAACTTGCAGCCGCTCAAGTACATCCTGTCCTGTGAGCCGCAGCGCAACGCGAAGATCTTCCCGACCCTCGCCTGGGCGGGCTACCTCAGGGACTGGCCCGGCCCCGCCGAGGGCGAGCGCCCGGCCGCCTACATCGTCGTCCTCGGCGACACCGAGGTCAACCACACCTTCGGCTGCGATCACGGCATCGCCGCCCAGAGCATCCTGTTGGGCGCTCGCGAGCAGGGCCTGGCCGGCTGCATGATCGGTTTGGTCCACCGCGAGCAGCTCCGCGCCGCCCTCGAAATCCCAGACCGCTACGAGATCCTGCTGGTCCTCGCGCTCGGCCAGCCGAAGGAGCAGGCAGTAGTAGACGACCTCGGCCCGGACGGGAACGTCAAGTACTGGCGGGACACCGCCGACGTCCACCATGTCCCCAAGCGCCCCCTGAAGGACCTGATCCTCGGCTGAACTGAAACGGATCCTCCAATGGTTGCGCCGCCCGTTTCGTCCCACGGCCGCGTCGAATGGCCTCAGCCGCGCCCGACGCAGCCGAAGCGAACCGCGCAACCACCTCTGGGCAGTCACGACTTCGCAAGGTGTGCCGCGCACGCCGTTTCTTCCGGCATAGCCCCGAGCCGCGGGCAGAGCGGAAGATGCCAGGCAACAGACGGATCTCGCTACAGGTGCCGGTACACGTCCCGCCTATGGCGGACGTAGTATACGATAACCCGCCGGCCGTTCCTGTCCACGGCGTACACGACCCGATAGTCGCCGACACGAACACGATATAGCTCCTCGGCGGTACTGAGTTTGTTCGCTCCACGAGGAAACGGGTCGTCTTGCAGCCTGTCGATGCGCGTGAAGATGCGCAGGACCAGCGACTGCGGGAGGGAGCGCAGATCCTTTTCCACCGACGGCTTGAGAATGATCCTATAGGATCCCATCTTTCTTCAATCGCCGTTTCATCGCATCAAGGCTGATCCCCCGCTCATCTCGGCGTTCTGCGACCACGGCCAGATCGTGCAGGTCCTCCATCAACTCCCGATACCGCTTGAGGGAGAGGATCACCGCGGTCTTCTTGCCGTCTGCGTCTACGACATATTGTTCTTCAGCGGCCATAACCCGTGTACTCCTATTTCGCCGGGATGCTTCTTTCCCTACTATACCCAGCCTCGGGGTGTGCGTCCACCCCCGATTCCAGCCGCGCAACCCCGCCCAACGCAGCCGAAACGAGCCGCGCAACCCCTACCGACAGGCTTCTTTCGTCCACAGATGAACACGGATGCACACAGAGGGAAGAGGGTCTCCTCGTGCCTTGATCTGTGTTCATCCGCGTTCATCTGCGGTTCCCCCCTCTGCAACTTCTCCCTCTGTCATTCCCGCGAAAGCGGGAATCCACCCCGCCGGATGTTCTCTCGCCAAGACGCAGAGAACGCCAAGAAACCGGGCTCCTGGTGTTATCTTCCTTTGCGATCTTGGCGGCTTGGCGAGATGACAACTCTTTGATCGGTGGCCATGCGAAACGAAGCCCAATCATCAACAGAGACACCCCAGGCCTTCTCCGCTCTCGCCCCATGGCATGTCGGACAGGTACTCGACCCGTGCGTTCAAGCCAAAATCGCCGGTCTCGCGTCACTCGCCCTCTTTCAGATCCCGCACGTAATCAGCAAGATCCACCTGGTTCTCAATCTCGAAGCGACGCATCTCCTCGACACGCTCAATGTCGTCCTGTATACGCCCGACAAGTTTGAAAGAGTAGGGCTTCCCCGCCAAACGGTTTCTCAGATCGTCGATCATGGGATCCCATGATCCTCCGTATAGTCGGCGCTTGAAAGCAACCAGTATGAGATGGTCTTCGCTCAGGGCTCCGATGTATTCACGCACCGCATCACTCGCCGTATCGGGGACACTCCAAGCGGCGCCCACCCTCTTGTCAGACGGCGAGGCGGACGAGGTCTGTTCTGGACCCTCCGGAGACGCCTCCTCGATATCGGGTCTCCCTTCAGGTGGCAGGCCGGCGCCCAGCATCTTCTGCAGTGCTTCGCGGTCGAAGAAGATGTCCCCGCCTTCCTGCCGCAGTTTGCCGATGGCGTCGATGAGGCGGGCTTGGGCCTTCATGAGGCGGGCCTGCGCCTCGGCCTCGGCCTGCAATCGGCGCGTCTTCGCATCGCTGCGAGTTGCGTCGGCTTCGGCTTGGGTCTTTGCCGCCTGCGCTTCAAGCTGCGCCCGTTCGGCACGGGCGATACGATCATTTCGTTTGTGCAGTGTGGCGCGATTGGTTGCCTCGGTGGCGTCGGCCAGTCTCCTCTTTGCATCAGCGGTTGCGGCGTCGCCTTCGGCCTCGATTTTCCGGAGTAGCGAATCCTTGATGGCGCGGACGTCCGATGCCATCCCGCCGTCAACACAACCCACGATGTATTTAGCAACCGAGAGAGTCGCGACACAGGCGGCGCCAATCAGTGCAGCCGGCCCGTCAATCGCCTTGGCGATGAGTTTCGCCAGGATCTCTCCTGTCTCCGGGCTCTTCGGTATCATCGCTCGACCCTCTCCGTCGCATAGACAAACTGGCCGTCATTGCTGAACTCCAGTCCCAGCCCGCCGGCGGCGACGTGCAGATCGGTAAGAGCCATGAGCACCTCTTGGATGGTCTCCGTCGAGGCGTTACCCGGATGGATGTACAGATCAACGGTCGCCTGCTCGTAAGACTCTTGCTCACCTTCGGCCTCTCGGCCCTCCTCCCCGGTGGCGGAAGGCCAGTTCGGAGGCGCGCCGTCGGGCCACAGCGGCCCGAAGAACTCGACGGGAACGCGAGTCTCGTTTGTCCATCGTTCCTTCTTTGCCGCCGTCTCGAGTCTCTCCAGATCCCTCCACATGGCAAGGACAACGTCGTCTCTCCACCCCGTGGCGGCGGCGTAGGCACCAGCGCTGGCGGCGGCGGCGGCGTAGGCGGCGGCGTCGGCGGCGTAGGTCTCGGCGGCGGCGCCGTAGGCCTCGGCGTGGGCGCTATAGGCCTCGGCTCCGGCGCCCGCGGCCTTGGCCTCGGCGGCGGCGATGGTGTTGGCGGCAGCTCTGGCGGCGGCGGCGTGGGCGCCAGCGGCGCAGGCGGCAGCGGCGCAGGCAGCGGCGCAAGTGCCGCCGACGGCCGTGGCGGTGGCGGCGACGCCACGCGGGGAGAGGGCGCTGGTAGTGGCCACACCCTCAGCAATGCGGATCGTCCGCTCGATGGCTTCAAAGCGCTCCACAGGAGCCTCAGGACAGAGCATCCTGAAGAGCGGCTGCACCCGACGGGCGCACCGTGCCGCAAAGGCCACTTGTGCCCAACCAGGCAGTTTCGCCAACTCCTCTGACGATGGAGGCTCTTGTCTCCGTTTTGCCTTTGCCATCGTTCGCTCCCGCAGTGTGCTTGGTATGGACCTCGTCAGCAATAGAAGGCGTCACGCTCAATTCTCAAACTGATTGTAGCCTCAACCGGAGGGGTGGGCAAGGGGAAAAAGCGGCGGGACGCCGCGTTGAAGCGTCCAAGCGTAGAAGCGTGGAAGCGTTCTGGCCGAGCACAATCCGGTTCCGAACACATCTGCGCACCCGCGCTTCTTTCCCTTTTCTTTCGCATTCTTTCGTTTCTTTCGGCTGAAGGAAACGGTGGGGCAAGCCCCACCCTACCGCCCTCCTCGCTGATCTGGTTTGGGTTGTCGTTTGTTCGTGTATTTCGTAGTTGGAGGATTCCTGGACCGGTTTATGTCGTGCGGGGACGCACGACCTACGAAGAAACGCCTCTCGGCGTCCCTGCGCGAGCCGCTCCGTGGGAGGGCGGGAAGGTTCCAATCCGAGCGAAGCCACTCTTCCGAACGCTTCCACGCATCTACGCTTCCACGCTTCCACGTCTTGTGCTCCTTTCGAGCGACGAGCGACGCGGGCCGCGCGACGGCTTCCCCTCCCGCCTGCCCACTTTCTTACCCACCCGCCGCTACTTCCGGCGTGGCAAGGACTTACGCATCCGAAGAATTTTACTATTCGTTTGCTATTTTGTGACACATCGTTTATAATATAGACAACTTCGCATGAAGCGAGTAACGACCATGCGGAGTCGTGAAGCGTAGTACGTAAAGCGTGAAGCGGAACACCAGAATGGAGGGCCCAGAGCGGTCCGCTGCCCCCCCGAGCCACGGGCACGGGGCACGGATCACAGCACCCAGCGGGCGACGCCATGCGAGATACGAGCGACGAGATACGAGATACGAGCGACGAGATACGAGATACGCCCCCAGCCCCCTGCGGCGGCCGGTGCTGCGCGAACTGCCGGTGCGTCCTGACCCTGGAGAACGAGGGGCAGACGTGGCTGGCCTGCCCCAACCGGCCGGGGCGGCAGGGACAATTGACCGTGGTCCGGCCGGAGGATACGTGCCGGGACTTCGTGGAGAAGGTCCAGTCCCAAGGGACGCCCGACGTCGGGACCCGGCTCATTCCGCTGGTCAATATCGACGGATTATGCGCGATGGTCGATCCGGCGGACTATGAATGGCTCCGCCGGTACACTTGGTACGCGGAGGGCCGCGCCGGTGCGTGCTACGCATGTACCCGCTGCAACGGCAAGTCCTGCTACATGCACCGCATGCTGATGAACCCGCCCAAAGGCAAGGTGGTGGACCACAAGAACCGCAACGGCCTGGACAACCACCGGATCAATCTCCGCAACGGGACCGTCAGTCAGAACGGCGCCAACAGCAGACAGCGTACGGGGGTCTCACAGTTCCGCGGCGTCCGCCCGCACGGCACGAAATGGCAGGCCTACGTCGGATATCAGGGCCGGACCATCCCTCTGGGCGTCTACGACGATCCGGCCGAGGCGGCCCGCGTCCGCGACCGCAAGGCCGTCGAGTTGCACGGCGAGTTCGCCCGGCTGAACTTCCCCGAGGAGCACCGGATCCGGTACGTCGATATGCAGGGTCGGATCACGGCCCGGTCCGGCGCCCGGGCTCGGCTGCGGTGCACACCACGGCGGTCATCAGCACGAGTCCCAGCGGACTGCGTGCGATGCACACCCTGCGGCTCCTGCCCGTTCCGTGACGCTCCCTGGATGACGTGCGCCGCGCAGGCGCCGTGGGCAAGCGAATCTTGGTCCCGGGTTGTCAGGAATACGGAGGTGCCGTGGCATCGGCATCCTGCCGATGCAGCATGGGCTGGAAGGGGCTCCCCAACGCATAATTCCGCGTTGGGGACCCCAAGCCCATGCCACAACAAAGAACCGAGTTCCCACACACGCGCCGAGGGCTATACGCAAGACGCAACCCGCACGACGCAAGACGAGGCGCAAACGCCGAGGCCCGCACCTGGTCGGTACGGGCCTCGGATTTGCGTCACTGGGCAATGGGCCCCGCGTGAGGCGCGGGGACCACCTGCATTGCCATCGGCCCTTCACAACTCGTGATTGTCCGCTGTCGCAAGCGACAGGCGAACCATCGATCCGTCATGAAGCATCAGGGCGCGACCACCCGGATGTCGTCGAGGAAGACCCGGCCGGCGCCGCCCGCCTTGGGGGCGTTGCGGTCGCCCACGCCGAGGTAGATCGTCGCGACCTTGGCCATGTCCACGCCGGCGAAGTCGCTCAGCGGGATCGACCACTCGTTCCAGAGACTCGACAGCAGCATCGACGTGTCCGGACTGGCCACCACGGCCACCTTGCCCGCGCTGTCCTCAACCGCAACGTACAGCGTGTCGGTCGTGACCGTGTTGGTCGGGAGCCCGCGGACGTAGAGCACCAGAGTGGCGCCGCCGTTGACGGTCCAATCCTGGGGCGACGCGAACTCGCGCGAGGCTTCGCTGTAGAACGGCGCTTCCTCGTTGGCGAAGTTCAGCG